>Ga0308020_1000271_pt1 | contig 15164 bp, 13 predicted proteins | sample Neamet349_FD_201302 | JGI IMG/M metagenome (GOLD analysis project Ga0308020, IMG submission 201302) | Marine microbial communities from water near the shore, Antarctic Ocean - #349 | ecosystem: Environmental > Aquatic > Marine > Unclassified | place: Southern Ocean | collected 2014-10-02
CTTCTGATTTGCTGTCAGAAGAAATGACTTCAAGGCGAAGCTTACCGTCGTCAAGTAAGATCGGCTCACCCGCTTTTACATCTACTGCAAATTGGTCATAGTCTGTATACAGTACTCCGTCTGAACCTTCTCCACTCCCTACTTTTATAACAACCTGATCGTTTTCAATGAGTTCTGTTTGGCCACCAGCGATTTCACCCACTCGAAGCTTGGGGCCTTGAAGATCAATTAAAATAGCCGTACTTGTGTTCAGGTCTGTATCCAGTTTACGGATATTTCTAATGACTTCTTTGTGAGCCTCATGATCTCCATGAGATGAGTTTATTCTCACAACATTCATCCCCGCAAGCAATAGTTGCTCTAGCATCTCTGGAGAAGATGTAGCGGGACCGATTGTCGCTATGATTTTTGTTAGTTTATTTGGAAATAATGATTGCTTATTCATTCTTTATATATATCTAGTTCAAACATCGCCTCTAAAGCACCCGATTTCTCAGGATTTAAAAAAGTTACCAATGTAACAAGGTTCGAATTTCTAATTCTGTTAATGACATTTTCCGACGCCAAGACACCGTGGCTTAATCTAAGTAAATAGTCTAATGAAGAAGCGCCCGATGCTAAAACCCCCTCAGGAACACGATTCAGGATTAACGCAATGTCCAACCCTTCTTCTTCATTACAATATCGCAAAACGATGTGTCTTGTTTCAATATTCTTGATTTTTGAATCAATTTCTCTATCGAACGCTAATTTCCATCCAAAGATTCTATTTAATTCCCATGCCATGCGATGACTTCCCACATGTGACCCCATCCCTAAAAGATCGAAATCACACTCAATTTCCATATCGAGATGAAGCTTTGCCATTGACACGAAGGTAATCGGTCGCTACGAATTATCACCTACAATTTTTGATTCTTCTTCCTCAAAAACGTGCCTCCAACCCATTCTAGATGCTTCTCGCTCCGCAATTTTCTTAGACCGGCCTGTCCCAGACCCAATACAAGAATCATCCGCAAAAACCTCGACTTCATAACCGTTTTCACCATCAACAATAAACTCTTTGACAACATTGTATGTGAGCGTGACTCTTTTTCTTTGAGCCCAATGATGAAGTTGACTTTTAAAATCGGTGGTTTCATGGATTTTCTCATCTAAACCAAACCGTTTTAAGAGGTTAATCAAGGCTTTATTTGTACGCACATAACCAAAGTCCAAATACATTGCGCCTATTAAAGACTCCATCGCGTTACCGACCATTGTAGGCCTGATATCTTCACGTCTCATCTTAACTTCTAACAAGATCTCTAGCTCTATAAACTCACCCAATAAATTGAGATTCTTCCTGCTGACGATCTTTGATTTACGTTGTGTAAGAAGGCCCTCTTGAGCTTCAGGATCCATGCTATACAGATATGCCGCAACACTAAGGTCAAGCACCGCATCGCCCAGAAACTCAAGACGTTCGTTGCTCTTCATTCCCGAATAATCTCCATCTAAAATAGAGGAATGCCTGAAAGCTTCTTTGTAATAAGAGATGTTTTTAACTCTAAGCCCAAAATGATTCCGTACCAATCTTCTGATACGACTGGCCGAGGTATCATTTTCAAAAAGTCGACGAATCAGTTGCATTAAGTCCTTGGGGTCTGGTTTCTTAGCTGGCGTATTTCTTAAACAATACGGAAGCATTGTGTCCTCCGAAACCGAAGGTGTTAGATAGCGCAGCGCCTACAACACGATGTCGTGCCTTATTAAACGTAAAATCAAGCTTTGGGTCTAAACCTTCGTCTTCATGTTCAAAATTAATTGTGGGAGGAATAATTCCATGCTCGATCGCCAGAATACAGGCCATAGCCTCTATAGCGCCTGCAGCACCTAACAGATGCCCCGTCATCGACTTTGTTGACGAAATACTCAGTTTATATGCTGCATCGCCAAACACCTTTTGAATGGCCTGGGTTTCAGCGATATCTCCCAAGGGAGTAGAGGTTCCATGTACGTTCACATAATCTACCTCTTCTGGCGTCATGCCTGCATCTTCAAGCGTCGCACGCATCACGTTTGTCGCGCCAAGTCCCTCCGGATGAGGCGCCGTAATATGATGTGCATCTGCGCTCATCCCTCCTCCTACCATTTCGCAATAAATTTTTGCGCCTCGCGCCTGGGCATGTTCAAGAGATTCCAGAATAATCGCTCCAGCACCTTCACCTAGGACAAACCCATCACGTGTTTTATCGAAAGGCCTTGAGGCACGCTTTGCATCATCGTTTCTAGTTGATAATGCTTTAAGCGCGTTAAACCCACCAATTCCTCCTTCTGTAACGGCTGCTTCTGACCCCCCCGTAACCATGACATCAGCCTTACCTAATCGTATCAGATTGAATGAATCTATTAAGGCGTGTGTAGAACTAGCGCACGCACTCACTGTTGCGTAGTTTGGTCCACGGAAGCCGTTTCTAATACTTATGTGTCCAGCTGCAATATCTGGAATCATCATCGGAATAAAGAAGGGGGAAAAACGAGGCGTTCCATCTCCCTGATAGTAGTTTTTTGCCTCATCCATGAAGCTTTGAAAACCTCCAACACCTGAACCCCAGATTACTCCAGCTCTGTCAGGATTCACCTTAAACTTTCCGGCATTGCTTAATTCTTCTTCAGATCCCGCATCAAATTTGAGGTCTCCACCCACAATACCTGCATCGGCAAGTGCCTGTTTCGAACTGACTACAGCATACTGACTGTAAAGGTCCATTCTTCTGGCTTCGCGGCGATGTATGTGGTCAAGGGGGTTAAAACCTTTGACCTCACATGCGAATCTTGTTTTAAATTTTGAGGCATCAAAACGCGTAATTTCAGCTGCCCCGCTCACGCCGTCAACTAAATTATTCCAGAAAGATACGGGGTCATTACCTAGGGGCGTTAACGCCCCTAAACCTGTTACAACTACACGCTTAAGTTCCATAGACGAATGCCAAAGGCTTACTTAGTCGCTTTCTCGATGTGCTCTACCGCTTGCCCGACAGTGCTGATATTCTCAGCTTGATCGTCTGGAATTGCGATGTTAAATTCTTTCTCAAACTCCATAATGAGTTCTACTGTGTCGAGAGAATCGGCACCTAAATCGTTTGTGAAGCTTGCCTCTAGCGTTACTTCTCCTGCTTCCAACCCTAGCTTATCAACAATGATAGCTGTTACTTTTTCACTGATTTCAGACATAATATTCGTGTTCAATTTGAGGCAAAATTAACCCAATAGTTCAACCTTCAGCTACAATAACAAGAAAGTTTTAACCAAAAGGTTGGTCATTCAGACGTCAAGCCCATACAGATCAACACAAAACTCCCTCAGAACATCCATTACTTAATGTGATATTCACGAATATTTTATCAAAATATCGTTAATGGCCTTCCGATTTAAGTTTGGCACCTCACAATTGTCTGATGGAAAGCCAAAAGGTATATTTAAATACGCTCTTTCATTCTCTGGCCTTTCTAATATGTCAGCAAGAAATGTCATGGGCGAGGGTGTATGAGTCAACGCAACGAGACCGATTTCATGAAGTGCCGTCAACAACATCCCCACAGCAATTCCCACACTCTCATTGACGTAGTAATTCTGTGTTTTTCCCGATTCATCAGCCCCATATGAGTGCTTGAAAACAACAATCAATCCCGGGGCATTTTCAATAAATGGTTTGATCTCGTTCGTGCCGAAGGGCGCCAAATCCTTCATCCACTCTGCGCTCATCCTTCCATTGTAGTTTCTATATTCCTCCGCTTCAGCAGCAACTCTGATCCTCTTTCTAATCTCAGGATCGGTGACCAAACAAAATGTCCAAGGTTGTTTGTGCGCTCCAGAAGGAGCTGTGCCGGCAGCGGCGATGCAGTTGACAACAGCCTCCATGGGGACTTCATCCGATGAGAAATGTCGAACGCTCCGGCGGGTTTCCATTTTCTCAAGGAAATCTTGACTTCGCGCAAGCATTTCTTTTGGCGAGAACCTCTCTGGATGATACTTCATCCCTTTTTATAAGATGAAGTATCTCTCAGTTTTTGCATCAATTTAGATGCGTAAATAAAGTCGTTGAGGGTTGGAGAATCCGAGACCATCATTTCAGCATTGTCTCCTTTGAAAGCGATTTCTCCATTGTGGATAAAGTGTATCGTGTCAGATGCTTCGATGACGCTGTTCATGTCGTGGCTTACAACGACAGTCGTCATGCCGTATTCATTCGTAATATCTAATATCAAGTTGTCAATTACAATCGCTGTTTGGGGGTCTAAACCGGAGTTGGGTTCATCACAAAAAAGGTATTTCGGATTCATTGATATAGCGCGCGCTATACCTACTCTCTTTTGCATTCCTCCACTAAGTTCTCCTGGGAATTTCTCTCCTTGACCCTCTAGTTCTACCCTTGACAAACAATCTTGGACTCTGGCTGACATACTGTCCTCGTCCATGTCACTAAACATCTTTAAGGGGAACTTGATGTTCTCAGCAACTGTCATTGAGTCGAACAGTGCCCCGCCTTGGAATAACATTCCTATTTCTTTTCTAATCTCTTTTCGTTCCTTTCTATTCATGGTGGTGAAGTCACGTCCATCAAAAAATACATGACCCAAATCTGGCTCTAGCAATCCCACCGTACACTTGGTAAGGACACTTTTGCCCGAGCCTGATCTTCCTATGATAAAGTTGACCTTGCCTTTTTCGAAAGTCGCGCTCACGTCATTTAAAACTTGAGTTCCTCCAAACGATTTCGATATGTTTTTTACTTCAATCAATCTGAAAAATTAGGTGAGGAGTAGCTTTGTGAGAACGAGATTTGTGAGCATAATGATCACGACGCTATAAACCACAGCCTTGGTACTCGATTTCGCGACTTCTATCGCACCGCCAGAGGTGAAGTATCCGTGATATGCTGAGACAGACGTCATGATCAAGGCGAAAATAGTTGTCTTGATCAATGCGTAGACGACATCGTAGGAGACAAAGTCTACTTGTAGGCCATACTCGAAGTCCGCCATACTGCTAACCCCCGTGATAAGAGCGATGACAGCTCCAGATGAAACGCCCAAGGCCATGCTCATAATGACGAGAACTGGAATACAAATAAAACCCGCGACGATTTTAGGTAAAACAAGGAACCCGGCACTATTCACTCCCATGATCTCGAGTGCATCAATCTGCTCTGTTACACGCATTGTACCGAGCTGTGATGCGATGTTTGAGCCTACCTTCCCTGCCAAGATAACAGGGATAAGTGTAGGAGAAAACTCTAAAATCATGGTTTGGCGCACCGTAAAACCTATCGTGTAAATTGGAATCCAACCGCCTATCTGATGGGCCGTCTGCAAGCACATAACCGCACCCATGAAAACACTTAAAAGCGCCACAATCCCCACACTTTCAACGCCTATTATGGACATTTCTTTCACCAATTGTCGACGAAAAATCTTGCCTTTTTCAGGTTTATGCAATACTGTGGCCATAAACCGCGTATATCTTCCTATGTTAAAGATGATGCCCACAGCGCTAAGGTACACGTAACTATTCCTAACTTCACCCCATGAATAAACGACTTGTCAATCATATTTTGTTATGCACTTTTGTACTCGTTTCATCGCTCACATTGTTAAGTGGGTGCGCTTCGACTTCAGGTTGCGGAACGTGTGATGCTTATGGGTGTGTCGACATTGACAATCATGAATAAGCCCGAACACACATTTGCTGTCATCATGGCGGGAGGAATAGGAAGTAGGTTTTGGCCGATGTCTAGAAATTCCAAACCCAAACAGTTTCTTGATATTCTGGGAACGGGGCAATCGCTGATTCAAATGACGTACACGAGGCTTTCTAAGGTTGTGCCTCCTTCGAACATTCTCGTCGTGACAAATGAGCTTTACCGTGCTCAGGTTGAAAGTCATCTGCCATTAATACCGACTTCAAACATTCTATGTGAGCCCCATATGCGTAATACCGCGCCGTGTATCGCATATGCAAATGCTGTGATTTCCAACCGTGTGCCGTCCGAAACAGACCCCTCCGAGATCGGAATCATTGTCGCACCATCAGATCACCTCATCTTAGATTCAAATGAATTTGAACGCATCATTTCGATTGCCCTTACAAATGCATGTTCAACTTCATCCTTGCTAACCCTTGGAATAAAGCCAACCCGACCCGATACCGGATACGGGTATATTAAATTCTCCGGGAAAAACGAAATCGCACAAGTAGAAAGATTTACTGAAAAACCCGATCTCGAAACTGCCAAAACCTTTCTAACTCAGGGGGATTTTTGTTGGAACAGTGGGATTTTTATTTGGTCTTTAAAAAGCATCTCAGAATCCTTCTCAAAACACCTCGGCGCGTTGTCTGTCGCTTTTAATGGCGCGAAGCTGTGTGGGGAATCCGGTGAAGTCGATGCGATTTACGACAACTGTGAATCAATATCTATAGACTACGGAATTCTCGAAAAATCATCCGAGGTTCAAGTGATTTCTTGCGAATTTGGTTGGTCTGACCTAGGGACTTGGACCTCTCTTGCAAACAATTTAGGGACCGATTCAAACGGAAACAGTTCCAGTGGAACCCATTTATATTCATCTGAATCATCTGGAAACGTCGTTGTATCTAATGACAACAAACTGATTGCCATACGAGGTCTTAAGGACTTCATCGTTGTCGATACGCCTGATGCTTTGCTGGTTTGTCCTAAATCTGACGAACAGTGGGTGAAAGACCTCGTGGGTGAATTGAAAGAGGGAAATAAATAGTCCGTATCACTCAGTTACTTATTCCCGATCATATTTCCGGGGACAACCCATGCGTCATATTCTTCGCCAGTGAGATAGCCCAGTGAAAGTGCCGCCTCACGTAGGGTAGTGCCTTCAGAATGTGCTTTGCCAGCGATTTCAGCCGATTTGTAGTAGCCGATTTTCGTGTTTAGGGCAGTGACGAGCATCAGGCTGTTGTCGACAAGTTCGGAAATCCGAGATTCGTTCGCCGTGATCCCTTCAACACAATTCTTTGCAAAGGAAAGTGCACTGTCGCCAAGTAATCTCGCAGACTCAAGGATGTTGCGTGCCATCATAGGCTTGAATACATTGAGTTCATAATGACCTTGGGTTCCGCCCACAACAATCGCAACATCGTTCCCCAGTACTTGAGCACAAACCATGGTGATCGCTTCGCACTGGGTTGGGTTTACTTTTCCAGGCATAATAGAAGAGCCCGGCTCGTTTGCTGGGAGTTGTAGTTCACCAATCGCTGAACGAGGACCAGAGCCCATCATTCTAATATCATTGGCAATTTTATTAAGAGAGACCGCAAGCTGTCGGAGGGCGCCATGAGACTCTACCACCGCATCGTGGGCGGCCAGAGCTTCAAACTTGTTAGGTGCAGTCACAAAAGGGTGCTTCGTCGATGAAGCAATGTGAGCGGCAACGATTTCAGAATAGCCAGAAGGCGTATTGATCCCCGTTCCGACAGCTGTTCCTCCCAAAGCGAGCTCGGAAAGGTGCGCCAGTGAGGAGCGTAGGGAGCGCATACCGTAGTCCAATTGCGCAACGTATCCGGAAAATTCCTGACCGAGCGTCAGAGGAGTCGCGTCCATCAGATGGGTGCGCCCGATTTTTACAATCGAATCGAACGCTTTGGACTTCGCCGCAAGCGCATCGCGAAGTGTTTGTATGCCTGGTAAGGTGTTTTCTACGATTAGCGAATAAGCCGCGATATGCATCGCCGTAGGGAACGTGTCATTCGAAGACTGGCTCTTGTTTACATCGTCATTGGGATGAACTGGACGCGTACCTGACCCAAGCGTACCGCCTGAAAGTTGATGGCATCTGTTGGCGACCACTTCATTCACATTCATATTTGACTGAGTGCCGGAACCTGTTTGCCAAACAACAAGAGGAAACTGATTGTCGTGCTTCCCTTCAAGAATTTCAGCACATGCAGTAGAAATAAGATCTCGGGTTTCTTCAGATAAAATGCCACACTCGCAGTTGGTGATGGCGGCAGCACGTTTAAGATGGGCGAAAGCATACACGATCTCGAGAGGCATAGAAGAGGAAGGGCCTATGCGGAAGTTGTTACGTGAACGTTCTGTTTGTGCGCCCCAAAGTACGTGAGAAGGTACTTTTACTTCTCCGAGAGTGTCTTTTTCAATGCGGAAATCTGACATGATGTTTATAGTAGTGAAGTTTATTTAGTGGGAAATGCTGTTATACTTTGTCGGTGTTCGATGCTGCGCCAGCCTCCATAAGGTAAGCCTTGAGGAATCCGTCAATTTCTCCATTCATCATGGCATCGACATTGGACGTTTCAAAGCCTGTGCGAACGTCTTTCACCATTTTATATGGCTGCATGACGTAAGAACGAATTTGTGAACCCCACTCTATTTTCATTTTCCCCGCTTCAATTTCGTCGCGGGCTTCGTTTAGACGGGATCGTTCGAGTTCAAAGAGTTGAGATTTCAGGAGTTGCAACGCCTTCTCTCTGTTGCCAAGTTGAGATCTGGTTTCTGTATTTTCAATAACGATCCCAGTAGGAGCATGGCGAACTCTGACGCCAGTTTCGACCTTGTTTACGTTTTGGCCTCCAGCACCACCCGAACGAAAAGTATCCCACGTAATATCCGCAGGGCTAATCGTGATTTCTATAGAATCATCTACGAGAGGGTACACGTAAACTGAGGCAAAAGAAGTGTGGCGACGCGCTTGGGAATCAAAGGGTGAAATCCGTACGAGACGGTGAACCCCATTTTCTCCTTTAAGCATGCCATAAGCGAACTCGCCTTCAAACTCTAGGGTCACTTGCTTAATTCCAGCGGGGTCACCCTCTTGGAGTTGAAGTTCACGGACCTTAAATCCTGCCTTGTCGCCGTACATTCTGTACATTCTCATCAGCATTGATGCCCAATCGCAAGATTCAGTTCCACCAGCACCTGAAGTAATCTGCATCACGGCATTGAGTGAATCTTCTTCCGCTGAAAGCATGTTTTGAAATTCGAGGTCCTCGATCACCGCCAATGACGATTTGTAAGCAGCGTCAACTTCTGCAGGATCTTCTTCACCTGCTTTCATGAACTCAAAAAGAACATACAAGTCCTCAACCTTTGACGCACAATCGTCAAACTTTATCACCCAGGATTTCTTTGAACGGATCTGTTTCATCACCAGTTCAGCTTTCTTGGAATCATTCCAAAAGTCAGGATCTTGAGTTTGCTTCTCATCATCCATAACTTCAATTCTCTTTTGTTCGATGTTTAAGTAACCCTTAAGGGCATCGACACGAGTAGAAAGTGCTTCGATAGAATCAATAGTAAGCATGTCACAAAAGTAGCTAACTTAAGATGAGGAGTCTAAGACCTCCATGATGAGTTCTAAAGGGAATCCTCTTGATTGTAGATATCTGATTAAACGCGGTTTATTTGACTGACGTTCGAAAGGCTCCGTTTTTTGACGAATTGAAATGACTTCAACAAGCTTTTCCTTGATGATTTCAGGTGTAAATGGCATTAAAGTTGAAGAAATTTCACCCGAAGAACACCCCTTTAAAAACAACCCATCTTTAATTTTTAATGGGCCCCAATTCTTCAGTACAAAATGATCGTGCGTGAAGGCACTCATAAAGCGAGTTTGGTTTACAAAGTCAGTAGACTCAAGTAAAGAGAGGTATTCTTCGGCGTCAGATGAGGGGACCTCAAGTTCCGACAAACGCTTCAACACCTCCCCTCTTGAACGTTCAGAACGGGCGCACCAACGTCTTATTTTTTCCTTCCAATTCAATGCTCAACTGTTTTATTAGACGATATAGAATGAATATTAAAGCGCAAGGTGGTTGAGATTTACGATATTTGCAAAACTAATAACACCCATTTTATATCCGTTATGCGGTCTGAACTTTTGCAACGTATCCAGGATTTACTCGGCAACGAGGATCTGGAAGCCATCCGAAAAGATGTGCGCAGTGCCATACAATCCTTCCATGCCCTCACTCAAGATGAGGTAAGGCGTCAACGTGATGCCTGGGAAAAAGAGGCGCACGAAATTGATGATTCATTCCTTTACAAGCCTTCTGAAGATGAAGCTTTGGTTGAGGAACTTTCAAAGAAGTATAAAGAGAGGGAGAAAGCTTGGAAGGCCCAAATAGGTGAAGAGCAGAGAGCGAATTTTACCATAAAGGAAGGATTACTCGCGGAACTGCGAAACATCATACAAGAGGAGGAGAATATTGGAAAAGCGTTCAGTTCTTTCAATGAAGTAAGAGAGAAATGGGAAAAGATTGGTGATGTACCTGGTGACAAATACAAAGATGTGCATGATGAGTATCATCGCCTAAGGGATGAGTTTTTCTACAACATCAATATTTACAAGCAACTTCAAGACCACGATTTACAGATAAATAATAAAAAGAAGTTAGATCTTACAGAAAAAGCCAAAGAACTGGCGGCCATTGAAAATCTAAAAGAGAGAGAAAAGGCTGCACGTGATCTGCAAAAACAGTGGCTTGATGTAGGTCCTTCGCCGAGAGAAAGCTATCAAGAGATGGCGGATACGTTTTTCAGCATCACGCGACCCGTCTTTGATGAAGTGAAGGCGCATTACGATAAAATTCGTGAAGGCTTTGTGGAACATAAGGTGGCCAAAGACGCTGTCATCGAAAATTTACGGAACCTACTCACTGAAGAGGTTGAAGGGAACTCTAAGGCTTGGCAAGTGATCACCAAACAGGTGATAGAAATGCAGAGTAAATGGAAAGAGATGGGGTTTGCTGGAAAAGAGCACAACGAATCTTTGTGGAAGCAGTTCCGAGAACTTTCTGATGTTTTCTTCGAGAAAAGACAGGTCTTTTACGACAAGATGAAAGAGGAAGGGGTAGAGGTGAAAAAGGCAAAAATTGAACTTTGTGAAAAGGCTGAGGCTTTGAAAGAAAGTACGGATTGGAAGGACACCACTCTGACAATGTTACAACTTCAGAAGACTTGGAAAGAGTCCGGTTCATGCTCACCTGGAGACGAACATCGACTGTGGCGAAGGTTTCATAAGGCTCAGGATGTGTTTTTTAAAGCAAAAAAGGAACAATTCGCTGAAAGGAATAAAGAGGAGAAAGCAAATTTAATCCTGAAAAACGCCCTCTTAGAGAACGTAGAAGGGTTTAAGGTGACAGAGAATCGATCTGAAGACTTAAATACATTAAAAGCGTTTTCTACAGAATGGAGAAAGGTCGGATTCGTGCCTCGCAAGGTCTTTGAACAGATTTCTGATCGTTTTACAAAAGCGATGGACACGCACTACGATGCGTTAAGTGCTCAAAAATCTGAACGCTCAGTTGCCAGTTATCAAAACCATATTAATCGCCTCTCCAAAGGTGACAGTCGAGGGGGTGATGGTGGCTTGCGTCGTGAGCAAACTATTCTTCGTGAAAAGATCACGCGTCTGAACACGAGAATCATCCAAACCGAAGAAAATATGGAACGTTTCACGGGTAAGGGAGCGCAATCAATTCGAGATCAAGCAGAAAAGTCAATCAAAAGCTACAAGCGTGAAATTGATGAAATGAAAGCCAAGCTTAAGATGTTGCGTGAAGCGTCTGAAGACTAAAGAGACTGTTTTAGAGGCTGTCCGTGAGACCTACTTTCGCTTGAGAAGAATGTCCGCCACTCCATTTGATTGAGCGACAACTTTCTGCTTTTTCGGGCAGTGCTTGTACAGTATAACCCTCTTTTTTAAGCCATTTGAGATATTCCGGGAGAGCGTAAAGCAATCTGGGAGCGGCTTTTTCGCTGTCGTGAAAAACGACAATCGAACCTGGGCGAGTGAGTTTCTGTAACGATTTTAAACAATCGCCGCCCGAACGAGATCTATCGAAATCTCCTGAAAGCACATCCCACATGACAACTTGAGTCCTCGTCGAGAGTGCGCGAGCTTGATTTGGAGTAATGCGGCCATACGGAGGTCGGAACCTACTTGTGACACCTAATTCTTCTTCACATTCTAAATAACTCCTTAAATAAGATTTATTTGACGTTGACCAGCCACTCTCATGTCCTTGGCTGTGATTCGCCACTTCATGCCCAGCATTCCTTAAGTTCTTAACGATCTCGGGGTGTTTCGCCGCTTGATTTCCTACGCAGAAAAAAGTCGCCTTTAAATCACCATGCTCCTTTAACTGTTCTATTACCCACGGAGTAAGATGGGGATGTGGCCCGTCGTCAAAAGTTAAGAAAACCTCCTTTTTAGTGCCTTTAGGAGGAACTCGCCAAAGAACAGACTTAACCATGCTGTGCACAGTTTGTGGTGTACGGGTCATATACATTCAATGATTTGACGTCTGATATAAAGTGTGGTTGCCTCTTGAATGCAAATTGAGTGCGAAGGATTAACTTTGCGCCTCAATATGGAATACGATTTTCGCAGTATAGAAAAGCATTGGCAAGAAGTATGGAATTCTAACAATTCCTACAAAGTAGATGAAACTCCTGGGAAGCCTAAGTTTTATGCTTTGGACATGTTCCCCTACCCTTCGGGTGCGGGACTGCATGTGGGACATCCCCTGGGATATATTGCCTCAGATATAATCGCACGGTATAAGCGTCATTGTGGATTCAACGTGCTTCATCCAATGGGGTTTGACAGCTTTGGATTGCCAGCCGAACAGTACGCAATTGCGACAGGTCAACATCCATCGATTACCACAGAAACGAATATCAATCGCTACCGCGATCAAATGAAACAAATCGGGTTTTCTTTTGATTGGAGTAGGGAGCTGAGAACATCAGACCCATCCTATTACAGATGGACACAGTGGATTTTCGGAATGATCTTCGAAAGTTGGTACGACACTGAAAGTGACAAAGCGAGAAATATTTCTGAATTAAAGGACGCGTTTTCAAAAAACGGGACATATTCAGTCATGCCAGCGTGTGATGATGAGTGGTGGAAGAATTTAGAGCTGAGCAGCTACCCGCATTTTGGGGAACACTTTTCAGGGGACTTCACCTCAACAGATTGGAATTCAATGTCTGAAGAAGCTCAGGAGGGAATTTTAATGCATTTTCGTCTTGCCTATTTGGCTGATTCGGAAGTGAATTGGTGCCCCGAATTGGGAACTGTATTGGCAAACGACGAAGTCAAAGATGGCCTGTCAGAAAGAGGCGGGCATCCTGTTGAGAGAAAACGTATGCGACAGTGGATGATGCGAATTTCAGCCTATGCAGATCGTTTAATCTCAGCGCTTGACGATTTAAATTGGACAGACAGTATTAAAGAGGCACAAAAAAATTGGGTCGGTCGTTCTGAAGGAGCTTCCTTAAGATTTTCTGGTGCAGGCAAGGCGAGTCATTCTGTTGTAGAAGTCTTTACGACGCGCCCCGACACAATTTTCGGCGTGAGTTTTATGGTTCTCGCCCCAGAACATGAACTCGTGTCAGTGTTCACGTCGAATGCGCAAAAGAAAGACGTCGAAGAATACGTTGTTGCTGCTTCTCGTAAAAGTGAACGTGAGCGCCAGGGAGAAAAAGAAATTACCGGAATCGCTCTTGGGGGATATGTGATACATCCGTTAACTGGACATGAGATTCCTGTTTATATCGCAGACTACGTGCTGGCAGGATATGGGACAGGAGCGATTATGGCTGTTCCATCGGGAGATGAGCGAGATTGGAAGTTTGCGCAACATTTCTCAATAGAGATTCCCTCTATTTTCGAAGGCTTCGATACCGCCCAAGAGGTTTGTGCTGATGAAAACGCAAAATTAAAGAATTCTGGCAACCTAAACGGGCTGGCAAAAAAAGCAGCAATACCCGCCGCGATTGACATTCTTGTAGAAAAGGGAATTGGAGAGCGAAGAATAAACTATCGACTCAGGGATGCCGTTTTCTCAAGGCAACGCTACTGGGGGGAGCCCTTCCCTATTTGTTACGAAGACGACATCCCAAGGCTGATCAAAGATGTTACAATTACACTTCCAAAAGTAGACGCCTACCTGCCTACTGAAGATGGTGAGCCACCATTGGCACGCGCAAAAAAAGAGGCTTGGAAAGTCTTTGAAGGCGATCGAATGGAGACAAACACAATGCCGGGCTGGGCTGGATCATCTTGGTATTTCCTCAGGTATATGGACCCTCACAATGAAAAAGAGTTCTGCGCTCGGGATAAGATTGATTACTGGGGACAGGTCGATCTTTATGTGGGAGGTGCTGAACATACGACTGGGCACTTGTTATACTCTAGGTTTTGGACCAAGTTTTTATATGATATAGACCAAATACCATTCGATGAACCTTTCAAAACAATGGTCAATCAGGGAATGATTCTCGGGCGTTCAAGTTTTGTATATCGCGTTCAAGGAACATCGAAATTTGTAACGTACGAACAGAAAAAATCTCATAAAACACAAAGATTACACGTCGATATCTCACTCGTGGAAAATGACATATTAGATCTTGAAGGCTTTCGCGCCTGGAGACCTGAGTTCGCCAACGCCGAGTTTATTCTAACTGACGAGGGTACTTATACATGTGGGCATGAAATTGAGAAGATGTCGAAGTCGAAGTACAACGTCCAAACGCCTGACGAGCTTGTCGAAAAGTACGGTGCGGACACACTAAGGTGTTATGAGATGTTCTTGGGTCCACTTACTCAATCTAAACCCTGGGACACAAAAGGCATTTCAGGGGTCCACAATTTCTTACGTAAATTTACGAGGCTTGCAGGTGCGTCTGAAGATGTTCCACCTTCGAAATCAGAACTACGAATCGTTCACCAAGCCATAGAGAAGGTGACTGCCGATCTTGAACGCTTCGCATTTAACACTGTGGTCAGCGCGTTAATGATTGCTGTGAACGAACTCAACGATCTCGACAACGCGTGCACATTTTCAGGTCTCAGACCACTTGTAACATTGCTGAGCCCCTATGCGCCACATTTGGCTGAAGCATTGTGGACAGAAATTGGCGGTGAGGGATTGGTGATTAATGCGGATTGGCCCAAAGCGAATTCCGAGTATCTCGTTTCAGACGAAGTAAACTACCCTATTTCTTTCAATGGAAAATTGCGATTTAAACTTACATTTCCATCATCCGCTACAGCTCAAGAAGTGGAGTCGACAGTAAGGGCTGATGAACGCACAATAACACAGATGGAGGGGCGTGA
>Ga0308020_1000273_pt1 | contig 15097 bp, 14 predicted proteins | sample Neamet349_FD_201302 | JGI IMG/M metagenome (GOLD analysis project Ga0308020, IMG submission 201302) | Marine microbial communities from water near the shore, Antarctic Ocean - #349 | ecosystem: Environmental > Aquatic > Marine > Unclassified | place: Southern Ocean | collected 2014-10-02
CTGATGATGTCATCATCTGGATGTGGGCTAAAAACAAGCACCTGTTTCTTAACAGGCTCTGCACGTTCTGGTCTTTTACTGTCATCTGCATTTGGTTTACCACCTGGCCAGCCAGTAATCGTGTGTTGTAGTTTATTGAATATCTTGATATTGATATCGTAAGCTGGTCCGGAATCTGCCAATAAATCGCTCATGCCGTTTTCGATGTAATCGGCATCCGTTAACATCAGTATTGGCTTCTTTAAATGAAGCGCTAACCTCAATACTGCTTTCCTAATCAACTTATCTGTCCAAGCAATTTTTTCAACTAGCCAAGGCGTATTGACTCTTGTTAATTTTGAAGCTGCTTCTTTATCTAATACAAACGTAGCGTTGCTATGCTCTTGCAAGTATGACGCTGGCACAAGACTGGTTACCCCTCCTTCTGCTGAAGCCTTAATGATGTTGGACTTCCCCTCCCCCCAAGCCATGAGGATTACTGTTTTAGCTTCCATTATTTTTTTGACACCTAAGGTGATAGCTGTTCTAGGGGTATTGTCCAAGCCTAAAAAATCGCCACTTGCAGCTACCCTTGTTATATGATCTAACGCTACTAAACGTGTTTTTGAATTTTGAAGTGATCCCGATTCGTTAAAACCAATGTGTCCGTTTCCGCCAATACCTAAAACCTGTAAATCAATACCTCCTAGGGCTTCAATTTTTGTTTCGTAAGCATCACAATAGCCTGCAATGTCTTCTTTGGACAATAGACCGTCAGGGATATGGTAGTTTTCAGGCAATATATCAATGTGATTGAACAATTGTTCTTTCATGAATCGCACATAACTGTTCACGGAATCTGGCTCTATCGGGTAGTATTCATCCAAATTGAATGAAACGACATTTTTAAAACTCAAACCCTCTTCTTTATGTAAACGCACAAGCTCCGAATACAATCCTTTTGGCGAGGAGCCTGTGGCTAATCCTAAAATACATTGTTGTTTTTGGGATTGCTTCTCTCTAATTAGATCGGCAATTTCTTTTGCTACTGCTTTAGAAGCTGATGTTGAATTATCATAAACTACCGTTTCGATTTTTTCAAATCGCTTTTCGAAACCTGTTGAATTGTCAATATTACTCTTTAACATCTTGTTTTTTTAGACCGTTTAGCTCCTCTTCTATTAATCGTTTACTTTTTTTTGCCCAATTTCCTTCCCCATAAGGCAAAGTATAATATAATGAGATAACACGGAATTAAAATCCAATAGCTGCCTGTTGAACTCGTTGACAATGCCTCTGCTTCACTCACTCCAGATGCAATCAATTCAAGTTTATTTGAATCCACTAACCTTCCATACAAGGGGGGTATGATGGCACCTCCAGAGATTGCCATAATTAACAAGGCAGATGCTGTCTTCGTGAATTTACCCAGGCCATCTAATGTCAAAGGCCAAACTGCTGGCCAGACGAGTGCATTAGAGATGCCTAAGGCTGCTACAAACAAAACAGACGTCAACCCTGTTGTCATTAATATGCAAACACTAAGGATGATTCCTGATATCGCACTAAGTATTAGCGCTGTTCCCTGTTTAATATATTTTGGTATTAAAAAGACACCTGCTGCGTAGGTTACGACCATGGCCATCAGGGTAAGTGTCGTGAAGAATTTTGCGTCTTCTGCTGGAATTCCTAAGGAAATGCCATAGGCAATGATTGTATCTCCAGCAATCACCTCAGCGCCTACGTAAACAAATAACGTCAGGACCCCTAACCACAAATGTGGAAACTGGAAAATACTTGTTTTAGAGTCCTCGCCTTCATTGGCTTCCTCTAACGGCTTCGCTTCTACATTTGGAAGCGGTGCTTTTCTAATTAACAAACCTAAGACCAACAATACAAGTGCCATAACCAAATAAGGCACAAATACACTATCAGCCATGGTGTCTAATAATTGATTCTTCTCTTCCAAGGAAACCGTTCCTAATTTTTCCTTTACTTCATCTATTCCCGACAGTAGCAAGGCACCAAATATTAGTGAACCCAATGCGCCGGCAGTTTTATTTGCGATTCCCATAATGGCAATACGCTTAGCCCCACTTTCAATCGGACCTAGTATGGTGATATAAGGGTTCGCTGCCGTTTGCAAAATGGTCATACCAACTCCTTGTATGAAAATGCCTGCTAAAAAGACCCAATAGGTTCTTGCTTCCGCCGCTGGGATAAATACCAAAGCGCCAATTGCCATGATAAATAAACCTAAGGCCATTCCGCTTCTGTAGCCTATTTTATTTAGGATATAAGACGCTGGCAAAGCCATTACCACAAATGAAATATAGGATGCTGAGGCCACTAAATAGGATTGCGCATCTGTTAATTCATTGATGGTTTTCATGAACGGAATCAACGCACCATTGATCCATGTGACAAATCCGAAAATAAAGAATAAGCCCGCTATAATTGCAATAGCTACTAAGTTATTTGGTTTAGTTTGTGACATGTGTGATTTACTGTTAAGTGGTTTATTCGTGACAACAATGCAATGGCTTCTTCAAGTGATTAACCCAAAACATTCAACGTTTTATTTTTTTATTCTGTACTTAAAATTTCCATTTGATCAAAATTTTCCATCAAGCTTTCAATCAATTTGAACTGATTTTTAGATCGATCCAAGTTATGGTTTGAATAAGCTGTTTTGTAATAAGTATCTCCGTTCAAGAAATCGGTTAAAAAACGAAGGGCCATAATAAAGATCATTGTTTTAGCACCCAATGGAAGATGTTTAATTGCAACAGGCGTTAATTCTGATTCAACTTCTTCTAAAAAGCCTCGAACATATGCTTTGTAGTATGAAAGGTTGAAACTCACTTTACTCAAATCCTTTTCATCCTCAGCAGCGGTATTGCAAATTGTCCGTATAGCATCTCCAAAATCATAGTGTATGATTCCAGGCATGATGGTGTCCGTATCAATGACACAAAGGCCCTTATTGTTTGCATCAAAAAGCACATTGGAAATTTTAGTGTCGTTATGGGTAACCCTGATTTTTATTTGACCTGATTCCTTTAATCTTTGAATGATATGCATTTCTTCTTTTAAGCCCCAAACCGAATCTATGCACTGCTTCGCTAATTGCAGTCTTTCATCTGTCGCGACTTCTAAAGACTCTTCAAATTGCAAGAACCGAAAGGACATGTCATGGAATTTAGGAATCACTTCAATCAATTGTGACGCATCAAAATCTCCTGTCAAGTTTAAAAAATCACCAATTAGTTTTCCTCCTTCATAGGCGATATTTTCATTGAATACCGTCTCAAAGGTTCTACTGTCATCAATGTAAACCATCATGTTCCAATAATTTCCGTTTGGATCTAGGTAATACGATTTTTTGTCTATTGCCTGCACAAAACACAAGACCCTGCGTTCTAATTCGCGCTTCGATAAATGTTTTAATTTTTCTAAAAGGTGCTTACTTACACTGACTTTGTTATTGACAAGACCTGGCACATCCTTAAAAACACCATGGTTTATTTTTTGCAATACAAAAAATTGGTTCCTATCAGTTTCTATTAAGAAAGTGTCATTAATATGACCCGACGCTAGTTCCTTATGTGAAACATAAGTTGACTTATGGTCAAACTGCTTAAATGCCTCTTTTAATTGTTGAATATCCATTTCACCAAAGTTTGGATGGGTATACATTCTTCTTTAAGAGACTATCAATTTCCCTACTCACAATTGCCTTGTCCTCTTTATAAGTAACTCCAAACCATTTTGCATTGGATTTTAGAACCTCAACAGTTGATTTTCCCAATTTCAAGGTTTCACTGACTACCAATGGAATATAAAATTCAGCCTTTAAGTTCTCTTTGTTTTTTTCTAAAAACTTCTCAAAAAGCTCTTCTCCAAATTCAAAATACTTAAGTGTAAATCCCCAAAAATTCATTGAAACTACCGTGTTTTCATCAATTGGGACCAACTTCCCATCCTCGTCTTTCCTTATTAATTGACCATCTACCTTTTCAATATGAACCCTTTCTATCACATCCGTTAGAAAGCCAGAATCATTGACCTGGCATTCTCCTCTAGATACAAATCCATGTTCTGAGACTGTGTTCTTCAGTGAATAGGCAATCATATTAAAATTGTATGACTCTCTATCTGTTTTTCTTAAAGTGTCTGCCATTACGATAAAAGCTTCCTTACCGTAAAAATCATCTGCATTTATTACAGCAAAATTGTCCTTCAAAACATCTTTTGCCATTAAAAGTGCATGAGCCGTTCCCCAAGGTTTTGTTCTTTCCGGATTCTGGTATTTTTCTGGAACATCGTCAATTTCTTGAAACACATAATCGACCTGTGCTCTTCCTTCTAATTTTTTGCTAAAAAGGGCTTTAAATTCTTTCTCAAAACTTCTTCTGATTATAAATACGATCTGCTCAAACCCAGCATCCAGCGCATCATAAATTGAAAAGTCAATGATTGTTGCTCCGCTCTCAGTAAATGTGTCTAATTGCTTCAATCCTCCATAACGGCTACCCATTCCTGCGGCTAACACGACTAAAGTTGGCTTTATTTTACTCATTTGATAAATCTTAGTTAGTCAACAAATTAGAAGGCGTAAACTTCGTGCATTCAAGGTTCTAATGCAACAACGGTTGCTGAATTCCTCGGATACCAAAAATTCACTAATTAATCTTCGCCCACCATCTCCTTCTCAATGTCCTCAAGGCTTCTGCCCTTGGTCTCAGGCATCAAGAAAATCACAAAGAGTAGCTGAAGAACCATGAACCCTGAGAAGAAAGCGAAAATGCCCCATCCGCTGGGGAATGCGTCATTGACCACTGCGCCAAACAGGGTGATCAACGCTGCAAAAACCCAATGCGTTCCAGACCCCCACGCTTGGCCATTGGCCCTGACATTGTTGGGGAATATCTCAGCAATGAAGACCCATATCACCGCCCCTTGTCCAATGGCGTGAGACGCAATGAACGTGAGAATGAAGGTTAGATTGAAAAGGGGACTTGCACCCGTGTAAAATCCATAAGACACCATAGCTAGAGATAGAATGTAGCCGATCGACCCAATGATCATCAACTGCTTTCTGCCTGCCCGATCTATCAAACTCATGCCAACGATGGTGAACAGCAAATTGGTTACACCGATTGCAACCGTTGACAACAAAGATTCTGACCCGCCAAAGCCCGCATTCTCAAGAATCTCAGGGGCGTAATACAGAATGAAGTTGATGCCAGATAACTGATTGAACATCGCCAGAAGGAAGGCCAACATCAAAGGCTTCTTGTACTTCTTACTGAAGAGCACACTTCCCTTTCCGGATTGCTTCTCAGCCTTTAGTATGTCATTCAACAGGTCATCTGCCTCCTCCTTTGTATCAGCAATCTCACAGAGGATAGCCTTTGCTTCATTTGTGTCTTTCTTGAACAAAGCCAACCACCTTGGGCTTTCCGGAACTTGCCTTAACCAAATCGTGAAAGCAAGGGCTGGAATCGCCTCCACACCCATCATCCAGCGCCAGTCTAAGTCACCGCCTATGCCATCCAACAAGTAGTTACTGATATAGGCAATGAGGATGCCAAATACCAGCATGAACTGATACAAGGCAACAAACCGGCCCCTGTTCTTGGCATTAGAAATCTCAGAAATATAGGTCGGTGCCGTCACTGAGCTAGCGCCCACGGCAAGCCCGCCAATGAATCGGAAAAACGAAAAAGCATAGGGGTCCCATGCCAATGCAGAGCCAACTGCAGAGATGAAAAAGAGCAAGCCGATCCACCACAAGGTTCTTTTCCTGCCCCAGGCATCCGAAGGCCTGCCGCCAAAGAGTGCGCCAATGACCGTCCCCCATAAAGCCATTGACATGATGAAGGTGCCATGGAACCATCCGGACGTACCCCAAAGTTCTTTGATTGGCTCATTGGCGCCACTGATGACCACCGTATCAAAACCAAAAAGGAAACCGGACAGGGCCACAAGCAGTGACCAGCGCAAGACTTGATTCATAAGGAAAGCGTATCGAGGGTTGAAATTTCAGGCCCTAAGATCGCATAAAAAAGCCATGGCCTAATATCAAGAACAATTTCATACTTTCAAGACCTAATACGGACCCATGAAATCAAACCTCGTTGAACGCATCATTTTAGGCGCTGGAGCCATTGTCCTGGTAGGCTATGGTGCAACGCTACTCATTCCATCCTTCCATTCCTACAGTGATTTATTTCGCTTGCTGGCCATTGCAGCCATTGCCTGCTACGCCCTATACAGCTTCTGGACACAGAACATGGACCAAAAAGACCTGTACAGCATGGAGCAGGATCTGAAAAAAGTGAAGACTGAACTTCAAGCTGCCAACCAGCGTGCAAGCCATGCAGAAAGCAAGGCCCGTAGCGCTAATGCATCCTTGGAACAAGTGACATCTGAACTGAATGACTGTAAGTCTCGCATTGAGACACTTGAAAAGGCTGAAGACTGAGACTGAAGACTAATTCTTCAATCTGACCACCTTTCCTTCTCTCTTTGCCTGATCGTCTCAGCAGATCAACGACCTCAATCGGTTGTACACAAACCTGGACCAAGGCTCCCCCTGGACCTTGCTCAAAACAAAGCCCCTTGCCTGAAACCTGGGGTAGTTAAACGCCTTTCGTTGTTGATTAAGCTTTCTGTTCACCTGCCATGACTCAAAGGCATAAATCTGTGTTTGCCACGCATCAACCTGGGATGCGTCAATGCCTTTTGTTTGGCCATGGCTGCTGTTGCCAGACCATGGCTTCGACATCACAGATGGGCTTAACAGGCACTCATCCCATGAAAGATTGATCGCCTTAGCTAAGGATTGCATGGTTTGCTCAGGGCGCTGAACAAGGTCCTCATGGCGGATCATATGATGGTTTTTATTCATGCTGCTGCCTTGATCCATGGCAACATCCATGCTGGACTGAATCGAATGCATCACCCGATGGAAAAGCGGGTAGCCCTGAAGCTTTGCCTTGAACTTCCTTAAACCAACCACATTGGCGTAAGGGTTTCTGATCAGGTGAATGAACTGTGCGTCGGGGAAAGCCCGATGTAACTCGTCAATGAACCCATGATGCTCCACCGACTTCTCAACCAAGCGACTTGGCTCAAGGGTGAATCCGCCTTGTGGGAACACATGTGGCAGACAGTCAACAATCAACTGAAGGGCCTCTTTCACATCGGTTGGTTGATTGGCCGATGCGATAAATTGTTGCGCTGAACTGACGTCCATGTCATCACTAAGCATGGCATCAGCCGTTCGGTCCTTTGATGATGCATACTGCCTTAACAGTTGAAGTAAATTGGCTTTGACATCTGCTTGAGGCATCGCCTCCTGCTTGCGGTAATCGTACAGTACTTGCTCACCCATCAATGCCATCACATGGCTCTCAAAGGGGATAACCTTCAAGTCCGGATGGCCATCCAACAAGGAACGCATCAAGCTGGTGCCAGACTTATGGCAACCAAGGATAAAAATCGGGGATGGGTTCAAGATGGCCTGAAGCATGCAACGAATTTAAGGCATGGCGTTGAAAGTTTGTCATGTCCTCGATGTGAAAGGGCAACGCTCTCACAATGGTTGCATATAGTAGAGCTAGGAGGAGGTAAGTCGAATGAGTTTGAAAAAGACTTGAAAAAAATCGGAGAACCCGGTAGCCAGAATTGAACCTTGAAGAAGGTCTAAAAGTTACCTTTGAAGACAACTTTAGCGCAGCAGAGAGGCGTTGTATGTGATTACAACTAAAACAAATATGACAATGGATTCAAGAGATATATTAATAGGACATATTAACGATGGCTTTGACACTGCGCAGATAGGGAATAACTCAAACAAGAGTATTCTTTCTAGAGGTTGCGATCCAGAAATGGGTAGACGTGCAATTAAGTTATTACCCCCAGTCTTGGGTAACCCTGAAATGGTTGCGGTTACCAACGATGATGATTTCATCACAGAATTACAGAGAAAAAAGTGGTCAGTTATTCTCTTTGCACCTGGAGCATGTAGATATGATGCGATAAAATCACCCATTCCAGGTAGTCGTTCACAAACAAAAGGTTGGGGGCTTTCAGAGTATCGAAATTTGGTGCGAAAACACCAAGGTGAAGAGATTAATATTGTTGAAACTACCGATGAACGTCAAATAGTCCCTCTACTAAGGAAAGCCTTGGAGATTATTAATGAGAGCTAAAAAACTCGCTAACAATGTGTGTGATGCTCATTACGAGCAAAAGCTCGCAACGCCACATACACTAGACGTTATAAAAATTGACTCCAGGAAGTGTCCAAAACGTAATACAGAAGTTCAGAACGAAAACATCTACTGTCAGAAAGCAAGGCCGGAAATAATCGAGGAGACTTCTCTAATAAATTAGAGTTGTCCCGTTTAGTGGCCCCGCTAGGAATCGAACCTAGATCTCAGGTTCCGGAAACCTATATACTATCCATTGTACTACGGGGCCAATTTGTGGCGCAAAAATAAGGAAGTCCGGACGGATGAACGGTCAATAGCGACTGAAAAAATCCCAAATCACCTCACTTGCAACAGTCCCGTAGGGGTAATAGGCTCCAGGCCACTCATGACCCATGTCTTCAATCGTGTAATGCCACACCTCATGGCCATTGGTTGCGCCCTTGAAAGTGATGGCGTGGGTTGAGTTAGGAATGAAGCTAGAGTCCCTGGTTGTACAGCCATTAAGACTTGCCCACATCTGCATGATGCTATCTTGGTGAGGCGCACCGCCCCATCCATAACCAGAAGCCATACTGCCATCGAGTGGCACGACATTGTCAATGATGCCCGTAATCTGAAGCACGGGGATTGGTCTTATGGGTTGGCATGATGCCCAATCTCCTCCTGACATGGTGCCAGTAACTGATGCCATGGCACGGAAAACCTCGGAGGATTGACAGGCTAACGTGTAGCTCATGTATCCGCCATTAGACATACCGCATACAAAGGTTTTTTGTGGATTGAGGTCGTTTTTAACTTGTAAGAATTGGACCAAAGTGGTTAGGAAATCCACATCATTCACCGGCGGATACAGCAAGTTGGCATTCCAATAACTTTCTCCCTGAGGGGTATGGGTGCCATAGGGGTACACTACTGCAAAACCATTCTCGTCAGCTACCTGGTTCATCCCTGTGTAGGACTGCAGAGACCTTGCATTGCCCGTGAACCCGTGCAAAACCATCACAAGAGGCGCATTGGCAGGCAAGCCCTCTTTAGCGTGGTAGAGGTACTCTCGTTCTATGCCACCATGGCTCATAACTTGAACATCAGATGTTCGACGGGTACACTGAATCAAGGTTAGCATCAACACAAGTGCCATAATCTTTCTCATGGCGCTAACTTAGGTCAAAATTGAAACCAATCATAACACCCTCAACAATGCAAACTCCTTGGATGATCCTGTTCAGTCTAGCAATCACAATCACCGCCTGCCAGCCCATTGATAATACAAGCTCCCACGGGGACGACGATGACATGGTTGTCACTGCCAGCATCAATGCCCTCGTCGACAACTGGCACCAAGCAGCCAGCGATGCAGATTCAATGACCTATTTCTCCAGCATGCACAATGATGCATCCATCTTCATGGGAACCGATGCCAGTGAACGGTGGACCACCTTGGAATTTGCGCAGTGGAGTCATCGCTTCTTCCAAGGTGAATCTGCCTGGACCTTTGTCCCTCGAACACGTCACGTCAATATGCACGGATCCGTTGGGTGGTTCGATGAAGTCCTAGATTCCGATCACATGGGAGAATGCAGGGGATCTGGCGTGGTCATCCAAGGCAGTGATGGCCAGTGGCGGATTGCGCATTACATCCTTTCCTTCCCTGTGCCCAACGACCTGGCTGATGCCTTGGTGGAAAATATTCAGACCTACCAAGGGGGCCTGAACTTGCACTAACTTCGGCACATGGAAAACCCACGTAAAGTCATCACACTTCTGACCCTCGTTTTTGGCGGTCTTATTTTTTTAGGTCTAAGCAGCTCATTGTTCTTCACTGTCGGCAACGGTGAGCGAGGCACCATCTTTCACCAGTTCAGCGGTGGTCAAGATGTAGAAACCATTTACAATGAGGGATTCCACGTGAAAGCCCCCTGGGACAAAATCACCATCTACAATGTAAAGAAGCAAGAGACCATGGAAACCATGGAAGTCTTGTCAAGCAATGGACTGGAAATTCGGATCGATGTATCAACCCGTTACCGTCCTGTGCTGGACAAAGTGGGTTACTTGCACAACCAAGTTGGTCCCAACTACGCAAGAACCATCATCATTCCCGAGGTGCGTTCAGCCACAAGGAAAGTCATTGGTAAGTACACGCCAGAAGAGCTATACAGTTCTAAGCGCGAGGCCATACAGCAAGAGATTTTTGACATGACAGCTACGAACCTTGAGTCAAACTTCATCTTCCTTGATGCTTTATTGATTCGTTCAGTCATGCTGCCTGCAACCATCAAAACAGCCATTGAAGGCAAGCTCAAGCAAGAACAAATCAGCCAGGAATATGAGTTCCGTATTGCGAAAGAGCGCAAGGAGGCAGAGCGTAAAACCATTGAAGCAAAAGGTATCTACGATTTCCAAACAATCGTATCCAAAGGCATCAATTCAGACCTCCTGAAATGGAAGGGCATTGAGGCAACTAGAGAGTTGGCTGAGTCACAGAACACCAAGGTTGTCATCATTGGCGCTGGTGATTCTGGTCTACCCATCATCTTGGGTGGCGACAAGTAAAGCTTAGTACATACTGCAACAACTGGAAGACCCCCGTTAAAGAGTTAACGGGGGTCTTTTTATGCTTGATATCTCTGTAATTGATGCAGTAGGTGTGGGTGCCGATTGGCATCACCAAAGGCTCTAGTCCTAAGACAAAATTCAAGGGACAAACAAATCAAAGTGATCATATGGCTACATGCTGTTTAACAAGTATGTAGTGGCCCCGGCAGGACTCGAACCTGCATCTACGGGTTAGGAACCAGCTATTCTATCCCTTGAACTACGGGGCCGTGTCATTAAGACGACGCGAATATAGCCTGAAGGACCGATACACTCATGTGCCAACGCATCTTATTCCCACCCTATCATGGGAAAGTGCTTTGCTACCTTTCAATCAGCATTTTGCACACAGGCCAGCTAGCCCAATTTTAAAAAACTCAACCCTTGATAGACTCAAGAAACCTTTGAACCAGGGACCACCGATTCAGACGGCGACACAAATCGGAGTTTGCCCGACTTGGCATCCTCAGCCATCAAGACCATGCCTTGGCTTTCAATGCCACGGATCTTTCTTGGCTCAAGGTTCACAAGCACACAGACCTCTTTGCCAATCACTTCTTCTGGACTGAAGTGTTCAGCAATGCCTGAAAGCACTGTCCTTGTATCAAGACCTGTATCCAGGGTAAGCTTCAACAAGCGATCTGCTTTGGGGACAGCCTCCGCAGCGGTAACCGTTGCAACACGGATATCCAAGGGAGCGAATTGATCAAAAGTGATGGGATCTAACATGGGTTCAAGGTATTCAGGGTAGGTGGGGACAGGCTTAGGTTTGACCAGCTTTGCGCGCTGAATATCAATGGCTTCATCCTCAATTTTATCAAAAAGCAAGGCCGCTTGACCGAGTGGGGTGCCCACTTTGATTAAATGGCCTTCGCTGGCAAGGTCAGACCATTGCAAAGCAGAAGTCATCCCCAGCATCACTCTGAGCTTGTCAGAGACCTGAGGCATGAAGGGATCCATCAACACAGTGAGGGCTGCAGCGATTTGCGTGGCCACACCTAGGATGGCTTGAGCCCGAGCTAAATCTGTCTTCATCACCTTCCAGGGCGCTTGATCTGCCAGGTATTTATTGCCCACACGGGCTAAGTTCATCGCCTCAGCTAGGGCATCACGGAATTTGAATTGCTCCAAAGATTTCGCAACGGCATCTGCTTGTTTCGCAATGTTTTTCAAGGCTTCAATGTCAGCAGGCTCCTGGCCAATCACTGGCACCTTGCCATCACAGAATTTGTGATTGAGTACCATGATGCGGTTCACCAAATTGCCATAGATCGAGACCAATTCCGAGTTGTTTCGCTGTTGAAAATCAGCCCAGGTGAAGTCATTGTCCTTGTTCTCTGGCATCGTGGCACACAAGGCATAGCGCAGCACATCTGCTTTGCCTGGGAAATCTTCCAAGTACTCATGCAACCAAACGGCCCAATCTCTTGAGGTCGACAGCTTGTCACCTTCTAGATTAAGGAACTCATTGGCAGGCACTTGATCTGCAAGGATGTATTCCCCATGCTGCATCAAAATGGCTGGGAAAATGATGCAATGAAATACAATATTGTCCTTGCCAATGAAGTGAATCAATCGGGTGTCATCTGCCTTCCACCACTTTTCCCAATCCTTGCCAAACAGCTCCTGGGTGGCAGTGATGTAACCCAAGGGCGCATCAAACCACACATACAGCACCTTGCCCTCAGCACCTTCAACCGGCACAGGCACACCCCAGTCTAAATCTCTGGTCATGCTACGTGGCTGCAGGCCATCCCCGGAATCTAACCAGGACTTGCACTGTCCATAAACGTTGGCCTTCCACTCAGGATGGGACTCAATGTATGCCCGCAGGTCAGGGGCCAATTTATCCAATGGCAAAAACCAATTGGTTGTCTTTCTTAGCTCCAAGGTTGCACCAGATAAGGTCGATGCCGGGTTGATCAAATCCGTGGGGTTCAAGGTGGCGCCACATGACTCGCATTGATCACCATAGGCCTCAGCGTAACTGCATCGGGGGCAAGTTCCCTTGATGTAGCGATCCGCCAAAAACTGCTTCGCCTCCGGGTCGTAATACTGATCGGTTTCACGGGTATCAAAAACCCCTTTGTCATAGAGCTCCTTGAAAAAGCTTGAAGCCACTTCCTTGTGCTTTTCTCCGGAAGTTCTTGAATAAACATCAAAGTCAACCCCAAAATCCTTCAAGGCATCGCGCATCATCACATGGTAGCGATCCACAATGTCCTTGGGTGACACACCTTCTTTGCGAGCGCGCATGGTGATGGCCATGCCGTGCTCATCGGAGCCGCAGATGAAGGCTACATCCTCACCACGAAGACGCAAAAAGCGGACATAGATGTCTGACGGAAGGTAACACCCTGCCAAATGTCCAATGTGAATGGGACCATTGGCATAGGGAAGTGCGGCCGTGACGGTGGTGCGATTGAATTGACTCATGGGTTCACAAAAGTACGAAGCAGCCTTACCTTGGCAGAACCCAATTTCACATGAGCTCAATCATTCATCCCCCCTCCCTTGTTGCCGGCGACCATATCGCCCTGATCAGCCCGTCCAGGTACACCGATTCAACGATGATTGAACAGGCCAAGCAATGGGCTGAAAGCCATGGATTTGTTGGGGTTGAGGCAGGTAACCTTGGTGAACAATCAAACCAATTTGGTGGCAGCTCTAGTCAGCGAGCAGCAGACGTAAATGCCGCTATCGGACAACCCCTCATCAAGGCCATATGGGCCATTCGAGGCGGATATGGGGCAGTTAATATGGTTGACTTGGTTGACTGGGAGGCCCTGAAAGCATCGCCCAAGTGGTTGATTGGCTTCAGTGATTTCACGCATTTGATTGGCAAAGCTCACGTAAATGGACTGGCCGCACTTCACGCTTGGATGCCTATTCAACTGCCACAGCTTGACACATCGAGCAAAAACTCCCTTGCGCTGGCCTTGCAAGGCAAAGCCCTAGGGCTCTGCGCTAAGCCCCATGACCTGAATCGACATGGCCAATCCACTGGCCTATTGATCGGAGGCAACCTCAGTGTCCTGTATAGCATGATTGGCTCAGACAGCTTCCCCTGCCTAGATGGCGCCATTCTCTTTTTGGAAGACCTGGACGAACACTTCTACCACATCGATCGCATGATGTGGGCACTGAAGCGGTCAGGCTCCTTCAAAGGCCTTCAAGGCATGATTGCGGGTGACATGACTGACATGCACGACAATGACGTGCCATTTGGCATGAATGCCCTAGAGATTCTTGCAGAACATTGCCCAAAAAACCTGCCCTTTGCCGCAGGGTTTCCATTTGGCCACGAAAAACGCAATGAAACCCTTGTCACCGGCTCTCAGGTAACCTTGACGGTAGATTCGCAAGGTGCAGCATTCACCTACCTACCCTGACCGCCCCTTTTCCAAGCAAAAACACCTGATTGGGCAATGGGGAGAGCAGTGTGTTGCCATCCATTACCAACATGAAGGCTATGTTTCGATTGCCAGAAACTGGAGACATCAACGGGCTGAAATTGACTTGATTGCGCATCAGCCTGGGCAACAATTATTGGTTCTCATCGAAGTGAAGGTCGTGGGTCATCATCGAGACCATCCAGCTGCAAAGTCAAGACAGTTCAGGCGAATCGCAAAAGCTGGAGAAGCCTACTTGCGCATGCATGGACTGAATTGGGAAATCCGAATTGACCTCGCCCTGGTTCAAAACACGCAAGGGAAAAGCCATGTAATTGTACATCAGGGATTTTGGGATGGCTGGGGATAGTTCACGGAGCATATAAATTGACTACTTTTGCAAAAAATTTCAATAGTGAGTACCCAAGATCAAGACGCTTCATCTGAGAAGACAGGCCAAGGCAACAATAAGTTCAAATCCAGCATCGGAACCGATGGGAAAAAGGAGTTTGGACGCAGTGCATCCAGTAGTGACCGCGGCAGTCGTGACGACAGCCGAGGCAGCTACAATAAAGACAACCGTTCAGGCGGTAGCGACAACCGCTCAGGTGGTGGTGGCTACAACAGAGACAGCCGCTCAGGCGGTGGTGACAGCCGTTCAACCGGAGGTTACAACAGAGACAGCCGTTCTGGTGGCGGGTACAATCGCGACAACCGCTCAGGCGGTAGTGACAGCCGTTCAACCGGAGGTTACAACAGAGACAATCGCTCAAGTGGCGGTGACAGCCGTTCAACCGGAGGTTACAACAGAGACAATCGCTCAAGTGGCGGTGACAGCCGTTCAACCGGAGGTTACAACAGAGACAATCGCTCAAGTGGCGGTGACAGCCGTTCAACCGGAGGTTA
>Ga0308020_1000274_pt1 | contig 15091 bp, 2 predicted proteins | sample Neamet349_FD_201302 | JGI IMG/M metagenome (GOLD analysis project Ga0308020, IMG submission 201302) | Marine microbial communities from water near the shore, Antarctic Ocean - #349 | ecosystem: Environmental > Aquatic > Marine > Unclassified | place: Southern Ocean | collected 2014-10-02
ATGGGTCAATATTTTTTACAAAATAACCTACAATACATTTCATCACACATTTGGCAAATGCATTATAACTGTATTCCTGCCCAATATTTTGACAACGACAAAGATTGTCTATCTATGCTACTGTAGCAGGCCCCACTATGCAGGGCGCGATGACAGATTATATTCCTGTAGAACAGGAGAAATTATGAGCAGAGAATGCCTTTTGCTGCTCGTTTGGCGGGTCTTGCCAGAATTTATTCACAATTGGCACAAAACAAAACACAATTGTTCTTGCCCTTTTCCTACTCTCAATATAAACACATGTTTATATGTTCATGTCTTCAAAATATACTTTTACCATGCTTGAAGTATTCAAAATAAACACACTTGTCTATAACCAAATGTCATTACCTTCATGACTAAAAATAAGAATGTACTGTTAAGTACCTTTTCAGAATAACTATTATCATTAGTCTAAAATGTGCTAGCATTAGCATCTTACAAGCATTTACAATAATTAAAGAACGACTGCACATAGACTATCGATAATACAGAACACACCTTGTCATTTGGAATATTAACACTGAAAATAGGTAGCTAATAAAGTGCACAGGAGCTATAAACAATTAACTTGCATTCACTTTCATCAGGGAGCGTGAGTCTACTACATCTAAATAGCAACCGCCATTATACATACACACAGCCACCACGAGGTGGTCTTACATCTAAATAGTGACCGCCATTACACATACACACACAGACACCACGAGGTGGTCTTCTACGCGGAATTAAACATAATAAACAACATCTAAACATCACTTCAAACTTAAGACATTGCGATTTATAACATTTGTGACAATCTGTACACATTACTGACCTGTAGAACAGGAGAAATTATGAGCAGAGAATGCCTTTTGCTGCTCGTTTGGCGGGTCTTGCCAGAATGGCAAGCTAACGACAGCTCCGTCATCACGTCAGACATTTTACGGCAGACCAACCCCTTTGCGGCAGTGATACCCTGCCATCTACTGCCCCCTGCTGTCCATTGTTAAACAGGTCATATAAAATCATATTAGATATAAACATACAATTGTGATTACACTTTGTGTGGGTCACACACTCCCCGACAAAGAAAAATGGCTCCCGACATTAACCATCAACCTCTTAACTTGTGCCCCTTCTCTTTGAACTTAAAACACTTATACACACTCTCACAAGGGCACTTCTTTAAATGTACAGGTGAATAAAATATGTATGAGAGTTGGTGTAACAATCTTTCCTTCTCAATATGCATGTATGTATGGCAGCATTACAGTGTAAGGCAGTGTCTGGTGTGTAGTGTAAGGCAGTGTCTGGTGTGTAGTGTAAGGCAGTGTCTGGTGTGTAGTGTAATGTGGCATAGGAAGGGGCTGCATTCCCCAGAATGGCAGGGCTTGTACAGTATATAGTCCCGCTGGGTCTGTAGGCCCACATGATCTGGAGGATGGCTGACCAAGGGAGTCATATGTCAGCGTTTGAGGAGGTCTCCTGTCCCGTGTGGATTTCCTCACTGGCTCATCCTGAGGTGTCACAGGTCGGTCATAGCCATAGGGTACTTGTACATCCTCATGCTCTTCCGGTGCTTCAGAATCCACAGGCAGGTCTTCCTCATCAGTCCGTTCTTCTGGTGGTTCTTGTCTGGTTTCTCTCTCAGGTGTAACAACTCGATGTTGTTCTGGTGTATGATATCTCAATGGCACTCTATATCTATGTGGTTCAGGTACCCTTTTCAGACCGTCTGTGTTTTGCTGAGATCCAGAGCTAGGTTCAACATTCTGTGAGTGAAGTCCAGCTTGTGGGGGTACTCTTAGCCAGTATCGTACTCTAGGTGCCTCATCAGAGTTTTCTGAGTCACTGCTTTGTGATGTCTCTCTCTGTCGTTGTTTCTCAACATGATGACTCTTGCTCTTCCCTCTAGGTGGTAGCAGATTTCCTGTTGGTTCAGGCAAGTTTACAGGTAGGTCATTGACAACGTGTAGGAGATTTCGATGGAGGGTACGGATCTTATGACCACCTGTCTCAGAGCACACTTTGTACACAGGAATGTCACCAACTTGTTCTTTGACGACATACACAGTTTGTTCCCAGTAGGACCTCAATTTTCCAGGTCCACCTCTCTCACTCATGTTGCGGACTAGGACTCTATCACCCGGTTGGAGCACAACTCCCTTGATGTGACAGTCGTAGTACTTCTTGTTTCTTGCACTGGAGTGTTGACTGTTTTCAGATGCAATCCGGTAAGCCTCTTTCATTCTCAGAGCCCATTTCTTAGCATAGCCCTGTGTTGTTTCAGTCTGACCTTTGGCTGACAGACCAAACATTAAATCTACTGGGAGACACGGGTGCCGTCCAAACATGAGGTAGTGGGGTGAGAAGCCTGTTGCCTCATGCCTGGTGCAGTTGTATGCATGTACAACCAGGGGTAAGTGGTCTTTCCAGTTGCTCTTTTCTGTTTCTCCCAGGGTCCTCAACATTTGGAGCAGTGTTCTATTGAACCTCTCAGCTGGGTTTCCTTGGGGGTGGTATGGGGTTGTCCTCGAATGAGCAACTCCAGCCAGATGCCTCAGGGTCTTGAACAGGTCATTTTCGAACTCTCTGCCTTGGTCGTGGTGCAACCTGGCCGGGTAGCCGAATCTTGGAATGAAGTCATTATAGATTTTTTCAGCAGCTGTTCTGCCAGATTTATTTTTTGTTGCGTAGACTTGAGCAAATCTGGTAAAATGGTCAATAACTACTAAAATGTACTCGTAGCCCCCTTTGCTAGTTTCCAGGTGCATATAGTCTATAGACACAAGCTCAAGTGGTGCAGATGAAGTGATGCTGCCCATTGGTGCTCTGACGTGTGTCACAGGTTTCTTTTGTTTGATACAGGGGCACTTTCTGGTTACATAGGTTTCAATGTCCTTTTTCATGAAAGGCCAGTAGAAACGGTCTCGAGCCAGGTGGATGACCCTCTCAGCCCCAACATGTCCCATGTCGTCATGGAGATGCTTTAGTACCAGGGGGTGGTATCGTGATGGTAAGACGAGCTGCTGCCGCTGACTGGCTGTCCGGTACAACAGTTGATTTTCCATGTGCAGTTTTCCCCACTCGTGCATGAGCTTTCTGAGCGTACCACTGGCTCTCTTCCTGTCCTCATTGGTCAATACTGCCTTTGCCTCTTTAAGTTTGATAAGCTCACCGATTGCATGGTCCTCCCTTTGGGCATTGACTAGCTCACTGTGGTCAATGGTAAGGGGTGACACATTCACAGGTGACTCTGAGCATGAAGCTAGGTCCAATGCAGCAACATAAGCAACATCCTGCCTCTTTGCAGACTCACAGCCATCCCATGTGGTTTGGATGGTTTCTCTTGTGAGTTCTTCAGTACACTCTCTGACGTAGGTGTCAATGTCAAGAGGGAGACGAGAGAGCGTGTCTGCGTCTATGTTCACTCTTCCTGGCCTGTATTTGACATCAAACCTAAAGTCTGCTAGCTCACCTACCCATCGGTGGCCCACAGCATTCAGTTTGGCAGTACTCATCATGTATGTGAGGGGATTATTGTCTGTGTATACTGTGAAATGGGGTGCATAGAACAGGTAATCCCTAAATTTCACACATATCGCCCACTTAAGAGCAAGAAACTCGAGTTTCCCTGAGTGCATGTTGTAATTCTTCTCAGCGGGAGACAGAGTTCTTGAACCATAGGCGATGACTCTCAATTTTCCATCCTGTCGTTGATACAACACAGCGCCGAGTCCCTGCTGAGAGGCGTCAGTGTGAAGCACAAATGGCAGTTCGAAATCCGGATAGGCCAACACAGGTGGGTGTGAAAGTGTGTCAATCAGCTGTTCAAGGATCCTTTGGTGATCATCAGTCCACAGGACAGGTGTCCTTGAGGGCAGCTGAGCTCCTTTTCCAACCTTATGTTTCCCCTGGGTCACGGTAGAGCTTCCTTTAATTTTTAACAGATCATAAACTGGTTTGGCAATGCTTGAGAAGTTTTGAATATAGGCTCTATAGTAGCTTAAGAAACCCAGTAACTTCCGTACTTCTCCAACTGTGCTTGGCCTCTTCTCTTTCAGGGACATGATGGCATCAATGTCTTTTGGGTCAATCCTGACACCGTCTGCAGAGACCAGCCTCCCAACATACCTGACCTCTTTCTGAAACAGCTCACACTTTGTTGGTCTAAGCTTGACACCATGGGACTGCAAGGCTCTCAGGACTTGACGTACTCCCTCAACATGACTAGTGAAGGAGTCGGAGTAGCAGAGGATGTCATCGAGGTAAGGGATACAGCAGTTGTCACGCAGAGAGTCCAACATTTCCTCCATGCTGCGCTGAAAAGCAGCAGGGGCGTTGGAGAGTCCAAAAGGTATCCTCACCCACTCATACAGCCCCCAAGGGGTGATGAACGCCGTCATGTGTCTGGATCCTTCAGCAATGTAGCCCTGGTGGTAGGCCTTGCCTTGGTCTAAAATGCTGAACCAGCTTTGGCCTTTTAGGGTGTCGATGAGTTCCTGGATACGAGGCAATGGGTGACGGTCTGGTACTGTTTTCTGGTTTAACATTCTATAATCGATGCATAACCTTAGGGACCCATCCTTTTTCCTGACGCAGACTACAGGAGCTGAGTACGGAGATTTGGACTTAACTATCCACCCTTTTACAAGCAGGTCTTGGATGTACTCTTTAACCTCTTTATAAAGGGGCTTGGGCACTGCACTGTATGTGCGCTGAACTGGGATGTTGTCCTTTAAGTTGATGGACATTTGCAGGCTGGGAATGCAACCTATGTCCCCATCATCTTTAGCAAAGGCTGCCGATTCCTCGTGTAACATCTGTTCCACCTTCATCTGTTGCTCATCACTCAGGTGGCTGACATCCACAGGTGGGTGCCACAGTGCAGAAGTGGATTTGTCACTGTTAGAGTGTGGTGATGTGGAAGAACTGGCTATATTTGCCTGGGCTTGATTGTCCTTGCTGCTTGGGTTGTCTGTCTCTATCACTCTATCAATGGTTTCGATGTTGCCTAGAACAGTACAGCTGGGCAGAGTCACAGCACTTCTGGAATGGTTTGACACAGGCACCTTTATGAAAGGTCTCTCTGTCTGTTGGATCGCCATTAGTCCTTCTCCAACACTCAGCTGTGCCAGTGGTGTAGCTTCTAGATTGGGTTCGAAAAGCACAAGTGAGTCGGATTCACTAATATCTACTGGTACCCTGCACTTAATATAAGCTACCTGGCCAGGATAAATAGTGACTTCTTTCCTGCCTATCTTTACTGCAGCACTCTGTTGTTCCTGTTTTTGCTCAGTCTTTATGAAACTCACCATAGCTTCTGCCATAACACTGTCAGTCTCCAAAGCACCAGTAAGCAAGTTGACAAGGATAGATATCACTTTGGGTCTACTTTCATGACTCCTAAAGAGTTCCTGGATGACATTAAAACCAACTATTGGTCTGTCTATTTTTATTCGACTCACTAGGAAAGGCACTCTAATAGATAAGTCTGGATCATCGTTTCCCTGCAGGTTTACTACCACTTCAATCCATCCTTCATAAGGTACTGCATCTCCTGTGACAGCCGTCACGTAGAGATCATCCTCCATGAGTTCACTGAGGGGTCTAATATCTTGTCCAGGTAAGTATCTGTCTTTCCAAGCACTGTCTATTATGCTCACATTGGCCCCCGAGTCTAAAAGAGCGGTTATGGGGTAACCGTTCATGCTACATCTCAATAGCGACTTTCGGCCAATTAGCGGAGCTATCTTTTTGATTGGGTGTTGTTCGTTATTTTTCTGCGAGTTGATAGGTGTACGACCAGTGCTTTGTCTTGCTGCTGTAACCTCCTGGGGGTGGGACTTGTCCTTTGGGTCGGTCAGTGGTCGTCCCGTTGCCCTGACCTGCGCCCGTTTCCCGCCTGCTTCTGTCTTTTCAAGCAGCCTATAGCACGATGACCCTCCTCCCCACAGAAAAAGCAGTGGCTACAGTTTGGTTGAGCCTGAGCTATGCATTGTGGGCACCCATACGGTCTCCTGGTCTTCTTCTCTGGTCTGGTTTTGTCAGAGCAACACTGGTGGGTGGTTTGATGTAGCCCCTCAGGGACCTGGGTCGTTGTTGATAGCTGTTTCAGTGTTTCCATTGCCTGTGTTAAAGCCTCAACCTGAGCACTCAATCTCTGGATGACATTATCCTTACTTTTGATTTGAGTCTCTCCCACACTGCTGAGTATTTCTTCAGGTTCAGCGAGTATGCTGTGTGCTTGAGTCAATTTGCGGTTGGAACTGCGTCCCAGTCTGCGCTTTCTTTCACTTTCTTCCATTGTAGTCTTGATAACCTGCCTTAACAGAGCTTCATCAGACACAGTGGGGTCAGCAAGCAGTGGTTTCAGCTCCCGTCTGACATCCTCATGTCTCTCTCCCATGCCTTGATAGACTGCATTCAAAAACACACCCTTCAGTGTAGACGCATCATACTTAATAAGTGCATTTGCCTGCCTGGAGGTGAACATTATTTTTTGCTTCAGTCCTATCATGCGGTATAGGAATTGCTGTGGAGCTTCATTTTCATGCTGTCTAGTACACATCAATTCCTGGAAGAGCTCTGTGCTGCTCTTCTCGCCAAGGTGGGACTGCAGGAAACTCTTCAGCTCCGTGACTGTAAGATCTTCCTTGTTTGTCAGCATGTCTTTAAAGTTTCCACCCTTTATTATGCGTAACACCCCTCTAATGATCTCGTCGTCAGTGTGTTGCTCTCTGCAGCCTTCCTCAATCTGTTTACATAAGCTGTTAAAGCTAATGTCTGATGAAGTGTCAGTTATCTGCCCTCCATGAATCTTAAACTCCCTCCTATGCAGAAGTGAAAGATCTTTAAGGGAAATCATGCTCTCTCGGGTGGTATTAGAGAGTCCTTCTGTAGATGTATGTGGTGAGTTAGGTATATGCTGCTCACTGGGTTGGCTAGAGTGAGGTTGCGGTGTATCTGAACTAGGTGTGGTGACACCGTGTTGAAGTTTGTTTTGCACCTCCTTTAAGCCCCTTAACAGTTTCTGTATGTCCGTGTCATGAATGCCAGTCTCAGTTGGATTGTCTAATGGCTCAAGTGGTTGGTTAGCGTTAACAGCAGCAGATAACATCAGAGGTGACTTAACAGAAGTATCAATTTCACCCTCTTTGGAACTCACTGTACCCCTGCTACGGTTTGCAATAATCAAATCAACAGTATCTTGTAGACACAACAACATTGACATTCCCTCATCTTCTAGGTTTAGTAGAGTCTCACTGTTCATATTCGCAGCAATATACTTAACACAGCCCTCCTCGTCGTCCCTGTTTAGCTCTGATGAGTCAAGTCCTTCCACTGGATCGAGGTGTGTGGCAACTTCATACGCTTCATCTGCTGTTAACTGATGAAGTCTTTTCTTGATGGACCAGCTTAGTCTCTTCCTCTCGTTGTCAGCCATCCTGTGTGTTGTGGGCAACTGTGGCAAACAGTTCTGCACTCCTAGGCGTAGATCCCCTTTAACCTGGTCTCTCTACCTCTTGAGTCGCTAACTGGAAGCACCTTCACTCCGGCAACACGTCGTCAGTCCGGTCCTTAGGTCCAATATCTCTGGATCAGCATATGGTCGTCTCAAACGATGCTGATCGCGGACGAGCCCCCAAGAATCTGTAGCAGGCCCCACTATGCAGGGCGCGATGACAGATTATATTCCTGTAGAACAGGAGAAATTATGAGCAGAGAATGCCTTTTGCTGCTCGTTTGGCGGGTCTTGCCAGAATTTATTCACAATTGGCACAAAACAAAACACAATTGTTCTTGCCCTTTTCCTACTCTCAATATAAACACATGTTTATATGTTCATGTCTTCAAAATATACTTTTACCATGCTTGAAGTATTCAAAATAAACACACTTGTCTATAACCAAATGTCATTACCTTCATGACTAAAAATAAGAATGTACTGTTAAGTACCTTTTCAGAATAACTATTATCATTAGTCTAAAATGTGCTAGCATTAGCATCTTACAAGCATTTACAATAATTAAAGAACGACTGCACATAGACTATCGATAATACAGAACACACCTTGTCATTTGGAATATTAACACTGAAAATAGGTAGCTAATAAAGTGCACAGGAGCTATAAACAATTAACTTGCATTCACTTTCATCAGGGAGCGTGAGTCTACTACATCTAAATAGCAACCGCCATTATACATACACACAGCCACCACGAGGTGGTCTTACATCTAAATAGTGACCGCCATTACACATACACACACAGACACCACGAGGTGGTCTTCTACGCGGAATTAAACATAATAAACAACATCTAAACATCACTTCAAACTTAAGACATTGCGATTTATAACATTTGTGACAATCTGTACACATTACTGACCTGTAGAACAGGAGAAATTATGAGCAGAGAATGCCTTTTGCTGCTCGTTTGGCGGGTCTTGCCAGAATGGCAAGCTAACGACAGCTCCGTCATCACGTCAGACATTTTACGGCAGACCAACCCCTTTGCGGCAGTGATACCCTGCCATCTACTGCCCCCTGCTGTCCATTGTTAAACAGGTCATATAAAATCATATTAGATATAAACATACAATTGTGATTACACTTTGTGTGGGTCACACACTCCCCGACAAAGAAAAATGGCTCCCGACATTAACCATCAACCTCTTAACTTGTGCCCCTTCTCTTTGAACTTAAAACACTTATACACACTCTCACAAGGGCACTTCTTTAAATGTACAGGTGAATAAAATATGTATGAGAGTTGGTGTAACAATCTTTCCTTCTCAATATGCATGTATGTATGGCAGCATTACAGTGTAAGGCAGTGTCTGGTGTGTAGTGTAAGGCAGTGTCTGGTGTGTAGTGTAAGGCAGTGTCTGGTGTGTAGTGTAATGTGGCATAGGAAGGGGCTGCATTCCCCAGAATGGCAGGGCTTGTACAGTATATAGTCCCGCTGGGTCTGTAGGCCCACATGATCTGGAGGATGGCTGACCAAGGGAGTCATATGTCAGCGTTTGAGGAGGTCTCCTGTCCCGTGTGGATTTCCTCACTGGCTCATCCTGAGGTGTCACAGGTCGGTCATAGCCATAGGGTACTTGTACATCCTCATGCTCTTCCGGTGCTTCAGAATCCACAGGCAGGTCTTCCTCATCAGTCCGTTCTTCTGGTGGTTCTTGTCTGGTTTCTCTCTCAGGTGTAACAACTCGATGTTGTTCTGGTGTATGATATCTCAATGGCACTCTATATCTATGTGGTTCAGGTACCCTTTTCAGACCGTCTGTGTTTTGCTGAGATCCAGAGCTAGGTTCAACATTCTGTGAGTGAAGTCCAGCTTGTGGGGGTACTCTTAGCCAGTATCGTACTCTAGGTGCCTCATCAGAGTTTTCTGAGTCACTGCTTTGTGATGTCTCTCTCTGTCGTTGTTTCTCAACATGATGACTCTTGCTCTTCCCTCTAGGTGGTAGCAGATTTCCTGTTGGTTCAGGCAAGTTTACAGGTAGGTCATTGACAACGTGTAGGAGATTTCGATGGAGGGTACGGATCTTATGACCACCTGTCTCAGAGCACACTTTGTACACAGGAATGTCACCAACTTGTTCTTTGACGACATACACAGTTTGTTCCCAGTAGGACCTCAATTTTCCAGGTCCACCTCTCTCACTCATGTTGCGGACTAGGACTCTATCACCCGGTTGGAGCACAACTCCCTTGATGTGACAGTCGTAGTACTTCTTGTTTCTTGCACTGGAGTGTTGACTGTTTTCAGATGCAATCCGGTAAGCCTCTTTCATTCTCAGAGCCCATTTCTTAGCATAGCCCTGTGTTGTTTCAGTCTGACCTTTGGCTGACAGACCAAACATTAAATCTACTGGGAGACACGGGTGCCGTCCAAACATGAGGTAGTGGGGTGAGAAGCCTGTTGCCTCATGCCTGGTGCAGTTGTATGCATGTACAACCAGGGGTAAGTGGTCTTTCCAGTTGCTCTTTTCTGTTTCTCCCAGGGTCCTCAACATTTGGAGCAGTGTTCTATTGAACCTCTCAGCTGGGTTTCCTTGGGGGTGGTATGGGGTTGTCCTCGAATGAGCAACTCCAGCCAGATGCCTCAGGGTCTTGAACAGGTCATTTTCGAACTCTCTGCCTTGGTCGTGGTGCAACCTGGCCGGGTAGCCGAATCTTGGAATGAAGTCATTATAGATTTTTTCAGCAGCTGTTCTGCCAGATTTATTTTTTGTTGCGTAGACTTGAGCAAATCTGGTAAAATGGTCAATAACTACTAAAATGTACTCGTAGCCCCCTTTGCTAGTTTCCAGGTGCATATAGTCTATAGACACAAGCTCAAGTGGTGCAGATGAAGTGATGCTGCCCATTGGTGCTCTGACGTGTGTCACAGGTTTCTTTTGTTTGATACAGGGGCACTTTCTGGTTACATAGGTTTCAATGTCCTTTTTCATGAAAGGCCAGTAGAAACGGTCTCGAGCCAGGTGGATGACCCTCTCAGCCCCAACATGTCCCATGTCGTCATGGAGATGCTTTAGTACCAGGGGGTGGTATCGTGATGGTAAGACGAGCTGCTGCCGCTGACTGGCTGTCCGGTACAACAGTTGATTTTCCATGTGCAGTTTTCCCCACTCGTGCATGAGCTTTCTGAGCGTACCACTGGCTCTCTTCCTGTCCTCATTGGTCAATACTGCCTTTGCCTCTTTAAGTTTGATAAGCTCACCGATTGCATGGTCCTCCCTTTGGGCATTGACTAGCTCACTGTGGTCAATGGTAAGGGGTGACACATTCACAGGTGACTCTGAGCATGAAGCTAGGTCCAATGCAGCAACATAAGCAACATCCTGCCTCTTTGCAGACTCACAGCCATCCCATGTGGTTTGGATGGTTTCTCTTGTGAGTTCTTCAGTACACTCTCTGACGTAGGTGTCAATGTCAAGAGGGAGACGAGAGAGCGTGTCTGCGTCTATGTTCACTCTTCCTGGCCTGTATTTGACATCAAACCTAAAGTCTGCTAGCTCACCTACCCATCGGTGGCCCACAGCATTCAGTTTGGCAGTACTCATCATGTATGTGAGGGGATTATTGTCTGTGTATACTGTGAAATGGGGTGCATAGAACAGGTAATCCCTAAATTTCACACATATCGCCCACTTAAGAGCAAGAAACTCGAGTTTCCCTGAGTGCATGTTGTAATTCTTCTCAGCGGGAGACAGAGTTCTTGAACCATAGGCGATGACTCTCAATTTTCCATCCTGTCGTTGATACAACACAGCGCCGAGTCCCTGCTGAGAGGCGTCAGTGTGAAGCACAAATGGCAGTTCGAAATCCGGATAGGCCAACACAGGTGGGTGTGAAAGTGTGTCAATCAGCTGTTCAAGGATCCTTTGGTGATCATCAGTCCACAGGACAGGTGTCCTTGAGGGCAGCTGAGCTCCTTTTCCAACCTTATGTTTCCCCTGGGTCACGGTAGAGCTTCCTTTAATTTTTAACAGATCATAAACTGGTTTGGCAATGCTTGAGAAGTTTTGAATATAGGCTCTATAGTAGCTTAAGAAACCCAGTAACTTCCGTACTTCTCCAACTGTGCTTGGCCTCTTCTCTTTCAGGGACATGATGGCATCAATGTCTTTTGGGTCAATCCTGACACCGTCTGCAGAGACCAGCCTCCCAACATACCTGACCTCTTTCTGAAACAGCTCACACTTTGTTGGTCTAAGCTTGACACCATGGGACTGCAAGGCTCTCAGGACTTGACGTACTCCCTCAACATGACTAGTGAAGGAGTCGGAGTAGCAGAGGATGTCATCGAGGTAAGGGATACAGCAGTTGTCACGCAGAGAGTCCAACATTTCCTCCATGCTGCGCTGAAAAGCAGCAGGGGCGTTGGAGAGTCCAAAAGGTATCCTCACCCACTCATACAGCCCCCAAGGGGTGATGAACGCCGTCATGTGTCTGGATCCTTCAGCAATGTAGCCCTGGTGGTAGGCCTTGCCTTGGTCTAAAATGCTGAACCAGCTTTGGCCTTTTAGGGTGTCGATGAGTTCCTGGATACGAGGCAATGGGTGACGGTCTGGTACTGTTTTCTGGTTTAACATTCTATAATCGATGCATAACCTTAGGGACCCATCCTTTTTCCTGACGCAGACTACAGGAGCTGAGTACGGAGATTTGGACTTAACTATCCACCCTTTTACAAGCAGGTCTTGGATGTACTCTTTAACCTCTTTATAAAGGGGCTTGGGCACTGCACTGTATGTGCGCTGAACTGGGATGTTGTCCTTTAAGTTGATGGACATTTGCAGGCTGGGAATGCAACCTATGTCCCCATCATCTTTAGCAAAGGCTGCCGATTCCTCGTGTAACATCTGTTCCACCTTCATCTGTTGCTCATCACTCAGGTGGCTGACATCCACAGGTGGGTGCCACAGTGCAGAAGTGGATTTGTCACTGTTAGAGTGTGGTGATGTGGAAGAACTGGCTATATTTGCCTGGGCTTGATTGTCCTTGCTGCTTGGGTTGTCTGTCTCTATCACTCTATCAATGGTTTCGATGTTGCCTAGAACAGTACAGCTGGGCAGAGTCACAGCACTTCTGGAATGGTTTGACACAGGCACCTTTATGAAAGGTCTCTCTGTCTGTTGGATCGCCATTAGTCCTTCTCCAACACTCAGCTGTGCCAGTGGTGTAGCTTCTAGATTGGGTTCGAAAAGCACAAGTGAGTCGGATTCACTAATATCTACTGGTACCCTGCACTTAATATAAGCTACCTGGCCAGGATAAATAGTGACTTCTTTCCTGCCTATCTTTACTGCAGCACTCTGTTGTTCCTGTTTTTGCTCAGTCTTTATGAAACTCACCATAGCTTCTGCCATAACACTGTCAGTCTCCAAAGCACCAGTAAGCAAGTTGACAAGGATAGATATCACTTTGGGTCTACTTTCATGACTCCTAAAGAGTTCCTGGATGACATTAAAACCAACTATTGGTCTGTCTATTTTTATTCGACTCACTAGGAAAGGCACTCTAATAGATAAGTCTGGATCATCGTTTCCCTGCAGGTTTACTACCACTTCAATCCATCCTTCATAAGGTACTGCATCTCCTGTGACAGCCGTCACGTAGAGATCATCCTCCATGAGTTCACTGAGGGGTCTAATATCTTGTCCAGGTAAGTATCTGTCTTTCCAAGCACTGTCTATTATGCTCACATTGGCCCCCGAGTCTAAAAGAGCGGTTATGGGGTAACCGTTCATGCTACATCTCAATAGCGACTTTCGGCCAATTAGCGGAGCTATCTTTTTGATTGGGTGTTGTTCGTTATTTTTCTGCGAGTTGATAGGTGTACGACCAGTGCTTTGTCTTGCTGCTGTAACCTCCTGGGGGTGGGACTTGTCCTTTGGGTCGGTCAGTGGTCGTCCCGTTGCCCTGACCTGCGCCCGTTTCCCGCCTGCTTCTGTCTTTTCAAGCAGCCTATAGCACGATGACCCTCCTCCCCACAGAAAAAGCAGTGGCTACAGTTTGGTTGAGCCTGAGCTATGCATTGTGGGCACCCATACGGTCTCCTGGTCTTCTTCTCTGGTCTGGTTTTGTCAGAGCAACACTGGTGGGTGGTTTGATGTAGCCCCTCAGGGACCTGGGTCGTTGTTGATAGCTGTTTCAGTGTTTCCATTGCCTGTGTTAAAGCCTCAACCTGAGCACTCAATCTCTGGATGACATTATCCTTACTTTTGATTTGAGTCTCTCCCACACTGCTGAGTATTTCTTCAGGTTCAGCGAGTATGCTGTGTGCTTGAGTCAATTTGCGGTTGGAACTGCGTCCCAGTCTGCGCTTTCTTTCACTTTCTTCCATTGTAGTCTTGATAACCTGCCTTAACAGAGCTTCATCAGACACAGTGGGGTCAGCAAGCAGTGGTTTCAGCTCCCGTCTGACATCCTCATGTCTCTCTCCCATGCCTTGATAGACTGCATTCAAAAACACACCCTTCAGTGTAGACGCATCATACTTAATAAGTGCATTTGCCTGCCTGGAGGTGAACATTATTTTTTGCTTCAGTCCTATCATGCGGTATAGGAATTGCTGTGGAGCTTCATTTTCATGCTGTCTAGTACACATCAATTCCTGGAAGAGCTCTGTGCTGCTCTTCTCGCCAAGGTGGGACTGCAGGAAACTCTTCAGCTCCGTGACTGTAAGATCTTCCTTGTTTGTCAGCATGTCTTTAAAGTTTCCACCCTTTATTATGCGTAACACCCCTCTAATGATCTCGTCGTCAGTGTGTTGCTCTCTGCAGCCTTCCTCAATCTGTTTACATAAGCTGTTAAAGCTAATGTCTGATGAAGTGTCAGTTATCTGCCCTCCATGAATCTTAAACTCCCTCCTATGCAGAAGTGAAAGATCTTTAAGGGAAATCATGCTCTCTCGGGTGGTATTAGAGAGTCCTTCTGTAGATGTATGTGGTGAGTTAGGTATATGCTGCTCACTGGGTTGGCTAGAGTGAGGTTGCGGTGTATCTGAACTAGGTGTGGTGACACCGTGTTGAAGTTTGTTTTGCACCTCCTTTAAGCCCCTTAACAGTTTCTGTATGTCCGTGTCATGAATGCCAGTCTCAGTTGGATTGTCTAATGGCTCAAGTGGTTGGTTAGCGTTAACAGCAGCAGATAACATCAGAGGTGACTTAACAGAAGTATCAATTTCACCCTCTTTGGAACTCACTGTACCCCTGCTACGGTTTGCAATAATCAAATCAACAGTATCTTGTAGACACAACAACATTGACATTCCCTCATCTTCTAGGTTTAGTAGAGTCTCACTGTTCATATTCGCAGCAATATACTTAACACAGCCCTCCTCGTCGTCCCTGTTTAGCTCTGATGAGTCAAGTCCTTCCACTGGATCGAGGTGTGTGGCAACTTCATACGCTTCATCTGCTGTTAACTGATGAAGTCTTTTCTTGATGGACCAGCTTAGTCTCTTCCTCTCGTTGTCAGCCATCCTGTGTGTTGTGGCCAACTGTGGCAAACAGTTCTGCACTCCTAGGCGTAGATCCCCTTTAACCTGGTC
>Ga0308020_1000313_pt1 | contig 14100 bp, 10 predicted proteins | sample Neamet349_FD_201302 | JGI IMG/M metagenome (GOLD analysis project Ga0308020, IMG submission 201302) | Marine microbial communities from water near the shore, Antarctic Ocean - #349 | ecosystem: Environmental > Aquatic > Marine > Unclassified | place: Southern Ocean | collected 2014-10-02
TAACTTTCGGCTGTGCCACAAGGGCTCTAGCAATAGCGACCCTCTGTTTCTGCCCACCACTCATTTGGTTAGGCAGATGGGCTGCCCAATCCTCAAGACCTACCTTTTTAAGGTAGTCCATCGCGATTATATTTCTCTTTTTTCTTGGTACACTTTGATAGTAAAGAGGAAGAGCGACATTTTCAAGCGCCGTCTTAAACCCAATTAAATTAAAACTTTGAAAAACAAAGCCCAATAACCTGCTCCTATATTTTGCAGCAGCGCGCTCATTGAGCCCCGACATTGATTCTCCAGAGAGCAAATATTCTCCACTGTCAAAGCTATCTAGAAGCCCTAATATATTCAAAAGCGTGGACTTGCCAGAACCCGAAGACCCCATTATCGCTACCATTTCTCCTTTTTTGATGTTACAAGTAAGGCCTTTTAACACCTCTAACTTTTGAGATCCGGTGACGTATGATTTACCTATGTTATTTAATTTTATCACCAAGCGAAGATAACATTCCACACTCCCTGTGAAAAGTTAAATTCTCTCAACATGTTAAATTCTCTATTAACCACGAAAAAAGTCGTACTTTCGCGCGTCCTTAGACGAGCATAAAAAGCTCCCTAATTAACTCCACCCACAATGAGCGGAATCAGAAATATTGCTATTATTGCCCACGTAGACCACGGAAAAACAACCCTGGTAGACAAAATCATACACCGTTGTGAAGTCCTAGACTCACACAAGGTTACTGGAGATCTTATCCTAGACAACAATGACCTAGAGCGTGAAAGGGGAATTACGATTCTCTCAAAGAATGTGAGTGCGCAATGGAAAGGAACGAAAATCAACATCATTGACACACCTGGTCACGCTGATTTCGGTGGAGAAGTCGAAAGAGTTCTTAAAATGGCCGATGCCGTCATTCTTTTGGTCGACGCATTTGAAGGTGCAATGCCACAAACACGCTTCGTTCTAGGAAAAGCATTAGAGCTAGGCCTCAAGCCCATTGTTGTCGTAAACAAGGTTGACAAAGAAAACTGCACTCCTGACATCGTTCATGAACAGATTTTTGACTTAATGTTCAATCTTGATGCAACGGAAGAGCAAATTGATTTCCCTACAGTGTATGGGTCCGCTAAGCACAACTGGATGGCGGAAGATTGGCAAAAGCCGACCGACAACATTGACTACCTCCTTGACCTCATCGTTTCTGAAGTTCCAGAGGCTCCTTTTCATGAAGGGAATCCTCAAATGCAGATTACCTCGTTGGATTATTCTAAGTATACTGGAAGAATCGCAATCGGAAGACTGTTCAGAGGAGAGTTACACACGAATCAGGACTATGCACTTTGCACATCCGATGGCGTGAAGAAAATTCGCGCAAAAGAACTTTTCATCTTTTCAGGTTTGGGGAAAGAAAAAGTTAACTCAGTACGTGCGGGTGACATCTGCGCAATTAACGGGATAGAAGGATTCGAAATTGGTGATACAATCTCTGACCTAGAAAACCCTGAGCCCATTGACCGCATCGCAGTTGACGAGCCTACAATGAGCCTTCTTTTCACGATAAATACATCTCCATTCTTAGGCAAAGATGGCGAATACCTTACATCACGTCACATTCGTGAGCGCCTAGACATTGAGCTCCAAAAAAATCTAGCGCTGCAAGTGGAAGCCACTGACAGTGAAGACAAATGGAATGTCTATGGACGTGGTATTTTACACCTTTCTGTTCTGATAGAGACCATGAGAAGAGAGGGATATGAATTGCAGGTCGGCAAACCCCAAGTGATCTTTAAGCAAATCGACGGAGTGAAGCATGAACCGTTTGAACATCTTGTCATTGATGTTCCAGAAGAAGCTTCTGGAAAAGCGACAGAACTTGTCATGATGCGCAAGGGTATGCTTCAGGTCATGGAACCTAAAGGAGACCTTCAACATCTGGAGTTTCGCATTCCATCACGCGGTTTAATTGGACTACGGAATCAAATCCTTACGGCGACTTCTGGTGGCGCAATCATGACACACCGATTTGATGGTTACGACGTGTATGCTGGCGATATTTCGACACGTTTATCTGGCTCACTTGTCAGTTCTGAACTCGGTCAGGCTCGCGCATATGAAATCGACCGTCTTCAAGAACGCGGAACATTTTACATCGATCCAGGTCAGGAAATATACCCCGGCCAAATCGTAGGTGAATCTTCTCGAAACACCGATATGGAAGTCAATCTCGTCCGAGGAAAGAAGCATTCAAATGTGCGTTCTTCTGGTACAGATAAAGGCCTTAAAATCGCCCCAGCAAAGAAAATGTCACTCGAAGAGTACCTCGAGTGGATCGCAGACAATGAATATATCGAGATCACTCCTAAGTCTATAAGGGCACGGAAAGTACCTGGAACACGTATCCCTTAATAAGCGAAGCTACTCTTCTATCCTTGCAATATGTACGATGTAGTCGTCCTTACACAAGCCGAGTATATCAACCCTGAGAAGGTTGACTGGTATGTGCAGCAGGTTTTGGACGAAGACAATTATGTCCTTGAAGCTTTGGCTGCCCATGGCTTGAATGTCATTAAGAAAGATTGGTCTGACCCAGAATTTGATTGGAGCACTGCCCGAGCGCTTATGTTTCGCACAACGTGGGATTATTTTGAACGGTATTCCGAATTCGCTCCGTGGCTGTCAAGTGTGTCTCAAACCTGCCTTCTTCTCAACTCTGCGGAAATCATAAACTGGAACATTGACAAGCATTATTTGAGTGATCTTATGTCGGCAGGCATCAACGTTGCACCAACCAAATTTCTGAAGCGCAACACTTCCATCACATTAGACGCCCTTTTCAAACAAACAGGCTGGACAAAGGCTGTACTTAAGCCAGCCATTTCAGGTGGAGCATGGAATACGTATCGTCTCAGCCCCGACTCTGCGCTCGCTCACGAATCCATCTTTTCAGAACTTATCTCAAAGGAAGATATGCTTTTCCAGGAATTCTTAAATGACATTGAAACATTCGGTGAAATATCACTCATGTTCATGGGTGGCAGCTACACGCACGCCGTTCGTAAAATTGCAAAACCAGGCGACTTCAGAGTCCAAGACGATCACGGAGGTCGTGTGGAGGTCTACGATGCATCCTCCCCGGAAATAGAATTCGGTATTTCGGCACTTGCCGCTAGCCCCTTCAGCCCCATCTACGCACGTGTTGACATTGTACGTGACAACACCGGAAAATTAAGCCTCTGCGAACTTGAACTCATCGAACCTGAACTTTGGTTCAGAAACAACCCCTCAGCAGCAGATGAACTTGCAAAAGCCTGCCTGGAAGTTCTTAGCTAAAATAATCTAAGACCAGAATTTACTCAAAGCATTCGTTAGAATGGTATTGTACAACTCAGCCAAGGAATACCAAAAATCTCTTCTGAAGGGATCGCAACCAATGCGTAATCCCAAAGAATATCTCTCTTTTGTGAAGCTCTTCTGATTCCCATACTAATAATAGTCACATTGTCTGGATTTCCAGAATATGATGACGTTTGGAAAATTTGGTAATTCTCTGTAATTATCCATAAACTACTGCTCACTTCTAGCATTGCAGAAACATTCAACAGGGTAATGTTATCGCCACCATCGCTAAAACCCACACCAGACGATATAGAAAGGTTTTTGCGCTCATCCCCAAACGTGATATTTGCAAACCCAATTCCAACGGGAGAATCACCCGTAAATGGTACCAAAGCAATTCCGCCTGCTGAAACATTTACTTTATCGGACAATTTGCCTCCAAATTTCACAGTGCCTCCTGTCCCGAATGGTGTCATAGACATCCCCACAGTTAAATGGTCCGAAACCCCATAGCTGACTTGATTGTAGATTAACCATGCATTTTGATAATAACCTTCACCTTTCTTTAGTTGCAGGCCACTGGGAGCAAAGAAATATCTTGTGGGCTGCGGATTAATGTCCCCCGTACGGTTGCTAAATGTCATTTTCCCTACCTCATCAGCTGTTATATAGGTAATGCTGGAAATATCCGTTTTTGTAATACGCATTTTTCCCAGCTCCAAAGTATTGATTAGAAACGTTGATTCATCAATCTCTAACACCTCACCTTCATACATTCCTCCATTTTGTAAAAACAACCGCACATATCTGGCGTTGTGCGTCGCAGGAGTTTGAGTGTCTTGCGCAGAAACGTCAAAAGTTACAGGAAGTATAAATCCGGAGATTAATGTCAACAGCAATAAATATCTCATGTGATTAAGGCTTTGTTTTTAAATTAAGGTGATTGCAAATATAATATAACAATACACACAACTGCGGGATTAGTCATTAAACGCCGCAGAAGCGGTGGTGATCTCTTTTAATTCTTCTGACAGCCAGGCGGAATAACTGGCGGCCCCCAGATCTACTAGATGATGGTCATCATAATAGTGGGCTGGCGTTTTTGCGCCTGGCCAATCGTTTCCATCTATATAAAGCACGTCTGAGAAACAGTCAGGCGTAGGAAACGATTCCTCACAAAGTTGGGGAGGGTTTAATAAAATAGTGTGTGCGCCATTGAGAGAAGCTTTGGCAATTATCCCTTGCAAGACCTCACATGTTTCATCACTCATTACAACATCTACGTCATCACAAACCAAAGATTCTATAGGTTCTACTTCACTCGCAACGAATCCCAAGCCCATATATTTATCCTTCGGGTTATAAGCACACGGCGGATAATCAACACCCATTAAATCAGCCAACCAGAAATATCCAGCAACAGCCATGTAATAGGGCTCACCCGTAGCCAAGACCATCTCTAGAATTGGACCCCTTTTGGGCGTAGAAGAATTAACAACCCAATCTCTGGCGGCCTCTTTGTTTACCAATCCAGGGTCAGACCACAACTTGGGATAAACATCTATTACGAGATAATGTGTTGTTGTATACTCTAAAACCACATCAAGGATATAAGACGAATTTCCCAGAATTTGACTGGAGGAACAAACGCTGAACCCCGCTAGAGGATGAAGATAATGAGGGTCGACCCCCCTATAGCAGGTGCTACTCCCTAGAAAAAGAAAATCTAGGGTATCTGATTTTGACAACGCCATTAATTCAGCGGTTTTCATCCTTACTGCACCGTGCTCAGAACGCTCAGCAATAAAATATGTTTCAATGGATTGAAAATTGAGGGCCAAAGTCCACAACACCCCCCACGATATAAATAATGAGGAGGTGAACAAGAGAATGCGTGAGAGGAAGATTTTCATTTGGCCTAAAATTGAAAATAAATGAAACTCGACTCAGAATGTAAATTCTTAAAACAAAGCCAAACACACATCCCATATGCAAACCACCTGAGTGGTTGGAATTTCCTTTTGAGCCACCATTTCGGGATGCTTCCATCGCGCTGCAACCAATCAACGAATACCATTATACCAATCCAAACGAATGCCGTGTAAACAACATGTATGATGGGTTTTTCGGGGGTAGGGAGCTCTGTGAAGCCCACGATGTAATTCAACGCACCTGAGACTGTATCCGCTCTGAAGAAAACCCATGCAAGACAAACCAATGCAAACGTGGAGCCCATGGACCAAACATCTCTAATGCTTGGCAAAATCTTCCCTTCAGCAACGACATCAGACGCATATTTTCTGTTGCGTTTCAAGAGGATGAGAGGAACAAAAAGTGCTGCGTGGATGGCACCCCAAATGACGAACGTCCAATTTGCGCCGTGCCAGAATCCACTCACGATAAAGATGACAGCGACGTTTCTAATGACTTGCCATTGTGAACCCCGAGATCCGCCAAGTGGGATGTATAAATAGTCGCGAAACCAAGTGCTGAGAGAGATATGCCAACGACGCCAAAATTCTGCTATGTCCCTTGAGAAATAAGGAAACTTGAAATTTGTGGAGAGGCGTATTCCGAAAAGACGCCCCGTTCCGATCGCGATATCTGAATAACCACTGAAGTCGCCGTAAATCTGGAAAGCAAAATAGAAAACACCCAGCATTAAGGTGGGACCTGAATATAATTCTGGCGCATCGAAAATTTTATCTGCGAGACGCGCACATGTATCTGCGACGACGACCTTTTTAAACATCCCCCAGAGCATGAGACGTAGGCCCGAAATGGCGAGGTCTTTGTCGAACGTTCGTGAACGCTCGATTTGTGGAAGAAGTTTCGACGCCCTTTCGATGGGACCGGCCACAAGCTGGGGGAAAAAGCTTACAAAAGCGGCGAATGCGATGGGGTCGCGCGTGGGTTTAAGCTTGCCACGGTAGATATCGATGGAGTAGCTCAGGGTTTGGAATGTATAGAAACTAATGCCAACAGGCAGAATAACATTGAGAGACGACGCGTGCATCTCAACCCCCACTCCTGCCCATGCTTCTATCCAGCTTTCTATGAAAAAATTCGCGTACTTAAAGTATGCGAGCAATCCAAGATTTGTGGCCAGAGAGATCGCTAAAAATAATTTTGCACGGGACTTTGAAATGGCCTTCTCAATCGCTCTGCCAGCAAAAAAGTCAACGAAAGTAGAGAAGGCAATCAGTCCTAAGAATCTCCAATCCCACCAACCGTAAAAGACGTAGCTGGACATCACCAAAAGTGTGTTCTGAAGTCTCAGCTGGTGCTTACTTCTGCCAAGCATCCAGTACATCGCAAAAACGATGGGAAGAAATATGAGGAATTCTAATGAATTAAATAGCACGGGTGCAAATATGAGGGATTAGGGTTTGGTAATCGTTCTGCCTACTGCACGAGACCAAACCTGACTTCTCGCCTCCCGCCACTCCACAGATTGCTGAGGCTCAAATACGCGCTCAACCGTCTTTGTCTCCAACAATTCATTCTGTGTGACCACCCCCATAGAAATTGCCGCCATAAAAGCGACTCCCGCAGCAGTCGATTCTAACAAAGCGGGTCGCACTACAGAAACGCCAAGCAGGTTTGCTTGGAATTGCATGAGGTAGTCATTTGCCGCCGCTCCTCCGTCAACTTGAAGCTTGAAGAGAGAAATGCCTGAATCTTCTTGCATGGCATTTAGAACGTCCTGCGATGAAAATGCAAGCGACTCGAGTGTGGCTCTAATGATCGCATTGCGATCTGTGTCGCGGGTGAGGCCGAAAATAGCACCACGTGCATGCATGTCCCAGTATGGCGTACCCAGACCTGCAAATGCGGGAACAACGACAAGAGATGAATGGGGATTCGATTCGGAATCGGCTTGTGCGATCGAAGACGAGCGCGCAACATCTTCGAGGATTTCTATCCCGTCGCGAAGCCATTGCAACGCTGCTCCTGCAACAAACACGCTGCCCTCTAAAGCATACGTCGTCACACCGTCTATTTGCCACGCCACGGTGTTGAGAAGACCGGAAGGTGTGTCGGGGATTTGGGAGCCTGTATTCATGAGCATAAAACACCCCGTTCCGTAAGTGTTCTTTGCAGTGCCTGGGGTGAAACAACATTGTCCGAAAAGTGCGGACTGCTGATCTCCAAGAATTGCGGCGATAGGGATTGACCCAAAAGACGCCGATTCGTAGTGACCGAAAATTGAAGCGGACGGCCTCACCTCTGGGAGTATTTCCCGAGGCACCCTTAAAAAGCTTAACATCTTCGAATCCCACGCCATGGACTTGATATTAAACAACAAGGTGCGGGAGGCATTCGACACGTCCGTTGCGTGTACATTTCTGTCAGTCAAATTAAAGAGCAGCCAACTGTCTATCGTTCCGAAACACAACTCGCCCTTTTCAGCCCTTGATCTTGCGCCCTCCACGTGGTCGAGAATCCACGCCACTTTTGTACCTGAAAAATAGGGGTCCAACATCAAACCTGTGGATTGTTTGGCATACTCGGCAAGGCCAGAAGCGCGGAGTTCGTCACATATGTCAGCGGTGCGCTTATCCTGCCAAACAATCGCATTGTAGATGGGTTTTCCCGTTGACTTATCCCAAACGACGACTGTCTCTCTCTGATTTGTTATTCCCATGGCGAGGACCTCAGATCCCTGTAAACTTTCATGCGTGAGAATGTCCTCCAAAACCTGATAGGTGGAGTCGAGAATTTCCATCGGGTCATGCTCTACATAGCCAGGTTGGGGATAGATTTGCGTCAACTCAGTTTGGGCTATTCCGAACACCTGCCCTTTTTGATTAAACAGCACAGCCCTTGTGCTCGAGGTACCCTGATCAATTGATATAATGAAATCGGACATGAGGGGTGAGATTGAGTGTGAGATTTATTATCTTTTGCAAAATAAGAAGCACCACCCGATATGCAAGCATACGACGTAGAAACTGATGACGGATTAAGTTTAAAAGTTCAGAAATGGAATGACATGCAGGCGCCAACTCGCTCGCTCATAATCATTCACGGCTTGGGGGAACACCAAGGTCGTTACCAGCACGTTGCAGCGCATTTTGTCAAAGATGGATTCCAAGTCTACAGCTATGACCAAAGGGGACATGGAAAATCTGAGGGCAAACTCGGACATTCACCTGGCATCACATCAAATATTCGCGATTTAGAACGTGTCATTGAAAGTATTCCGCACGAAAATCTATTCATCTACGGACACAGTTTTGGTGGAAATGTTCTCGCAAATTTCCTCATCAGAAAAGATTGCGCATCCTTACGTGCGACAATATTAACTGGATCTTGGCTCAGACTCTTCAAAGAGCCGTCGAAGTTCGAGGTCACATTGGCGACTGTCATGAATAAAATCTATCCGAAATACACTCAGGACAATCAAGTCATCCCCAAGACACTGTCTAACATCGAAAAAGTAGCTGAAGACTACGTAAATGACCCCTTGGTCCACAAGCAAATCACCGCTGGGCTATTTAAAAGCTTTCATGCAAGCGGACTGTATGCGATCGAAAACGCATCATATATCTCAACACCCACACTCGTCATACACGGCGCAGACGATATCATTACACATCCCACAGGCAGCAAACAATTGGCCGAGAGAATCGGCGAATTGGCAACACTTCGCATCTACGAAAACACGCAACATGAACTCCACAATGATCACATTGTCAATGAAATGCTGTCTGACATAAGCAAGTGGTTGGCTGAAATAAAAGTCAACCAATAACACCGAAAAAACCATGGGAGACATCACAAACTACGCCATTCCGTTTTTTTTCATCACGCTGTTGGCTGAATTGTCGATAAGCCTCTACGGAAAAAGGAAGTTTTACACCACAAACGACACGTTTGCAAGTCTGTCTATGGGCATTGGAAGCATCGTTGCCTCATTGTTTTCAAAGGGAATTAAGTTCACTGTATTTACGTTCCTATATACCTATCGAATTATTGATATCCCCATGCTGTGGTGGGGGTTTGTTCTCATTTTAATCGCGGACGATTTTGCGTATTACTGGTTCCACAGAATGAGCCATCGCATGCGTTACTTCTGGGCATCACATGTGGTGCATCACTCCTCTCAGAAATACAATCTCTCCACTGCCCTACGCCAAACCTGGACAGGTGAGATATCCGGTTCCTTCATGTTTTATGCATGGATGCCATTGGTCGGGTTTGAGCCTATTTGGATCCTCACAGCACAGTCTACAAGTCTGATCTATCAATACTGGATCCACACAGAAATGATAGGCAAACTCCCGAGATGGATTGAATTCATCTTCAACACCCCTTCTCATCACAGAGTGCACCACGGAAGTGATTTGAAATACTTGGACATGAATTATGCCGGAATCTTGATAATTTGGGACCGAATGTTTGGCACATTTATCAAAGAAACAGACACACCTCGATACGGTTTGGTTCAAAACATAGACACCTACAATCCCGTTCAAATTGCTTTTATTGAATGGGGGTCGGTCATCAAAGACGTTTGGAGGGCGCCTGGGCTATATAACAAGATCCAATACGTATTCGGACCTCCTGGATGGAGTCACGACGGCTCAACATTGACTACTGATGAAATGAGAGCAGAATCAGAAAAGCCTCAAAAGACTACCTCTCCCACTTGATTTTTCTGTATTTATCTAGCTTGAGAAGCTGTGCCAAATAAGACAGCACCAATCTCAAAGTCTCACCTATAAACTTCGGACGCCAGATGAGAAGCACAAAAAACAGTGCTGCTGAACTCCCGAAATGCAACACGCGGACTTGGTCCTCAAAAATGGCAAAAAACGAAGCAACAAGGAAGAGGACAGGCATGACATACTTCATGTATTTCTGTCCATAAAGAAAGATGAATTGCTTTAAACCTATACTGAGTAGCAAAGGTTTATGTTCCCGGAGAAGCTGTACGAGTCCAGCAGTGATTCGTCCTTGACGTCTGCCACTGTAGAACAGGTTCCAGTTGACATCATTCACGATTGCTCTTGGTTCAAGTATGACGCGCTTATCTGCCTGCATCACGACAAGCGCTCTGACAAGGTCGTCAAGTATCAAATCTGTGGGGAGAACCGATGTGAGGGACTTTCTGATGACATAAAGCGCGCCGCACATCCCTGTGGTAGATCCTTTTCTGCTTTCGCGATGTTTTAAACCATTCATAAGTCGCCGTGTCGGAGACGCATCTCCCTCGAGTTCAAGCTGACTCGTGACAGCGCCTATGTTGGGGTCTGAGAGATGAGACAGCAAGAAGAATACCGCATTTTCGGAAAATGTTTGCCGTACATCTGAACAGAGAAGAAGCGGATATTTAGAGCGCGAAATTGCGCGATTTAAAGCATTTGGCTTCCCTTGTCTTACAGGAACTAAGTCATAGATTATAAGCTCTTTATCAGCCAAGTCTTGAAGTATTTCATTAGAGCCATCATCTGACCCATCGGAAACCACAATGATCTCGTACTTAGAGATCCCAGCGGTCTGAAACTGCGCGATGATTTCATAGACTTTTCTACTGATGTGCTTGGACTCATTGTGACATGCAATCACCGCAGAAATACCATCGAGCGCAAGTGGGGATCTTGAATCAAGAAGTGGACTGGGTTTCACATCAGGCAGAATAAAAAGCCCCAAGAAATAATCCATAGCTGGAAGGATTATAAATGCCAAAACGATCAGATAGAGTACAAGTATCATTACATCTACAAATCTACTTCACACAACATCAAGGATTTCAATATTTCTGCCTTGAAAATCAATCTGTTGACCTTTTTGCTTTCCCATCAATGCAATTCCCAATGGTGAACCACCAGATATTGCATAGCAATCATCACCCAGAACATTCACCTTACCCAGACCTATAGAAATAAAGTAGTTGCCTTGATTTGTCACAACGAGTGCCCCAAGCTGTACGGAGGTGAAATCAATTTCCAATGAGATTTTTGACAGTTCATTTTTTAAAAACTGTGCTTTGTGAAGTTGAGAATTACTAAGCGCAAGCTCTCTCTCCATCATCGCCCTGCCCGTTTCATGCTTGTCCCCAGCAGTGCTTTTCGTAGCCGTATTCTTAGACTCTGTCGTGGAGTCGATTGCGGAAGTCGCTGCATTTACTTTCTCACCGACCAGCGAATAAAGTGCCCGCAAAAACAATTCTTTTAATTCTTTATAATTCACGTCACAAAACTACATGTAGCTTTATAAAAGAATCGTAAATTTCTGCACGTAAGAAAAAAGAAAATAAAACCAAGCTCGATACCATGACATTTAGAATAATCATTTGTTCTTTTGCCCTTGTCTTTTCTATCAAAAGCGCTGCGCAACACGTACCGCAAACGAGCTACATGGGTGGGTCAGATATGCCCGATTGGGCCCAGAAAATGTATTCTGGGGATGATGTCGTAGCTGAAGTACGTCCTGGGTATGAAATTTGGCAAGCAGAAAACCCCACGATAAAAAATCAGCACACGCAGTTCTACAAGCGTTGGATGAGGCAAATGCAATGGCCTCTCGTACAACCCGACTCTGAGTACATTGAAAGGACTGAAAACTTTAATAACGACAGATCCTCGAGGTCGGGGAGCTGGACTGAGCTTGGCCCTTGGCATTATGATCCTGAAGTGGCGATGTACTTCGAGGTTCAATCACCTGGCGCTTGTCATGTATATACTGTGGAACAAGCCTATTCAAATCCCGATATCGTGTACTGTGGGACTGCAACAGCGGGCATGTACCGCTCTGAAGACAAAGGCATGAATTGGGATTTAATCTCTGGAAACCTCCCCGTCACGGGTGTGTATAGCATTGCCATTTCAAACGCGGATGCAGACCTCGTTTTTCTCGGTTCTGGAAATGGAGATCTGTACCGATCTGAAAACGGAGGCGCGACCTGGACTACATGTGGTGATGTGACTTTTCAGAATACGTCTCGATGGTATCGAACGCTAATGATCACCGATTTGGGCCTTTTTGCGGCAACAGACAATGGACTGTGGTTTTCTGACGATTTGGGCAATTCGATGCAGCTTATTTCGAGTGGTGAGTTTATGGAACTGGAGCAACATCCCACAGACACACATGTGATCTACACCGTGAAACTTCAAGGAGGGGGAACACGATTTATGAAGTCCACAGATGGGGGAATGACCTTTCAGTATATGGGTGTAGGCTGGCCTATCACACCGAGTGGAAGTGAACAAAAAAGGACGGAAATTGCCGTTACTGCAGCGAATCCAGATGCTGTTTTTGCCTTAGCCGCTGGGGAAACGCCTGAAGGAGGAGGGCTATATGGTTACTATGTATCCTATGATGCAGGGGAGACTTTTGAGATGGCATGTTGTGGAGATGCGCCTGGTGGCCCATGGCTTGCTGAATCGAACCCGAATATTCTCGGATGGGGCGAGGATGGGTCGAGTGATGGAGGACAGTATTACTATGACTTGGCTCTGGGGGCCTCTCCCACTGATGTAAACAAACAGTTCGGAGCTGGAATCTGTGTTTGGAGAACGGAATCGGCAGGGGAATCATGGGATTTGAATGCGCATTGGGTCACCTGGGCCGGCGAGTTCACATCCGACCGATACACGCATGCAGATGTACATGATGTGAAGTTTTTTACTCAAAATAATGGAGACGTAGATATGTGGGTCGCGTCTGACGGAGGACTGTACTACTCTTCAGACGAAGGAGATCACATTGAACCTCGGATGTACGGACTTCACGGGACCGATTTCTGGGGGTGGCAAGCGGGCTGGCGCGCGAACAATGTGATGCTTGGGGGGACTTACCACAACGGGACGCTGATACGAAATGACGCCCTTTATTATCACGGCAATCCAGATGAAAATGCAGGCGAAAATGCACCAAGCGACACGAGCGGAGGCTGGTTGGCAGAGCTTGCTGGAGATAACTTCAGGGGGTTTGTAAACCCGGGAGACCCCACTGTGGGATATCACGATGGTGGCGCATTTAAATTTTCAGAAGAACGGTTCGAGAGAATCTCCAACCTTTCGTTTGACAATTCTAAAAACCCAAACACCTCGTATTGGTTTGGAGAATATGGAAACTTCGAATGGGACCCCGTATGCTACAATCGGTTTTACTCTCCCGTCGGGTCAGAACTGTGGAGGACAGATAACGGTGGGTCATCGTGGACATTGGTACATGACTTCGGGGGAGAGAAAATCATCTCTGTCCAAATACCGCCAAGCAGCCCGAACACCATCTATGTAAGTCACAAACAGACCGGGTCTCTTTGGCGCATCCACAGATCGACAGATTGGGGAGAGACATGGGACAACATCTCTATCAACAATTCAGAATCCAATTTCAATGCAGACAAAGCTATTTATTTAGACACCGACGGCGTCTCCGCGGACAGACTCTATGCCATTTTATTAGGCACGCAGGACGGTTACAGTGTGTTTCAAAGTCAAGACGCTGGAGAAAGCTGGCAAAACCTCACGACAAACATCCTTGATGACGAACACATCATCTCAATTGCACACCAGCGAGGGACTGAAGGAGGACTGTATCTCGGGACGACAAGAGCTGTCTATTACAGAGATGACTCAATGTCGGATTGGGCGCTTTACAACACAGGACTTCCGCTCATCACACCTGCGACGTTTCTTCAACCTGATTATTGTGGCGGAGCGATTAGAACTGCTGGCAGCAGAAGTGTACATGAAAGCCCCTTCTTCGGCCCCTCATCAGTACAAGCAGGGTTTATGGCAGACAGAACA
>Ga0308020_1000333_pt1 | contig 13787 bp, 10 predicted proteins | sample Neamet349_FD_201302 | JGI IMG/M metagenome (GOLD analysis project Ga0308020, IMG submission 201302) | Marine microbial communities from water near the shore, Antarctic Ocean - #349 | ecosystem: Environmental > Aquatic > Marine > Unclassified | place: Southern Ocean | collected 2014-10-02
GATTTACCCTAGTGTTCCTAGCAGCCGCCCTTGATGAGGAGATTGCTCAAAGCACCCAGGCGCCTTTGTTAGAACTCACCCACAACTGGGATGCTGAGGAAGATTTGAGCACGGGTAGAAGTTGGGGGCACTTGGCTTATGAAGTGGATGACATTTACCAGCTTTGTCAAACGTTGATGGATGCGGGTGTGGTGATTAATAGACCTCCCCGTGATGGGCATATGGCGTTTGTAAAGTCGCCAGATAATGTGTCTATTGAATTGTTGCAAGTAGGGAGTGCTTTGGCGCCATCGGAACCGTGGGTTTCAATGCCTAATACTGGCAGCTGGTAAGCCTGAAGATTAAGTGCAATCTTTTGTTAATTAGTTGCAATAAGTGTTTGACGTGTAAGGAATAAATCGATATTATATGCGCACTTTGATGCGGGGTGGAGCAGTATGGTAGCTCGTCGGGCTCATAACCCGAAGGTCGTAGGTTCAAATCCTGCCCCCGCTACCACTTTTAGGTTAATGTTTATTTTGCATTTACCTTTGACGAAAGTCATAAAGAAGTAATTCAGGGGTTCATGATGTTGCAGGTTGCGCCATCATGAGACTGAATACATATAGTCAACAAAAAGCCCCTCTTTTGGGGCTTTTTGCGTTTTAGGATATTGAAATGGCAGGTGCAGCAGCACAAATTGAAGCATTAGTAGCGCCAGCAGTGGCAGCTTGTGGGTGTGACCTATGGGGTATTGAATATATATCCCAAGGCCGTCATACCACTTTGCGAGTATATATAGAGCATGCCAACGGTATTGGTGTGGAGCAGTGTGCAGACGTGAGTCGGCAAGTTGCTGCAGTAATGGATGTAGAAGATCCTATTACTGGAGAGTACACATTAGAGGTGTCATCACCTGGTTTAGATCGTCCCTTGTTTAGCTTGCAGCAATATGAAGCTAACATTGGTGAAAAGCTAAGTTTGAAATTACGCTTAGCGTTTGATGGCCGGCGTCGTTTCACCGGATTACTCAGCGGCATTGAAGGTGATGATGTAATATTGCAGGTTGATGATGAAGAATATTTGTTGCCTTTTGACAGCATTGAAAAAGCCAATATTGTACCGCGCTTCTAAGCTCGGTTTTATAAGTCCAAATTAAGTGAGAGCTTGAAATGAATAAAGAAATTCTGTTAGTGGCAGAAGCGGTTTCAAATGAAAAGGACGTTCCAAAAGACGTTATCTTTGAAGCTATAGAATTAGCCTTGGCCACAGCGACACGCAAACGTATCCACGAAGAAAGTGACATTAGAGTCTCTATTGATCGCAAGACAGGTGCAGCCACAACCACACGTTGTTGGACGGTTGTTACTGATGAGGTATACACCAATCCAGAGGCTGAGCTGATTCTTGAGGACGCTCAAGAGACTAATCCTAGTCTTGAATTGGGTGACGTTGTACAAGACGAATTGCCTACCGAAGTGTTTGGTCGTATTGCAGCACAAACTGCTAAGCAAGTGATTGTGCAAAAGGTTCGTGAAGCCGAGCGTGCTAAGGTAGTAGAGTTGTACCGTGGCCGCATTGGTGAAATCATTAGTGGCAGTGTTAAGAAAGTGACACGTGATAATGTGATCGTGGATCTAGGTAATAATGCTGAAGCGCTCATGGCGCGAGACCAATTGATTGGTCGGGAAACATTCCGCATGGGCGATCGTGTTCGCGCTTTGTTGGCTGAAGTACGAACTGAAAGCCGGGGCCCACAACTTTTCTTAAGCCGCACAGACCCACAAATGTTGGTAGAGCTGTTTAAGATTGAAGTGCCGGAGATCTCTGAAGAAGTTATCGAAATTCGTGCAGCGGCCCGTGATCCAGGATCTCGTGCTAAAATTGCAGTGAAAACTAACGATGGCCGTATCGACCCTATTGGCGCTTGTGTTGGTATGCGAGGTTCGCGGGTACAGGCTGTCACTGGTGAGTTGAATAACGAACGTGTCGATATTGTGCTTTGGGATGATAATCCAGCGCAATTGGTTATTAATGCCATGGCTCCTGCAGAAGTTAGCTCTATCGTTGTTGATGAAGATCGACATGCAATGGACGTTGCTGTTAGTGATGAGAATTTGGCAATGGCCATTGGTCGTAATGGCCAAAACGTCCGTCTAGCGTCAGAATTGACTGGCTGGACTATTAACGTAATGTCTGAAGAAGATGCCGCCGCTAAGCAACAAGATGAAGTGGGTGGTGTGGTACAGATTTTTGTTGATGCATTAGACATTGATGAAGAATTTGCTGAAATGTTGGTAGAAGAAGGCTTTGCAAGTCTTGAAGAAATTGCTTACGTACCGCTTGATGAAATGTTGGCCATTGATGGTTTGGATGAAGACATTGTTGAAGAGCTTCGTACTCGTGCAAAAGACAAGCTGCTTAACCAAGCGCTAGCAGCTGAAGAGCAGTTAGACAACTCTGAGCCTGCTCAAGATTTGCTAGACATGGTAGGTATGGATACTCACCTTGCATTTGTATTGGCAAGCCGCGGCATTATCACTATGGAAGATTTGGCCGAGCAAGCTGTTGATGAGATCTCGGACATTGAAGGCTTGAGTGACGAAAAAGCAGCAGAATTAATTATGACGGCCCGCGCCCCTTGGTTTGTTTAAGCCATCGCCCGACCGACAGGAGAATATGATTATGACAGACCAAACTGTCAACACCCTAGCTGAAAAAGTAGGTGTTCCGGTTGAGCGATTGCTGAACCAAATGGAAGAAGCAGGCCTTACCCGCCGTGCGGCCACAGATGCAGTGTCAGACGAAGAGCGTAAGTCGCTTTTGTCTCACTTGCAAAAGTCCCATGGGGGAGAAGGTGACAATGCTGATGGCCCTAAGAAAATTACCTTACGTCGTAAGACAACTAGTACGTTAAAAGTTGCTGGTGCAGCTGGCAAGCGAACAGTTAACGTTGAAGTGCGTAAAAAGCGTACCTACGTTAAGTCTGAAGAAGACGATCAGTCGGTTGTAATTGAGGCTGAAAAAGTTGAATTGGTAGCCCGTCAAGAAAGTGAAGTGGCTCAAGTAAAAGCAGACACTGAAGCTAAGTCTGCAGCTGAAGCGGCAGAAACTGCATCGGCAAGTGCTGCAGCTAAAAACGAAGCAGACGATCACGCTAAGGTTCAAGCAGATGCGGATGCAGCAGCGGCTAAAGTTGCTGCAAATGCTGAGGTGGCTCGTCAAAAGGCTGCTGAAGATGCTAAGAAAAAGCCTGCTCACCAGAAGACGTTCACTTCCCCTGACAAGCCACGTGGTGGCGCACCTGCAGGTAAGGGTAAAGGAAAGGGTCGTGCAGCTGGCGGACGTGATGACCGTAGCCGTGGTAAAGGGGCGAAAAATAAAGGCAAACTTGCTGCGCCTAAGCGTTCTGGTAATGGCGAACATGCTTTTGAAGTGCCTACCGAAAAGGTAATTTATGAAGTGAATTTGCCTGAATCGATCACTGTGGCTGATTTGGCCCAGCGTATGAAGGTGAAGGCTGCAGAAGTTATTAAAGTCATGTTCAACATGGGTGCAATGGCAACCATCAACCAAGTGATTGACCAAGATACAGCAACTATTGTTGTTGAAGAAATGGGTCATACAGTGAAGTTGGTTATGGATGACGCTATCGAAACTGAAGTGGTTGAAAGCATTAACTACGAAGGCAAGGAAATTCCCCGTGCTCCAGTTGTGACCGTAATGGGCCACGTTGACCATGGTAAGACCTCTTTGTTGGATTCTATTCGTTCTACTAAGGTTGCGTCTGGTGAGTCTGGTGGTATTACCCAGCACATCGGCGCCTACCATGTAGAAACTGAAAAAGGCATGGTTACTTTTCTAGATACTCCTGGACACGCTGCGTTTACAGCCATGCGTGCCCGTGGCGCTAAGGCAACTGATATTGTTATCTTAGTTGTTGCTGCAGATGATGGTGTTATGCCGCAAACTGAAGAAGCGGTACAGCATGCTAAAGCTGCTGGCGTTCCTTTGATCGTTGCGATCAATAAAATGGACAAAGAAGGTGCTGATCCAGATCGAGTTAAGACAGAATTGTCTAGCCGTGAAGTTGTGCCAGAAGATTGGGGTGGTGTAACTCAGTTCATCCCAGTATCAGCTAAGACTGGCGAAGGCATCGAAGCATTGCTAGACGCCGTATTGCTGGAGGCTGAAGTACTAGAGCTTACAGCAGTGCCAGAAGCACCAGCCAAAGGTGTTGTGGTTGAAGCCCGCCTTGATAAAGGCCGTGGTTCTGTAGCGACTATATTGATTCAAAATGGCACCTTGAAGAAAGGTGATATCGTACTAGCCGGCCAACAGTTCGGTCGTGTACGCGCTATGTTAGATGAGAACGGTAAGCCTATCACCAGTGCAGGCCCTTCTATTCCAGTAGAAATTCTAGGTTTAGGTGGCACGCCTGATTCAGGTGAAGACTTCGCTGTAGTTGCAGACGAAAAGAAAGCTCGTGAAGTGGCTTTATTCCGTCAAGGTAAGTACCGCGACGTGAAGCTTGCTCGCCAACAAGCGTCTAAGTTGGATGCTATGTTTGAGAACATGGGCAAGAACCAAGCCTCTGTATTAAATGTTGTACTTAAGACCGACGTACGAGGTTCTTTGGAAGCTTTAACTAGCTCTCTAATGGATATTGGTACGGAAGAAGTTAAGGTGCAGGTTGTGTCTAGTGGCGTTGGTGGTATTGCTGAGTCGGATGTTAACCTTGCTGTGGCGTCAAACGCTGTGATCTTTGGTTTTAACGTTCGTGCTGATACACCAGCCAAAGCGCTTATCGAGAAAGAAGGCATTGATCTACGTTACTACAGCGTGATCTACGACATCATTAACGATGTTAAGGACGCTCTTTCTGGTATGTTAGCACCAGAGCTGCGCGAAACTATCGTTGGTATTGCTGAAGTACGTGAAGTCTTCCGTTCGCCTAAGTTAGGCCAGATTGCAGGTTGTATGGTTACTGAAGGTACGGTTCATCGCAGCAAGCCTATCCGTGTATTACGTGATAACGTAGTTATTTACGAAGGCGAATTAGAATCCTTACGTCGTCACAAAGATTCTGTTGCAGACGTTCGCAATGGCATTGAGTGCGGTATCGGTGTGAAGAGCTACAACGACGTTCGTGTTGGTGACCAAATAGAAGTCTTCGACACCATCGAAGTTGAGCGTAGTTTGTAAGGGCTGATCATGGCACAAGAATATAGCCGCACCCAGCGTGTGGCAGACCAAATTCAGCGTGAGCTAGCAGCCCTAATTCAGCGTGAGGTGAAAGACCCTCGCGTTGGTATGGCTACAGTAAGTGCTGTAGAAGTATCCCGTGACTTGTCTCATGCCAAGGTATTTGTCACCATTTTAAATGGTGCTGAAGACACGCAAGAGATTACAGAATCTGTGAAGGCTCTTAACAATGCCTCGGGTTTTTTACGCAGCCAGTTGGGCCAGCGTATGAAACTACGTATTGTACCGACCTTGCGGTTTCATTATGACGACAGTTTGTCGCGCGGCAACTACTTAAGTAACTTGATTGACCAAGCTAGGGCGTCAGACCCAGAGCTTGAATCTGACGCTGATTACGGCACCGAGTAGCTTTAGGTGGCAAAGCAACCAAAAGGCCGTGAAATAAGCGGCATTCTTATTTTAGATAAGCCCACAGGCATGAGTTCCAATCATGCCTTGCAGCGGGTTAAGCGCATGTTTGGGGCTCGTAAAGCGGGCCACACTGGTTCGTTAGATCCCTTGGCAACGGGCTTGCTACCTATTTGTTTAGGTGAGGCTACAAAATTTAGCCAGTTCCTTCTAGATTCCGATAAGCGTTATCAAACCATTGGTCAGCTCGGCGTACGTACCGATTCTAGTGATGCTGACGGTAAAATTGTGGAAACTAAACCCTGTGATCATGTCACTTTGGCCAATGTAGAGGCTCAGCTACCGCAATTTCGTGGCCTTATCAGCCAAGTGCCTTCCATGTTTTCAGCCCTCAAATACAAGGGGCAACCTTTGTATAAACTGGCACGGGCTGGCAAAACTGTGGAAGTTAAGCCGCGGCAAGTTACCATTCATAATTTAGAACTAATGAGCTTTGAAAACTCCCAAGTGCAGATGGATATTACCTGTACCAAGGGTACATATATTCGCAGCATTGTAGAAGATTTGGGCCTGGCGCTAGATTGTGGTGCGCACGTAGCGCAGCTAAGGCGCCTGCAAGCGGGGCCTTTTGTGGCCGATCAAATGGTCACTTTAGAAGATCTTCAAGCCATTATTGATGAGGCAACTAAGGATCAAATAGTAGAAGAAGGTAAGTGGCCAGACATTACGCCAGCCTTCCCAAACTTAGATAAGCTATTAATGCCTGCAGATACTGCCGTTTTATCATTAAATACTGTACAATTAGCCCCCCATGAAATTGAGGCGTTGCAGCAAGGTAAGGTTGTAGACCATGCCACTGACTACGTTGAATTTGATGTGGTGCGAGTGTATAGCTCACATGCTACTGAAGCGAATACCTTTATCGGTTTAGCGCAAGTGCAACAAGAAGGTCGCTTAAAAGCTAAACGCTTAATGAGCACTTAGATCTTCATTTAAGTTCCGCTGTAAATATGCACGGTGTGAACACAAACGATCCACTAATCCTCAATTAAGAGGCTAGTGGGCATATTAATTATTGGAGAATTACCATGGCTCTATCTGCCGTTGAAAAAGCTGCTGTTGTAGCAGATTACCAAACTGCTGAAGGCGACACAGGTTCACCAGAAGTTCAGGTTGCATTGTTAACTGCGAACATTTTGGCACTACAAAGTCACTTCAAAGAGCATAACCATGATCACCACTCCCGTCGTGGTTTGATCCGTATGGTTAACCAGCGTCGTAAGTTGTTGGACTACCTTAACCGTAAAAACGCTGAGCGTTATGTTGCGTTAATCGGTCGTTTAGGCCTACGCCGCTAAAAAATGGTTTAGAGTTGCTGCATTTGCTGAATGCGGCGTTGGAGCTGATTAAAAAATGCTCATTTACTTGATGTAAACTGCGCTTTTTGAACCAACTCCGCCTTGCCTCAGCTGCATTAGCGAACTCTAATTCCAATTTTAAACGTTATGTCTGCATTTGTAGATATGACGGAATAGAGGCTAGGTAATCGTTTGGTTACGTAGCCTTTATTGTTTTGACTGTAAGCAATTAGGAGAGGGTCGGCCCGTACTCTTATTGGCTTGGTGCTGTAGGTAGGTTTAAACCTAAACCGAGTTAATAAGTGTACTGGTGGATTAGATCGCTCAAGTGATTGCAAATTCTTTATTTCATGGAGATAAGTATGTCTATCATTACCAAAAAATTTCAATACGGTGAGCAAACCGTAACACTAGAAACTGGCCGCATTGCACGTCAAGCGTCTGGTGCTGTTCTTGTCACTATCGATGACGCTATCCAAGTATTGGTTGCTGTTGTCGGCTCAAAAACTGCTAAGCCTGATCAAGGTTTCTTTCCACTTTCTGTACATTACCAAGAAAAGACTTACGCTGTAGGTAAAATCCCTGGTGGTTTCTTTAAGCGTGAAGCACGTCCATCTGAAAAAGAGACGTTGACTAGCCGCTTGATCGACCGTCCAATTCGTCCATTGTTCCCTAAGGGTTTCATGAACGAAGTGCAGGTTATTTGTACTGTTATGTCTGCTGATAAGCAAAACGACACAGATATTGCCGCTTTGATCGGTACTTCTGCTGCTTTGGCTATCTCTGGTATTCCTTTTGCGGGCCCAATTGGTGCCGCACGCGTGTCATACTCTGACGAAGCTGGCTACCAACTTAACCCAAGCTTCGAAGCTCAAGCTGTATCCGATCTAGACATGGTTGTTGCTGGTACTGCTGACGCTGTGTTGATGGTTGAATCAGAAGCCAAAGAATTAAGCGAAGATGTGATGTTAGGCGCTGTTCTTTTTGCACATGATGAAATGCAAGCCGTGGTTACGGCCATCGCTGAATTTGCATCAGAAGCTGCCAAGCCTACTTGGGATTGGGTTGCTGCTGCAGAAGACACTGAGCTTAAAGCTGCTGTTACTGCGGCTGTTGGCGACGCTGTTGGCGACGCTTACAAGATTAGCGACAAGTTAGACCGTCAAGCACGTTTAGGTGAAGTTAAGGCACAAGCTGTTGCTGCCCTATGTGGCGATGACGCATCTGCACCTTCTAAGTCTGACGTACTAGGCATGGTTAGCAAGCTAGAAAAGCACACTGTACGTTCACGCGTAGTTGCAGGCGAGCCGCGTATTGACGGTCGTGATACCAAAACTGTACGTGGTATCAATGTAGAAATTGGTACTTTGGCTAAGGCTCATGGTTCATCATTGTTCACTCGTGGTGAAACTCAGTCTATAGTTGTAGCTACTCTTGGTACTAGCCGTGACCAGCAGATCATCGATGCCCTAGAAGGCTCACGTAAAGATCCGTTCATGTTGCACTACAACTTTCCAAGCTACTCTGTAGGCGAAACAGGCCGCTTCATGGGTCCTGGCCGTCGTGAGATTGGACATGGTCGTTTGGCGCGTCGTGGTATTCAAGCTATGCTGCCAAGCCAAGAAGACTTCCCTTACACTATCCGTGTAGTTTCAGAAATCACTGAATCTAACGGTTCTAGCTCGATGGCTTCTGTATGTGGTGCTTCTCTAGCACTTATGGATGCTGGTGTGCCAATTAAGGCACCTGTTGCTGGTATTGCCATGGGTCTGATCAAAGAAGATGCTGGCTTTGCTGTATTGACTGACATACTAGGTGATGAAGATCACTTGGGTGACATGGACTTTAAAGTAGCTGGTTCTGCTGCAGGTATTACTGCCCTTCAAATGGACATCAAAATCCAAGGTATTACTGAAGAGATCATGGAGATTGCTTTAGAGCAAGCTCATGAAGCACGTATCCATATCTTGGATGAAATGAACAAGGTTATTGCAGTGCCTCGCGCTGAGTTGAATGACAATGCTCCTACCATGAAAACGATCAAGATCGATCAAGATAAGATCCGTGACGTGATTGGTAAAGGTGGCGCTACCATTCGTGGTTTGTGTGAAGAAACTGGTGCATCAATCGACATTGAAGATGATGGTACCGTACGCGTATACGCTGACGACAAAGCAGCTGCTGAATTGGCTGAAGCCAAGATTCTAGAAATCACTGCAGAAGCTGAAGTTGGTGCGATCTACGAAGGTAAGGTAGAGCGTATTGTTGACTTCGGGGCATTCATTAACATTTTGCCTGGTAAAGATGGTTTGTTGCACATTTCTCAAATCTCTAGCGAGCGTGTTGAGAAAGTAACTGACTACCTAGAAGAAGGTCAAACCGTTAAGGTTAAAGTGCTAGACGTTGACGCACGTGGCCGTATTAAGCTTTCTATGAAAGATATGGAAGCCTAATTATTGCAACAGGGTTCGAGTGAAGTGAGAACTGCTTGAGAAATCAAGCCGCTCTGCCCTCTCTACCCTCTTGAAATAACAAAGCCTCTAATCAGCAATGGTTAGGGGTTTTTTTGTGCCTGTGCGACTACCAATGTGTCGCTTTTGGTACTATAATGGTCGCCTTTAGATCCATGCTCAATCGCATTAAAAAGGCTCCCCCTTGAACAAATCGCAGCAAATTTCCCTCAAAAAAAACAATATTAAGATCGTTCTGTTAGAAGGTGTACATCAGTCGGCCGTTGACGCTTTAGAGGCTGACGGTTTTACTAATATTCATTTTTACGCGACTGCTTTGCCAGAAAGTGAGCTGGTAGAAGTGTTAAAAGACGCCCACTTTGTAGGCATTCGTTCCCGCACTCAACTCAGTCGAGAGGTGTTAGTGCAAGCGCCCAAGCTAATGGCCGTAGGTTGCTTCTGTATAGGCACTAATCAGGTAGATCTTGGCGCCGCCTTAGAGCTGGGAATTCCCGTGTTTAATGCACCTTACAGTAATACCCGCAGTGTAGCGGAACTGGTCATCGCTGAAGCTGTATTGTTACTTAGAGGCATCCCCGAAAAAAATGCTAAGGCTCATCGTGGTCAGTGGCTTAAATCGGCTCATCAATCTTTTGAGGTTAGGGGTAAAAAGCTCGGTGTGGTTGGATATGGCTCTATTGGTTCGCAACTAGGCATTATGGCCGAAGCCATGGGCATGGAAGTGATTTATTATGATCAAATCACTAAGTTGAGTTTAGGTAATGCATCGGCCTGCAGCAATCTAGCAGCATTGCTCATGCAAGCTGATATTGTCACCCTGCATGTGCCAGAAACACCATCGACTCATTGTTTGATAGGTCCAACGCAACTGGCACAAATGAAACAGGGGGCTATCCTGATTAACGCCTCCCGTGGCACCGTAGTAGATATTGAGGCATTGGCTAGTTGTCTGAAGAGTGGTAAGTTATTAGGGGCTGCTATTGATGTATTTCCAGTAGAACCCCGGTCTAACGACGATGAGTTTATTTCACCATTGAGGGGTTTAGATAATGTCATCCTAACACCACATATTGGTGGTTCAACTGTTGAAGCTCAAGTGAATATTGGTGTTGAAGTGGCAGATAAGCTCATTCGATATTGTGACAACGGCACCAGCTTGTCAGCCGTGAACTTTCCAGAAGTGTCATTACCTAACCATGAAAATACTCATCGTTTGTTACACATCCACAAAAATATACCAGGGGTGCTGTCTAAGATAAATAATGTATTTTCTGAAAACAGTATTAATATCTCGGGGCAGTATTTGAATACCAACGCTTCGGTGGGTTATGTGGTCATCGATGTAGATGCCAGTTGTTCGGAGCTAGCTTTATTAAAACTCAAACAAGTGTCTGGCACTATAAGTTGCCGAGTGTTGTTTTAATTTGTTAGTGTTTTAACGCCTTCTCCAGTGCCTAGGAACAGGATGTCCGCTGGGCGCTGGGCAAAAAGGCCATTTGTTACGACGCCAGTAATCTGGTTGATCTGTTGTTCAAGGCCTTTTGGGTCAACAATGTCCATACCGTATACGTCTAGGATGAAGTTGCCATTGTCGGTCACAAAATCTTGACGCCACACAGGTTCGCCACCAAGGCCCACTAGTTTACGGGCCACATAACTTCGGGCCATAGGGATTACTTCTACGGGTAGCGGAAATTCGCCCAGTATATCCACCAGTTTTGATTCATCGGCAATGCAAACGAAGGTTTCTGCTACTGCGGCAACGATTTTTTCCCGTGTTAAGGCGCCGCCACCACCTTTAATTAGGTTAAGGTGAATGTCACTTTCGTCTGCGCCGTCTACATAAAAGCTCATGTGGGGTACAGCATTCAGTTCTAATACATTAATACCGTGGCTTTTGAGACGTTCTGCTGTGGCTTCAGAGCTTGCTACTGCAGCATCAAAGGTGTGTTTTATGTTAGCCAGAGCATCGATAAAGCAGTTAGCAGTAGATCCAGTGCCAACACCTACAATAGATTCTCGGTTAAGATGTGGGGCAATATGGTCTACTGCAGCTTGGGCTACAGCCTGCTTTAACTGGTCTTGGGTCATGACAATGATCGAGTTGGACACTAATAACGTGATTATACAGGAATTTGCCCCCTACAATGTAGACGCTAGTAGCTTCTGCCATTAATATAATGTGCTGAGTTAAATGCACTACACATTCTGTAAAAATATTACCCCACTAGAAGAAATACTATGCCACATCGTTATATCAAGAAAATTCTATCTGCTAATGTCTACGACGTGGCTGTGGAAACTCCCGTTGAATTGGCTCGCAGCCTGTCCAAACGATTGGCGAATAATATTTTGATTAAGCGAGAGGATTTACAGCCCGTATTCTCTTTCAAAATCCGTGGTGCCTACAACTGCATTTCACAATTAACGCAGGTGCAACGGGCTTGTGGTGTAGTGTGTGCGTCTGCTGGAAATCATGCTCAAGGTGTGGCCATGTCTGCTAAGTACTTGGGTATTAACGCCACAATAGTTATGCCTAACACCACGCCCGATATTAAGGTTAATGCCGTAAGATCATTGGGTGCAAAAGTGATATTACATGGTGATTCCTTCGCTCAAGCTTATGCCTATTCGCTAACCTTGGTCGCTGATCTAGGCCTAGTGTATATCCACCCTTTTGATGACGAAAATGTGATTGCTGGCCAAGGAACCGTGGCTGTCGAGCTGATGAGACAAATCCAAGGCAATATCGATGCAGTATTTGTACCCGTGGGTGGTGGTGGTTTAATTGCGGGAATTGCGGTCTATATTAAGTACTTGCGTCCGGATATTAAAATCATAGGTGTGGAGCCAGAAGATTCCTGTTGCCTTAAAGTAGCGTTAGATGCAGGTGAACGGGTAATTTTACCAGAAGTAGGTACCTTTGCTGAGGGCGTGGCCGTTGCTCAAATAGGGGAGTTAACATTTGAACTCGCCCAGCAGTATGTCGATGAAGTGATTACTGTGACCACAGATGAATTATGTGCTGCGATTAAAGACATTTATGACGACACGCGTGCGGTTACAGAGCCTTCAGGTGCTTGCGCTTTAGCCGGGTTAAAGAAATACGTAGAACGTGAGCAGGCTCAAGATCAAACCCTTGTGGCGGTGGCTACTGGCGCTAACATGAATTTTGATCGCTTACGTCATGTGGCCGAGAGGGCGGAAATTGGCGAGGGTCGTGAGGCTATTATCGCGGCGCAGATACCGGAGCAGCCTGGCAGTTTTAAGCGTTTTTGCACGGCCTTGGGTGAGCGTAATATCACCGAATTTAATTACCGCTATGGGAATAATAGTAAGGCACAGGTGTTTGTTGGAGTGACTCTTAAAGCCGAAGAAGGTGGCCGTGAACCCTTACTGAAGCAGCTTGCTAGCCACGACATCCCTGCGGTGGATTTAAGTACCAACGAAATGGCTAAAAGTCACGTTCGTTACATGGTGGGTGGACATGCTTCAGTAGACAACGAAGTGGTCTATCGCTTTACCTTTCCAGAACGACCAGGTGCGTTACTTAAGTTTTTGAACAAGTTAGGTCAGCCATGGAATATTTCAATGTTCCATTATCGCAATCATGGGTCTGCTTATGGCCGAGTGTTGGTGGCGATGCAAGTACCAGAGGAAGAAAAAGCGAAGTTTGAAGGTTATTTAGATGAGTTGGGTTATGCGTTTAACGAAGAAACAAACAATCCAGCCTATCAGTTATTTTTAGCACCTGAATAAGCCGGGTTGGTTATGACTATTCGCTAAGTTGATGTTTTTGGTAAGGTAATATCAACTCTAAGGCCACCTGAAGAGCGGTTGGTAGCCTCAATCCTACCGCCTTGAGCACGTATGGCCTGTTCAGCGATAGCCATGCCCACACCATAACCGCCGCTTTGTTGGTTACGGCTGGCTTCGACACGATAGAAAGGCTCAAATAAGTGTTTAAGAGAGTCCTCTGGCACACCTTCACCTTCATCCTCGATGCGAATCACTACGGTGTCTTTATGCATGTCTACTTGTAAAAAGACTCGACCATCATCTGGTGTGTAACGTATTGCATTGCGTAATATATTTTCTACCGCACGGGAGACCAATTCTGGTTGACCCGTTAATGGGTTTTTTTCAGGTTGTTGCAAGTGTATTTGGTCTTTAGATTGAGTCTCAAATTGAGCGTCTTGGGTTAGCTTGTATAGCAGGTCACTCAAATCGTAGGCTTCGATGCTAGGGCTTTGGTCATTTTGCTCTAAGCGCAATAAGGTGAGCACCTGATCAATCAGAGCGTTCATGCGTTCTATTTCACGTTCAATGCGGTGCAAGGACTGATGCTCTGTGTCAGGAAGTTTTC
>Ga0308020_1000336_pt1 | contig 13705 bp, 10 predicted proteins | sample Neamet349_FD_201302 | JGI IMG/M metagenome (GOLD analysis project Ga0308020, IMG submission 201302) | Marine microbial communities from water near the shore, Antarctic Ocean - #349 | ecosystem: Environmental > Aquatic > Marine > Unclassified | place: Southern Ocean | collected 2014-10-02
GATGGCCACTTGGGTGATTCCCGTTTCCGCAACGGCTTGCTCCAGCTTCGACATAAGCATCCCCACGATAGTCGCTTGAACTGAGGCACAAAAATCATGTAAGTTAGACTCCATAAACGTGGGGTCTGACTTAAGTCGTGCTTGTAGAAACCGAAGGACTTGCGTCTTCAAACCACTGAAGCTCATATTAAGTCCGTCTACTTTAGACCCCTTAAATACAAACGATTCCGGATCTCCCAATTGCGCATATTTATCTACGAGAGGGCCACCGGGATACGGAAGACCTATGAGTTTGGCAACTTTGTCGAACGCCTCTCCAGCTGCATCATCAACTGTCGTACCGATGACCTCCATCTCTGAGGAGCTGTGGACATGAACGATCTGGGTATGACCCCCAGAAACAGTCAAACACAAAAACGGATAATCAGGAGAAGGGCTTGGTGCTAAGAAATGAGCCAAAATATGAGCCCGCATATGGTGAACGGGTACGGTGGGTAAATTATGTGCCCACGCCCAAGATTTTGCAAAAGATGTTCCCACGAGCAAAGACCCACTTAAACCAGGACCTATGGTATAGGCAACAGCATCGATGTCTGCAGGCGAAATCTGCGCGTCTTTTATCGCCAAATCAACCGTCGCAGTGATGTTACTCATGTGAGCTCTTGAGGCAAGCTCAGGCACCACGCCACCGTACCTGGTGTGTACCTCTTGATTTGCCACAAGATTAGAAAGCACAGCATCCCCTTTTACTACAGACACTCCTGTATCGTCACACGACGATTCAATAGCAAGTATCGTTAAGTTTGGAATTTTCATCTTTTATGATTTGGCAACGTAAAATATGTACAACTGCGAAAGTACGGCGCACAAGACTTCTTATCTTGCTTTCGCAATCACAGAGTAAGTGCCCAAGAATCCAAACATATCAAAGAAAAAGTATAGCAAGCCTCTGAAGTGGGCCTTAAGCGGTTTAATAGGCTTTTTAACCCTCTCTATCATACTAACGGGAATCGTACAAATTCCATATGTTCAGACGCGAATCGTAAATTATGCCACTGCAATGGCCACCGAATCTTTGGGGCTTGAAATGGAAATCGGTTCTGTAGAACTCCACCTATTTCAGAGAACTTTAACCTTGAGTGATCTTACTTGCGCCACAGGTGGTGCTGAGATTTTGTGTGGCATATTGGACTTAAAATACAATGGAACCAATTCTGATGGCATTTCTGAGTTTGGCGAAATACGTTTAGAGGGGGTCCGGTTTTATGCGGACAGCATAGACCAAATCTATGACGCTTTTCAAAGTGATTCTACAAGCGAATATTCTAGCCATAACATGTTATTTGAACATTTCGAAATGACCGATTTTGAATGGCAAATAGGCGATTCGCTGAATGGACACATCGCTTTATTCGCACTCGATTCGATATTCATTGAAAGTGGGAAAGAAATAAGCGAAGGCGGGATTGCTGTAAACATCGGAGGATATGAAATCCAGAGCGCCACCACAGATTTTAACGGAACGGACTTGATGTCTGTTGAGACAAGTAACGGAAAAGCAAAATTCATCAATAACGCGTTCGAGCTGGCAGTGGAAGACTTTACAGCTGCAGGAATAGAATTTCAAGGGAAACTCGAAATATCCAACGATTCGGAATTGGGAGAATCGTTTGCGGGGAAACAACTCCCCGATTTTGATGTCGCGGTCATTGTTCATCCCAGCTTCATTGCCCCTTGGGCAAATGATGAGGTTAACGACATTCTAGAAGCGCTCAACACTGACGCATTGACGGGAGAGATTATCTGCAAGAAAGGTGAGCTTGTGATCCATAAACTGTCTAATTCTGACGTAACTGTTTCGGGAAGCTCCCGCTACGTGGATGAAGAAATTGTTTGGGATCTAGACGTTGATCTAAAGACCCGCTTATTAAAACCTTGGACAGAAGATTTAAAAGTGGTCATGCAAGAAAAGTCTCCTCAGGTTAAAGAAATAGCCGATAAGATAGAATCCATTCATCTTTCGGCACGAGGAAGCACAAATAACATTGAAGGAACAGTGGCTGTCACCCAGGATATAGAAGGTGGTCTTTCTCTCCAAGTAGATTACACAATGAATTGGAAAGAACTAGGTTTTGCTGCTGGATGGGAAAGCACGTTTCATCTCGACAGTCTAGAAACCGAATATGGAATCCTCGAAAATTTACATGCACAAATCAATGGCGAAGAAGGACATCTAGAAGTGAAGTGGGACAACGACATCCTAAAAGCAAAGGCCTTCGGAAGTCGTTGGGAATTGTACTCCCGTTTAAACGGCTTTGCAGAGTGGAATGACGAAAACCGGGGCGGGAAAGTCGCGGGAAGACTCAACTTTAGAAAACCCGTGTTAATTCAACTTAAAGACGACAATTCATCAATACAAGCTCCGATTAATTTCGACAGATTCGATCTTGTGATCGCCCTTCAGCCTGAGGAAAATAGAAATCGAACGATTGAAAAAGGACTACTAGATGTTCACATTGAGTCGGATTTGATGATAGGAGATGCGACATTCTCTTTGGATACAGAAGTGTGGACAGAATGGCTTGACCTAATGATCATGAGAGTCGATCGGGAGAACACGTCATCTGTTGCGAATACACTTCTTACGCGTGGTCGCTGTGAAATTCTTCGGTCCGAGCCCATTTCTGCGATACTGGGCACGACACTCTCTGTGTCAAAAGGAGCTGAATTCACATGGCTCATCGACAAGGAAAAAACAGAAGCACAAGGAAAAACGGATTGGATAGAATTTGATGACTTCAAATTAAACCGTGTCTTTCTTGACTTCAGTGGACGAACAGATGAAAATTGGATAAATATAGAAGCATTAGAGCTTTTAAAGCGTGGCGACATCTATGCACAAGACATGAATATAGACATCCATGCAGATACGGTTTGGACTGCAGATTGTGGATGGAAAAACTTTGCGGGAATTGAAGGCATCGTCAGCGTAGAAGGCCTGCTAGATCAAGAAGGGTCATGGGGATTCGACCTCTATGAGGCGACCATACCTCTGGGGAACGACACGCTCGAGCTCACGAGAATCCCGTCCTCTTTGTCGCTAAATTCAACTGAGATATCTAGTGATGGAATGAGCTGGACGGGGGGAGGATTTAAAGCGGACATCGAAGGAGAAGTTGGCGGCGACAGTACAAGACCGTTAAACTTCTTAATCCATACAGACCGCATTGATACGAGTAGAACGAAATCGTGGTTTGATGTCCCCGTGAGCGCATCAAACATCAATCTTTCTGGATCACTGGACGGGACATTTAGCCAACCTGTGCTTCGTATATCTGGAGAGGGTGAAGGGGTGTCATATGGAGGAGAAACGATCCCTAAAAGTGAATTTGAACTCACGTATTCAAATCGAGACATCCAAATCCAAACAGAGATGACAGGATTTGGAGAAAACGGTGAGGGTGTTATTCACACCTCAGGATCTGTCACTCCCCTTCCCTTAGGCGATTACAACTTGAACCTCATGTCTTATACCACAGACTTCCCTCTGAGTTGGGTAAATACAATTTTAAATGAAAAAACAGCCAAACTAGACGGGGAACTCGATGCGGCTTTCACCATTCAAGGTCCATATAGAGAGCCTAGCGTATTGGGTGGGGGTGTTTTAAAAAAAGCAAAAGTAAAAATCGAATACCTGGGCACTGAGTATGATGTAAGCGGAAGATTTGATGTCAAACCTGACGGAATCGAACTCAACGGAGTTGACATTAAAGACAACTATGGTGGAGAAGGCGTTTTGGTGGGAACCGCTTTGCATGAAAATTATGAGAAGTGGAATTTAGATATTTCTATGAGTATAGATGACCCCAACAAACCGCTAGAGGTGATGAACATACCACGTTCCCCGGATGCTTATTTCTATGGAAATGCAAATGGCGTTGGGGATATTAATGTCTTCGGCTATGAAGATAAACTCTATATTGAAGCGCAACTTAAAACAACAAAAGGCACTCAATTCGTCCTTCCTATGGATGCCGGAACAAGCGCTACATGGTCTTCCTTTGTTGAAATCATTGACCATTCTTCTCAGGAAAACATTGATGCTGAATCCATCGAAGCGAACCAGCCTAAAACCTCAGTACGTCTTGACTTAATTATTGATGTGGATCAAGAAAGTGAAGCCCGAATCGTTTTTGACGAAGCTGTGGGAGATGAAATCATCGGGAAGTGTGAGGGGGTCATACATTTGGCCCTTGATGATTTTGAACGGTTAGCGATGTTCGGATCACTCAAGGTGATAGAAGGTGAGTACCTTTTCACCTTATCCAACTTCATAAACAAGAGGTTCGTTGCCGAACCTGGGGGCACGATAAAATGGTATGGCGACCCATACAAAGCAGAAATAGATTTAAGAACGTTGTACTCAACACGAACCTCTCTCCTTCCGATCGCTCCGGAAACGTTAGACAACAGCAAACAAAGAGTAGACTTGATTCTAGAAATGAATGGCGACCTTATGAGACCTGGCATAAATTTCGATATTCAGCTTCCTGAAGGAGATTCTCGGACCAAGGCTACTTTGGCCTCACTCTTGGCGAATGAAGAAGAGATGAACAGGCAAGCCATATCGCTCCTGATTCTTCAACAGTTCCTTCCTCCCCAATGGCAAGCAGCAGCTATAGGAAGCACTGGACTACAAGAAAACAGTACAGAGCTGATTTCAGCACAATTGGGGAACTGGTTGTCAGGACTTAGTGACGATGTAAATATTGGAATAGATTACGATGCGAAAAACAATTCTGGCAACGAAGCAGCGCTCGCGGTCGCACTTTCCACTCAACTTCTTAATGACAGACTCCACGTTGAAGGCGAGCTCGGAACACAACAACTAAATACAGGTTCATTAGATGACTTACAACTCAAAGAGTTTCGTGTCAAATACGACCTCAAAGACGATGGGACGCTACAACTTACTGGATACTCTACGCAACGCGCAAATATCCCCGGCCTGGAGGGCGAAAGTGTTCAGGGCGTAGGAATACTTTTTCACCGTGACTTCACTCGGTTCAGAAATTTATTTGGAAAACGAAACGACCGATAATTGTCAATGAACCTTTAAAGGTTCCATGAACACGTTATCTATATTTGGTCTTCTCGGCCTTTCGGATTTCTTGAATGTACTTGTAACGCATCGCAACAGCTTTTGCCTGGTAGGATGAGATGACAAAGCCAACATACCCATCAAGTATCCCTAGTTGAAGAAAATAATGTTTTAAAAATCTGACTATTGGTTTAATCACAGTGTGAAAAGGTGTGAGATATTTCACTTTTTTGTCATAGTCTTTTGCTTGCAATTTGGCATATCGATCAAGTTTGTTGAGGTATGCTTCTTTGCTGACAAATGTGTTGTGAAGTAGTTTGTGGTGAAGGAACCCGATTTTACCAGAACTAATTATTTCAGCATGAACATGTTTGTTCTCGTATTTACATTCATCTCGCCTGAAAAGCCGGATTACTTTATCTCCTTGCCAACCACTAAAGCGTACCTTTTTACCCATAAAATAATTTTCTCGGCGAATCCAAAATCCACTGTACTCAGTATTTGAATTGATCATGCGCATCACTTCCTTTTGCAATTCAGAAGTAACACGCTCATCCGCATCAAGAAGTAGAATCCATTCATGCTTCGCTTGTGGAATCGCCCAGTTCTTCTGGGACGCCGAATTCACGTACTCCCTTTCCAAAATCGTATCAACGAGTGGCCTTGCGAGTTTCACAGTATCATCTGTACTCAAAGAGTCAACAACCATGACCTCATCAGAAAACCGAACGGATTGAATCGCTTCAATGATGTTGTTCTGTTCATTTCCAGTCGGAATAATAGATGTGAGTTTAGACATCTAGCAACGAATTATAAACTTGAAATAAGTTTGCGGCGATCTTGCGGTCAGTGAAGTTTTGAGCATATTCAAAACCTTTTGAAATCATTGTATTTTGTAAATCAGTTGAATGTTGAATGTCGAGAACAGCTTCTTTCATTTCATGCACTGACAAAGGGTCAATGTATTTGGTATATGAACCTCCAGCTTCAACAAAACAACCTTCTTTAGAAGAAATGACAGGGGTTTTTGAAAACAGAGCCTCTAAAATAGGAATCCCAAAGCCTTCAAATATAGAGGGGTAAATAAGCATTTGTGCGTTTTGGTAAACAGCCGCCATTTCTTCCGTATCAACACCGGTTAAAAAGAGAACGCGATCAGATAAATTGTGCGTGTCAATAAATCGGTCGCACTTCATTTTATAGGCTTTCCCATCGCCAATAACGACTAATTTCTGATGTGGCAATTCCAATAATGTTTTAAGTATTGTTAAGAGGTTTTTGCGTTCCTCTATGCTTCCAACGCTGAGAATGTAATCCTCAGGCAAGTTGTATTTTTTTTGTACTTCTCGCTTTGTCTGATCTGGCACTTCATGATGAAATACGTCATTGCAACCTTGATAAACAACGACGATTTTTTCTTCCGGAATGCCAAAGAATTCAATGATATCTTGTTTCGTTTGTTTGCTAACAGCAATGATTTTATCAGACCTGTCACACGCTGACTTGAATTTTTTGTAATATATTTTCCGATCTATCGCGCGAAACAAATGAGGGTAACGGATGAAAATCAAATCGTGAATAGACACGACCGTTTTAATGTCTGTTTTCTCAATACCTAAAGGAAGTTCATGACTTAGCCCATGATAAAGATCGATTTTATCGGCGACTAAGTCTTTAACAACACGTTTGCTTCTCCAATACGATTTAAAAAATCTATTAATAAACGACTTAGGTGTTCGTGTAAACGCATTTGTACACCCACTCAAAAAAGACACATTGTGATTTTTGTGTTCCTTGGGTGTGAATAGAAAATATGTGTTTGCAGGGAAAAAATGAGAAAGCACACGAATAGCATCACGTGAATAGTTCCCTAAACCTGTGTTGTTTAAAAACGCTCTTTTTGCATCAAATCCTATCTTCATCTCAACGGAAAAATTATACGGTTGCAAGTTACACAATAGACCTTGGCTGAAAACCTTGCCAAGTGACATGTAGGATGGATTGGGGAAACGTAATGCGTGACTTACTCGAAGATAATAATAACGTAACTTGCAATATGAAAACCACACAATACATCGTCGGCCTTGTTTCTCTTTTGTTTGTTGTACAGTCTACCAATGCTCAAACAACAATAAACGCATCTGACCTCCCTCAAGCTGGAGGAAGCTATCTCATTCAAACATCTACGGCGGACATCACAGGAGATTATGTGAGTACGGGAGCAGATTATGTTTGGGATTTCTCTAATTTAGATTCTAATTCAGAAACTTCACATGACTTCGGAGGGATAGAAGAAGCCCCTGTTTTGGCTCAACTTTCCTTCAATAACGCGTGGACTAACCCTGATTACTTATGCGACATTTTCGGCCCAGGAGAGTTCGATCTTGCATTCCTTTCAGAGTTAGGCATTGACCTCCCAGTGACACTTTCCAACATGATGAGCTATTCCCAAACCTCTGGTTCGTCATATAATATCGCAGGGATTTCTATGAATTTAGAAGGATTCGATTTTCCAATCGAATACAGTGACATTGATGAGATACATCCCCTGCCATTAAATTTTCAGGATGTGATATCATCTACTTCTGCCTACGAAGTTGACATTCCAACCGTCTTAAACTACGCGACTTCAGCAACACGCGAAGGCGCTGTGGACGGATGGGGCACTTTACTTCTTCCAAACGGCGCTTCGCACGAAGTTCTGAGAACAAGCACCACCATAACAACGCACGATATCTTAACTCAAGCAGGAGGCGAACCATTTGAAATTGACCGCATTTCTACAGTGTACACATGGCTCGGTGATGGGGGGCTCCCCTACCTCGAAGTAAAAACAATTTTCGGCACTACATACAGCGTAGAATATCAAGGAGAAGCGCCGAATGAAGACACCTCGAACACAGATGGAATCACAGCGCTTACACCGGCGAAATTCATCGCATTCCCTAATCCCGCTTCTTCAGGAGAAAATATTGTTTTAAGTGGAGCTGATCAAGAAACAACATGGGATGTTTCAGATCTTATGGGTAAAGTTATAATGTCTGGGATGGGACAGATTATTTCTACTGACCGCTTGTCCCCTGGTGCTTATTTCATCTCAACTTCATCTGAAAAGGGACTAAATACTGAAACCGTCAGGGTCATTATTCAGTAAGTGACACTGGGCGGGCCCTAAATTTGTTTCCCTTCCATTTGGCTATACCAAACATCAATGAGCCACCCTTTTGCGACCTGAGTATTGCGGAAGATTCTAAAGGGGACAGAGGGTCTAAATAACGCCCATCTAATTTTATCTTGAATGACCGCAAGGTTTGAAGGGACGACCACAGCGCGTGCAATGACACCGTTCATCGCTTGATCACTGCCCAACCATTTAAGCGCATCGTGTTCAACAAGAGGCGAATCTGCGGGGATGATATGAAGGACTGGACCCGAATTTGAAAGTGCTTTCCGGTCATCTTCTGTCCGCATGACACAGGCCAAATCAATCATAGATGCAGCACGGTAATTCACGATACACATTCCCATAGAAAGCTCTATTTCAGCTTGACTATGTTTAGAAATTAAGGCATGTTCGTTCATAGGTCAGGAGATCGCAAGCGAATTATTGACAAGTATAGTCAGAAAACGGATTCGGGGTACAGAAATTAAGTTCAGCAGTATCGTCACCCTCCTGAAGGTGCTCTATCGTATCTGTCGTATAGCCCAAACCAAAGACGCCTTGCGTCGTTCTTGAAGCCCAAAGGCCAAGCCCTCCATTCACATTTGAATACTCGGGACGCTCTTGAATAATACCCGTTACAGGAGCGTTCACATCTAAGTATATCGCAAGTGTTTCATTTGCGACAATCAGCAAGAAATCAAATGCACGTGCGATTTGGTCTTCCTCATCCCAAACCCCCAACTCTCTTGTAATTCTGATGTTTTTATCCAAACGGGTCTTTAATGTGGTAAAAAACACTTGACCATCGAATAATTTCTCCAGCTCTTGATTTCCTGCAACTCCAGATGGGTCTACTGTGCCAATAGGTATTTCAATCGTGCGATCACGTGAGCTATCTAATACAGTATGAAAATCATCAGCCCAATAGTGCTCTATGAAATGGACAAGTAAAACCGCGTCATAACGGGATGCTCCAGCTGTAGATCTCCACTTGAAAGGATAGTTCGGATAGGTGACTTGTGACGGTCCAACGTTCGCGAAATTGAGTTTCACATTGTCTAAACCCGCTGGCGGTTGTTGAATATTTCCTACAGAAACAGAGATCATATTTGTCTCCGCATTGACATTGACTGAATCGTCTATCACGATGTCCAAACGGTAGAGCGCATCAGGGTTAAGTGATTCATTCGCACGTGTAGGGGCATAATATGCTTTATGTTCTGGCGCAAAAAACACACCATCCTCATCTTTGTTTTGGAGTAAAGTATCCCTAAGCTCAAAAACTCTGGTGTCAATGTCATTGACAACCTCCACAAAACGCGCTGAAAGCCTTGAGGTTTCATATTCTGAGGAATCCGGGATAAGCGCGATTTGGGTTTGGTCTCCATCCCCTAACCACGTACGATTAATCCTGACCCATTGCGTATCTGCCTCAGCATCTAGAAGGCCGAAAACCACAGGGATAGACACATATGGCGCCGTCAAATCAACATCAGTAGTACAACGCGACAATCCCAAAGTGAAAATAGCGGCGAGCAAAAAGATTGTGCCCCTCTTAACGATTAAATGTCCATCCATTTTTTCTTGCATGATGCGAATATACCAAGAATCTCGGCACGCATTAAATTTTTAACAAGAACTCCACCGAATCCACGCCATCGGCATAGTCACTCAGAGAAGGACATTGCGCCAAGCCCAAATCTTGTTGTGAGATACTCGGGGCTAAAGCAGACAAGTTTTTTGTGAACTCACTCGCACCGGACCTTGAAGTGACAAGCTGTAGACCATCTTTATAATCACTAAGCTTCTTGATTAATGCACCAACATCATCATATCTCTCCACGTAAAGCGTGCCCACTGGAGACACCCAATTCTCATCATTTTTCACCAATAAAAATCCATTTTCTATCAATTCTTCTCTGTTCAATAGCCAAATAGCTTTGTGGTAATCATAGTTGTTTGCGTATTTGTTGTTATTCGCCAAAAAACTCCACGGAACCCAGGCCGCGAAACACCTGTCCAAATCAAAATCAGTCGGAAGGAATACTTTTGTTGTGCTTCTGCATCCAAGTCCGAAATGTGTAAACATATCATCCCCTAACCTTTTCAATTCGTCTTCAGATTCTTGACCATCTAAAACAGCAACGCCTGTTCTTTGTGATCTAAATACATGGGGGATATGGCCGAAGTATGCCTCGAAATACCGCATGGTATTTGAACTTCCAGTTGCGATTAACGCATCTACATCTCCTAATTTGCCCTCAACGAATTCGATTCTACCTTTTAAAGCAGGCTCAATCGATTCTATTTCTTGGACGACTCTTTTCGGAAGAACGGCATCATCTCGAGATGTCTTAACCGCCACTTTATGACCAGCCACTAGTGCACAGAGCATATCGTTAAGCCCTACCAAAGGCAAATTACCCGCCATAATAATCCCTATCCTTTTGCCAGAGTCAGCATGAATCGCATCAGGAAGTTGGTACGCATCAAACCATTTTTCAATAGGCTCATCTCGCAAAGAATCCCCATGGGATTGAAAGGATTTTGCAACACTTTCTTTTGTAAACCAGCCGTTATTAGCTTCAGCCAATCGGAGGAGTTCACTTTCTTTATGTGCTTTTTCTCGAAACCAAATTCCGAGTTTTGTTAATACGGGTTTAAGACTGTTCACTGTACCTTTGTATCTGTAAATTGAAAGGCAAAAGTACATGGCAATCATTATAACTGACGACTGCATTAATTGTGGGGCTTGCGAACCGGAATGTCCAAACACTGCAATCTATGAAGGAGCCGCAAAATGGCGTTTCACAGATGGCACAGGATTTACCGGCACGGGCGTTCATCCGACTGCAGGAGAAATAGACTCTGACAAGGAATACGAGGCGATAAGTATGGATCTCTACTACATCTCTCCTGACAAATGTACTGAGTGCGTTGGCTTCCACGATGAGCCTCAATGTGCCGCAGTTTGCCCTGTGGATTGTTGTATTGATGATGAAGACCGAAGAGAAAGCGAAGAATTGTTGCTTTCAAAAAAGGCGTTTTTACATGTATAACTATTCAAAGTAATATCTTCGGATGATGAATCGTTCTATAAGTATGAATTTAAAGTTATCTGGAATTCTGATCGTTTTACTCCTACTCTGCGCTCCGTTCTCTTCATATTTCGCCCAAACACCTCTTTCTTCTCAAATATCAACGATGTTCGAAAATCTTCGCAAAGCATCCAATGATGACGAACGATTTATCCTTCACAATGAACTGAAGATCCTTGTGAGAGAAACCCTTGCCGATTCCTCTGAATCTTTATCTGACCTCTTCGCGCAATGGCCTGCAGGAATTGCTACAGCGGGTAGAGGAAATGAATTGGTAACAGTAATATCGTGGAATTCTGAACGACAAGATAGAACGCAAGATTACGGCGCATTTGTAATTTATGGATTTGACAAATCGGGGCAGTTTGAGAATCTCAAATGGACAGAGTTGATTCATGACAGGAATGAAGACCCCAAAGACGAATCTCGCAGCTACAGAGTGGATGATTGGCCTGGTGCGATCTATTACGATTTAATCCTGACCCATGATGGCAAAACGCCTGTATATACCCTATTGGGATGGGAAGGTGGCAATGGCCAAATCACGAGAAAAATCATGGAAACCATGATTATTTCGAATGACCTCATTAGAATAGGCGTACCGTATTTAAATCGTCCAGAAGGAATTCGGAAAAGGCATGTTTTGGAATACTCAGACGCGTTACAAGCCACTCTGCGATACGAACCTGACAACAACAGAATCGTTTTGGACCAGTTGGCTCCTAGCGACCCTTCTCTCGCGGGTGCAACTGCCTTTTACGGACCTACAATGGCGTATGATGCATACGTTTGGAAGGGTGGGAAATGGGAATTCTTTTCAAATATCTCTGTGCGAAACTCAAAAGACAAGGAGCGCAACAGGCCATACAACGCATCTGGAAATTAGAAAACACGTATCGCAAAGCCATGAAATCCTATTTACAATTCATCATTTCAACATGTTTTCTTTTGTTCTTCTTGAATGGCAACTCTGACACCTTTGCACAAGAAGTCAAAAAACTATTGCCCTCTATGGCGGAAGAAATCGCGAATCTTACCAGAGTTCCTTTAGGTGAAGGGACACTCATATTTGAAAACTGGCTGATCTACTCTGTTGAAGCTAAAGGAAAAAAAAGGACTGCTAAGATTTATTATTCAGACAACCACAACACGTTTTGTTGGTCTGATGATTTAAATAATACGACATCTTTCTTTTTCAGAGACTCAACACATGCAACCACACTTACTTTAATCCCTAAAAACAAACAAGGAACTGAACTTTCCCCAGCAATGATGAAAGCCTTGGGGTTTACAAAAGAAAAGCGAGATAAAGTAATCTATAAAATCGAAAAGGAGGCCGCTAGTTCAACAATCAAAGACCTTACATGTCGCGCAGCGACATCGTCATTTGAAGATATTGAATACACGATGTGGGTCGCAGATAGGAAGAAAATCAAACGCTCTGAAAGAGATCTGTTGGGAAGAGGATTGAGGTTTTGGTTTTCTAATCAGCAAAGGGCAGCTTTGGCTTCGGCAAACATGAAAGAATCGTGGATTCCTCTCGGATTTAATTCCGATGGATACGAATTCCGAGTTTTAGATTGGGGCACCGAAGGCTCATTCAGCGTCGTGAAAGATGACTTTATGATCAATGTACCGGGCCTAGATCTAAATGCTGTCGCAAAAAAATACGTCGAAGATTTAAATAGAAAAAAAGAAGAAAGTTTGCCTCAGAACAAGGACTGACCTAACAACACCTCTGTCGCTCCTGAGCCATATTCACGGGGGTTGCCATCCCTAACGGTACAATTGGGATAATACATTTCAAGTCGCGTACGGAGTTGGTGTCTCAAAACACCTTGACCTATGCCATGAATAAAAATCACTTTCCTTACCCTCTGCTCTCCCGCAATTCTCATCATTCGTTCGAAATGATTTAATTGTATATCCAATTTCGTTCTATCTCTAAGCCCAGATTGATCGTCGACAAGTTCATGAATATGAAGGTCAATAACCATATGCTCTCCCCTCCTTTTTTGATTCGTGGCACTCGCATTTGAATACTTGATGTCAAATTCTTTTTGAATTTCCTTTTGTCGATTCACATCTAGGTCTTGTGCCAAAATAGTCGCCAAATCTGGCAACTTGTTGTTGTACGCTTCAATCTCATCTTCGCTACTCATTACGAGCATGAGCTCTTGCAATTTGTAGTTCATGTCAAACCCATCCTCCCCCTCCACAGTAGCTGTCCCATCTGAGAACACCTCCAAAACCTCACCCCCTCCTACTTCATTCAGAAACCGCACTTGGTCGCCTTTTTTGATTTCCTTTGACATCCGTAATTTAAATATTTGACAGGTAATT
>Ga0308020_1000338_pt1 | contig 13660 bp, 10 predicted proteins | sample Neamet349_FD_201302 | JGI IMG/M metagenome (GOLD analysis project Ga0308020, IMG submission 201302) | Marine microbial communities from water near the shore, Antarctic Ocean - #349 | ecosystem: Environmental > Aquatic > Marine > Unclassified | place: Southern Ocean | collected 2014-10-02
AATTTAGATACTGCAGCTCTCGGAGGTGTCCTGGGATTGGAGTATGAAGAACTGAAAAAACGTCTTGACAAAGCAGCTGCATATTCTAGATATGTACCGTCTATGATCGTGAAGCAATTAAATGCGCGAGAATTCGCAATGATTTCTAAACAGTTAATGGACTTCCCCGGAATAAAATCAAAGACGCGCTCCGTAAGGTCTAATGTCGCAGGGGTCGCAGGACATATTCTGGGAGAATATAGAGAAGTTGACAGAGCCGATATTCGTGGGGATGTGTATTATCAACTGGGAGATTACAAAGGTAAATCTGGCCTTGAATCGTCATTTGAACAATCGTTGAGAGGTGTTCCCGGAGCTCGATATCACATTGTCGATGTTAGAAATAACGTACAGAAAACCCTTCTCGAACTAGATACAATGCCCATTCCGGGTAAGGATATCACGCTAACGATTGATGTCGAGCTACAGAGATATGCAGAAAAATTACTGCGTGGAAAAAGAGGCAGTGTTGTTGCGATCGAACCCGAAACTGGTGAGATATTGGCGGTCGTGTCATCGCCATTCTACGACGGAAATAGTTTGACTGGAACCAGAAGAGGCAGTGTCTATGACAGCCTAAATACCCATCCATGGAAACCGCTTTATAACCGAGCATTAAGAGGTACCTACAGACCTGGATCCATCTTTAAAATGGTACAGGGAATCATTGCTTTGGACGAGGGAGTGATCTCATCAAATACGACAATAGCATGCAACAGATCAATCATCGGATGCCATGGACCCCACACAGCCGACAATCTCACCGATGCAATAACTCACTCCTGTAATCCATATTTCTACGAAGTGATGCGGAGAGTGGTTCTGAGGGGACGCGACCCGAATCCACTAAAAGATGCTTCCTTAGGCCTGACAAACTGGAATGAAAGCGTAAAAGCATTTGGGTTTGGCACAAACCTCGGAGGCCACATTCCTTGGGTAAGGCCTGGAAGTATTCCAAATTCTTTAGTCTATGACAATATCTACGGTAAAAATCACTGGGGATATAAGACCATTTACTCTATTTCAATCGGTGAAGGAGAATTGCTCACAACCCCACTTCAAATGGCAAATCTGGCGGCTATTATTGCAAACAGGGGCTACTATAGAGAACCACATCCTGTTCGGGACATCGGTGGTCTGGGAAAACCTGCCGGAATAGACTCTATTCACAATCTTGATATCCTACCCAAGCATTTCGAAACCGTGGTGAATGCGATGCAAAAAGTCATCGAGGATCCAAATGGAACGGGTAACCTTGCTCAGATTGACGGAATTACGATCTGTGGAAAAACAGGCACTGTTCAGAACAAAGGCAAGGAAGACCACAGTGTGTTTATCGCTTTTGCGCCAAGGGACAACCCGAAGATTGCATTAAGTGTTTATGTCGAATATGCTGGTGCTGGAGGCGCCTGGGCTGCCCCAATTGCTGGCCTTCTTGTCGAAAAATATCTGACAGATACGGTGTCGAATACACTGCGGGAGGACCGAATCTTAACGTTTCAGCCATGACTCCTAGAGAATCATCCATATATAAAAACATAGATTGGTCCCTGGTAATCCTTGTGGGTGTTCTGATGTTTTTCGGATTACTCAACGTTGTAAGTGCAACCTCAAATCTCGAAATCTCAGAATGGTTTGATTGGGGTGGAAAAGGAGGCAAGCAAATGATGTGGATCTTGATTTGTTCTTTTTTAGGGTTTTTAATTCTCAATATTGAAAGTGAGTTTTTCATCAGAACATCTGTTCTGCAATACCTCTTAACGCTCGTCCTTCTTGTGGCTGTCTTAATCGTGGGTAAAAAGATCGGCGGCGCTCGATCGTGGTTTGGATTTGGTGGAATGAGTTTACAACCCAGCGAATTTGCCAAACCCACGACCGCGCTTCTTCTAGCCTGGTATCTATCTCGTGATGCGACCAAGTGGCGAAGTCTTAAAGTTCGCTTTCTGTCATTTCTAATTGTGGCGATCCCAGCAGGATTAATTCTACTCCAACCCGATGCGGGAACCGTCCTCGTCTTTGCGGGATTTGTATTTGTCCTTTATAGAGAGGGGTTAAGCGGCAACGTACTCATTCTTGGATTCGGAGCCTTATTAATTGCCATCGCTACTATTCTAATAGGTGCAACAACCGTTCACTATCCTTTCTTTGGAACAGAATCAGGGATAGGTGTGTTTTGGATTGCATGGATTGCAATCGGAATTGGCGTTGTTTTTCTCGCAAAAGATTTGACGGTTCCAAGAAAAAGAAAAAAGACAACCAGGTGGGGCATTGCAAGTATTGTTGCTGGACTGATGGTTTCAATTGGGCTACATCTCGGCATGGAGACCGTTCTTAAATCACACCAAAGAGATAGAATCCATGTCCTGTTTGGTATAGACGTTAACAATCCAGATGCCGATTATAACATCCGTCATGCAAAAGCAGCAATAGGAAGCGGTGGTTTTTCGGGCAAGGGCTGGATGCATGGACCCATGACTGCTTACAGCTTCGTTCCAGAACAAGAAACTGATTTTATATTTTGTACTGTGGGAGAAGAGTGGGGGTTTGCGGGCAGTGTCTTTGTCATCCTGCTATTCACACTCTTAATATTAAGAGTGATCTTCATTGCAGAACGGCAACGATCAAATTTCACGCGGATCTACGCTTATGGAGTCGCCAGCATTTTCTTTATGCACTTATTCGTGAACGTTGGAATGGTTCTAGGTCTCGCACCAGTTATCGGGATTCCATTGCCTTTTTTCAGTTATGGAGGCTCGTCGCTGATTGGATTCACTTTCTTAATTGGTGTTCTTATCAGGCTTGATGGAGAACGATTCAGAGTCCTTAGATAAGATTTCGTAGGTCAAAAACGTGTTTTTATCGAGCTTTTATGTCCATTCATTAGGAATTACAGATTTTTTGAGCCATATTTGATACATGTTGATTACAAATCATACTTGTTGGTGCTGTTGTCCCTTCTATGGAGGCAACCCTCATAAGTATGCGTGATCGCTAATTAAAATAGACACGTAACCTTGAGGAGCCTCCGATCATATCGGAGGCTCTTTTCTTATGCAAAAAAATGACAGCTCCAGTCATAGACCCCAGACTCCAAGCCCTTGAAGAACTCAGGTGGCACATTGGAAATAGTCCGCTTCATAAAATGTTGCGGCTCTCACCGAAACCGGGTGTAGAGATACATGCAAAACTAGAATGGCAACAATTCGGAGGTAGCGTTAAAGCGCGTCCTGCCTTTAATATTATTCATGATGCTGTCGTATCAGGTGCTTTACGAAGCAAAAGGCTTCTCGATGCCACTTCGGGCAATACAGGAATCGCATACGCAATATTTTCTGCTGCTGCTGGCATTCAGTAACACTGTGTCTCCCTGAAAATGCCTCGATGGAACGAAAGCATATCTTACGCGCGCTCGGTGTAGATCTTCGATTAACAAGTCCTTACGAAGGAACCGACGGAGCACAAGCAGCTGCTCGTGAACTCGTGAGGAAAGAACCGACTAAATTCTGTTATGTAGATCAATATGGCAATGAGGCAAACTGGAAATCTCATTACTATGGTACAGGTCTTGAGGTTTGGCATGAAACCGCCGGAAGAATAACACATTTCGTTGCAGGATTAGGTACAACAGGAACCTTTATGGGTACAGGGAGACGTCTGAAAGAACTAAATCCATCAATAAGACTGGTCGCGTTGCAACCCGAAACAGCACTGCACGGCATGGAGGGATGGAAACATCTGGAAACGGCCAGGGTACCCGAGATATACGATGCAGGAGTCCCAGACGAAATGAGGACAGTCACAACGGAGGAGAGTTATGAAATGATGCGACAAGCGGCACGTTCTGAAGGACTTATCCTTAGCCCATCTGGCGCAGCCAACCTTGCAGGAGCAGTTAAACTGGCAGAAGAGTTGGAAAGTGGTGTCATTGTAACCGTACTGGCAGACGATGCAACTAAATACAGTGAAATCATTCACAAAGTTCTTAAATAACCATCCGTGATGAGCCATCAGTTTCTACCTCTAGAGATACATACTTCAGCAATGAATGACATGAAAGGTCATGGGGAAGATGCCTTCCCAAATGAATGCTGTGGGTTTTTTTACGGGGAAGAAAAAAATGGCGTGAGGGTGGTTTCGTTTGCGAAGCGGATAGAAAATGTAAAAGAGGGTGACCAAAAGCGCAGGTTCGAAATCTCGGGCAAAGACTACATGAATGCTGAGCGCTTTGCCACCAAAGAAGGAATCACATTGTTAGGCATATATCACAGTCATCCATTACATCCTGCAATACCGAGCGAACATGATCTTGCGGTAGCAATGCCTTGGTTCAGCTATGTTATTGTATGTGTCGAGAAAGAAGGTGTGGATCATGTGCGATCATGGCAACTGTCTACAGAACGACAATTCAAAGAAGAAATAATTAAATAATAGATTTGAAATTAGAAAAAATCATTCAAAATGGCAACTTTAATAATCCCAACGCCCCTCAGAAAATTTACGGATGGAAAGTCCGTATTCGAAGCTTCAGCTGCAGATGTCAGAGGTCTTCTAAAGGCACTTTCAACCTCACATGAAGGCGTTCAAAAACATCTTTTTGACGAGGCTGGTGAAATGAGGAGTTTTATACGCGTCTATGTTGGAGATGAAGACATTAACGAGCTCGAAGGCGCAGACACAAAGATTGACGACAGAGACGAAGTGAGCATCATCCCTGCCATCGCTGGAGGTTCTAAATAAACATTAGACATGTCCCATCACGATATCACATTTTCAAAAGAGGAGTTAGAGAGATATTCTAGGCATCTTATCATTCCGGAATTCAATATTGAAGGCCAAAAGAAACTTAAAGCGTCTGGCGTTCTCGTCATCGGTTCAGGTGGTCTTGGAAGTCCATTGCTCCTCTATTTGGCTGCCGCTGGAGTCGGTCGCATAGGAATTGTCGATTTCGATACTGTGGATGAATCCAACTTACAGAGACAGGTGCTTTTCGGTATTCAAGATGTTGGAGAATCTAAAGCAATCGCTGCAAGTAAGCGTCTGAAGTCTCTGAATCCTTACATAACAATCGAAGTTCACGATACGAGGTTGACGGTAGATAACGCGAGAGAATTAATCCGTAAATACGACGTCATTGCCGATGGCACAGATAATTTCCCTACCCGATACCTCGTAAATGACGCCTGTGTATTAGAAAACAAGGTCAATGTTTATGCAAGTATCTTCCGGTTTGAAGGGCAAGCTTCAGTTTTCAATGAACGCCTTCAAGATGGTACCCGAGGTCCAAATTACAGAGACCTCTTCCCCTCTCCGCCTCCTCCAGGATTGGTGCCCAGTTGTGCAGAAGGTGGGGTCATCGGTGTACTGCCGGGGATTTTAGGTTCAATTCAAGCATTGGAAGTCCTCAAAGTCATTTCGGGAGTGGGCGATACGCTAAGTGGCCGTTTGTTTTTGTTTGATGCCACTGTGTTTTCAACGCGCATTCTGAAAGTCCGAAAAAACAAAAACAATCCACTTAATGGAGAACATCCCACTCAAACTGAACTCATCAACTATGAACAGTTTTGTGGAATAGGTGCAACATCCGAAAAACAAAGAGAGGTTGCTGAGATGAGTGTTCAGAAATTAGATCAATGGAGAAAAGAGGGCGTGAAACATCTTCTGATTGATGTCAGAGAACCGTATGAATATGGCATTGTCGACATCGGCGGAGAGCTGATTCCACTCGCAACGGTATTAGAGAGTACGAATAGAATCCCGAAAGACATCCCTGTCGTTGTTCAATGTCGCTCTGGAGCTAGAAGTGCCACTGCCATTCGTGAACTTGAAGACGTCCATGGATATACAAATCTCATCAACTTGACTGGCGGCATACTTGGTTGGCAAGAGGCTATTCAGCCAGAGTTACCTAGATACTGAAAACTTAAAGTCCGAGGAGTATTTCTTCAGGCTGTTTCCCGCCAAATAACATTCTCTCTGGATTTTCAAGGAGCTCTTTTACGAGGTATAAAAAACTTACACTCTCTTTCCCATCTACAATACGGTGGTCATAGCTAAGCGCTACGTACATAATTGGACGGACCACTACTTGACCATCTATGGCCACTGGACGTTCAACGATATTGTGCATCCCCAAGATCGCACTTTGTGGTGGGTTGATAATGGGTGTAGATAACATCGAGCCAAACACACCGCCGTTTGTGATGGTAAACGTCCCTCCTTGCATTTCGTCTACGGTAAGAACGCCATCACGTGCTCTAATGGCAAGACGTTTGATTTCTCCCTCAATTTCTGCAATGGACATTACTTCCGCATTCCTAACAACAGGAACCATTAACCCTTTGGGAGAGCTTACCGCAATACACACATCTACATAGTCATGATATTGTACTTCCTTCCCATCAATCATCGCGTTTACACCTGGGTAGACAGCAAGAGCGGTAGTGACAGCTTTTGTGAAAAACCCCATAAATCCAAGACCCACACCTTTCTCTTCTTTAAACTTAATCTTGTATTTGGCCCTGAGGTCCATGATGGGCTTCATGTCCACTTCGTTAAAAGTGGTAAGCATGGCCGTCTCATTTTTCACACCAACGAGTCGTTCGGCTACTTTTCTGCGCAACATTGACATGCGTTCAGACCGGACCTCTCGAGATCCTGTCCATCCACCTTGAGCAGAAGCCGATGAAGGATCAAATCCTGCTGCTAAAGCTGAAATAACATCTTGTTTCAGGACTCTTCCATCTCTCCCCGACCCTGTAATTGAACCTGATGAAATTCCTTTGTCAGCCATCATCTTTTTGGCCGCAGGAGAAGGACTTCCCTCTGCATAGCTTTTTTCAGAAACAGACGCAACGACAATCTGATCAGGAGATTTAGCAGCTGGAATGACAGGCGCGGGAGTCGGCGTAGGAGTCGGCGCGGGAGTCGGTGCAGGAGTCGGTGCCTCTGCAGGTTTGACCATGCCGGCTGGACGCTTTGCATCAGTATCAATGATACAACACACATCACCTACGGGTACGACATCTCCTTCTTCAACTTTTAATGTAATCACCCCCGCCATTTCTGCGGGAAGCTCAAGCGTGGCTTTGTCTGAATCGACTTCGGCAATGGGTTGATCCTTCTCAACATAGTCACCATCATTTACGAGCCAAGCAGCAATTTCCACTTCTGATATACTCTCTCCCGGACTGGGAACTTTCATTTCAAGTATGGGCATGATTCTTAATTATTTACGCGCGTATTTCATCACATTATCCATGATAACGTCATGTTTACGAGCGTATATTACTTGTGAGCCCGCTGCAGTCGTTCCGCTGGCGGGTCTAGCTATAGCCTCTACAATATCTCCCTGATAGTGCATTGAAATAAACGGCCAAGCTCCCATATTTCTTGGTTCCTCTTGAAGCCAAACCACTTTTACATTTTTATCGTATTGTTTAATCAAACGAGTCAGAGCATCCTGAGGAAAGGGGTGCAATTGCTCGATACGAATGACGGCAATATTAGACGTACGTTTCTTATCCTGCTCAGATTCTTCAAAGCGCTCTAAGAGTTCGTAGTAGATCTTTCCCGAACACAGGACAACGGTATCGACCTTTTTTGCATCAGACCCTTTTGACATGCGGGGATCGTCTATAATTTCATGAAACTTGCCTTTTGCGAGTTCAGAAACCGTCGATACGGCTTTTGGATAACGAAGCAGTTTCTTCGGCGTAAATGCGACCAAAGGTTTGCGAAATGGACGTAAGACTTGTCTTCTCAGAAGGTGAAACATCTGAGCGGGTGTCGTGCAGTTTGTAACAATGATATTGTCCCCCGAAGCGAGCGTTAAAAACCGCTCCAAACGACCTGAACTGTGCTCGGACCCCATTCCTTCATATCCGTGAGGAAGTAGGATTGTAAGTCCATTCATCGTTCTCCACTTGTCCTCTGCAGCACTGAGGAATTGATCCCAAATAATTTGAGCACCGTTGTTGAAATCTCCAAATTGAGCTTCCCAAATCGTCAAACATTTCGGTCTCGCAAATGCGTATCCGAAATCAAAACCAGAAACAGCATATTCAGAAAGCAGGGAATTGTAGATTGATAACTTTGCTTGACCTTTCTCAAGATCATTCAGCAAGATTACTTCTTCTTCCGTTTCCTCAGTCTTCAGGACTGCGTGACGGTGAGAGAAAGTCCCTCGCTCTACATCCTGACCTGAAATCCTTACAGGATAGCCTTCAACTAAGAGAGATGCATAGGCAAGCAATTCACCCATTCCCCAATCTAGGCGATCAGAGTCGAGCATCTTTTTTCTGTCCTTGAGAAGCTTATCTACTTTCCTGAAAAACGTCTTCCCCTCAGGCAACATGCTTATTTTATTCCCTAAAGCGCGGATTTTCTTCTCCGGGTAACTCGTATCTTGAGATGTGGTGAGGTCTTCTGGTGTAGCTCTTCTGTAGTCAGCCCAAATACCAGAGAGGAAATCCTTCACTTGATTTGTTTTTTTCTCTTTCCCAATCGCAAAACCTTCCTCCATTTGGTCCATCTGGATTTGCTTAAGTGCATTCCCTTCTTCTGAAGTAATGGTTCCCAAGGAGATGAGGTGAGACAAATACATCGCGTAAGGTGAAGGGTGAGACGCGATGGCTTTGTAGAGCTTAGGCTGTGTAAACTTAGGCTCATCACCTTCGTTGTGACCGTATTTGCGGTATCCAAGTAAGTCGATGAAAACATCCCTGTGAAAAGTTTGACGATAGGATAGCGCGATGTTCATTACCTGAACAACAGCTTCAGGGTCATCCGCATTCACATGAAAGATCAAACTCTGTGTCACCTTCCCCACGTCAGTGCAATAAGTCGAGGTGCGCGCGTCAAGATAGTTTGTCGTAAAACCGATTTGGTTATTTACGATGATATGTATTGTTCCTCCGGTACGATATCCCTTCAGGCCCGCCATTTGTACCACTTCGTATACGATACCCTGACCCGCAATCGCAGCGTCTCCATGGACAAGTATCGGAAGAACGGCGTTCTCGTCGCCTCCAAATTCATCAATTAAAGCGCGAGACATTCCTAAAACCACAGGGTCAACTGCTTCAAGGTGAGATGGGTTTGGGGCAAGGGTAATGTGAACGTCAGCTCCTGTATCCGCTTTTTGAGTTCTAGAATGTCCCAAATGATACTTTACATCGCCCTCAAAGTCATCATCACCAGCGTATTCCTTGCCCTGAAACTCACTGAAAAGATCCATATAGGGCTTTCCTAAAATATGAGCCAGGGTACTTAACCTCCCCCTGTGAGCCATCCCTATGACGACTTCTTTTACGCCGTGTTCCGTTCCCTTTTCAATGAGGGTATCTAAAGCAGGGATCAGAGATTCTCCACCTTCGAGTGAAAAACGTTTTTGGCCAACAAATTTCTTCTGAAGGAACTCCTCGAATAAAGTCGCTTGACTAATTTTCTTGAGAATATGAAGCTGGTCCTTTTTATTGAATTTTTTACGGTTATTCAATTCAATGTTCTTGCGTATCCAGGCCACGCGCTTGGGCTCGCGTATGTACATATACTCGATACTAATGCTGTGGCAATACGTATCTTCAAGGTGGGCAATGATGTCTTTAAGCTTTGCGGAACCCAAACCAATTTCTCCACCGGCCTGAAAGACAGTCTCTAAATCAGAAGGATCAAGATCGTAATGCGAAAGTGCAAGATCCGGCGTGTAAGTACGGCGCTCGCGCACTGGATTTGTAGATGTAAAAAGGTGACCACGTGTTCTATATCCATGAATCAGATTGAGAACACTAAACTCCTTAATGGTTTGGGGATTCGCTGAGTCGTCGCCGAAATGAGAATTTGCCAAATCGAATCCCGCAAAAAATAGCCGCCAAGAACGGTCAACAGATTCTGGATTGTTGAGGTATTGAGCGTACAAAACGTCCAATTGTTTAGGCTCAATATTATTTAAAAACGATAAAGGGTCCACGTAATCGAATTAGGTCCAAATTCTAGAAGCAAAGTTACATAGCTTAAATCGATTGAGCGTCAATTTTTTGTACTATTTAGGCGATTTTTCAACGCATAATTAAATCGCGTCAGAACCTTTAAAACGGCTCTTTGAATAGACTGTTCAGCGAGCAATGTTGACCGCATCGAGGCATCCTCTATTTTAAGTGCATTGCTCACAATTTCCTCACCTAAATCGAGGCGGTAAAACGACGCGTGAATTCGATCTGGATTTGACCGTATCTCACTCTCCATCCACACATTAAAAGGCGCTTGTGATTCTTTCTCATCAAGTTGAAAATCTTTTGTTATCTGTGCAAAGACCTCTTTTTGAAACGCGACAAACAACATGCCTTCGGGCAAGGACACTCCCTCGGGGAGACTGATTTCACTAGAGAAAGTCACGAGGATCTTTTCATAACGGAACTTACTAAGCCCGCAAACAACATCCTCTTTTCAGGATCCAAACCCAGCTCTGACAATGCCGATATCGCTTCCTCTGCGTAAACATTCATTTTCTTTTGTGCCGCCACATCTGCCCCAACTTCGCGCATCGCGTCTCTCACCTTCTCAATTTTTTCCTGGCCATGTAGCTGCGTGAGAAAATGAGGGGACAAGGCTCCTTTTTGCTGTGTGTAAAGCCAAATAAAGGTCTTCTTTTCTGCAGCGATATCACCCCCTACTTTCTTTCCAGTTTTCAACGCATTGCCGAAAGTATCTAGAATATCGTCCTGTATTTGGAACGCAAGCCCCATCTTTTCACCGTATCTGTACCAGAGATCAACTCTGTCAGGTGTTGCGCCAGCAGAAATAGCACCAAGTGCACAAGAAGCAGCCAAAAGAACGGATGTTTTCAACCGAATCATCTCGAGGTAATCATCGATCGTCACCTCTTCCTGGTCTTCAAACTCCATATCTGACTGCTGCCCTTCACAGACCTGTCGCGCTGTTCTATTGAAAACCTTTAAAACCTCTCGCAGTGAACCTTGAGGTGACTTTTCCAGAGATGTGAATGCCAAAGAAAACATGGCGTCACCACTTAAAATTGCCGCGTTCTCACCAAATTTTTTATGCACCGTTGATTGACCCCGGCGCAAAGGTGCGCAATCCATAATATCGTCATGCATCAGCGTGAAGTTGTGGAACAACTCAACAGCCACAGCTACAGGCATGGCTTTGTCAATTGTAGAACCTTCGGCTTCACACACAGAAAGGGCGAGTAAAGGTCTAATGCGTTTGCCACTAATATTCAATAAGTAGTGGATGGGGGCGTAAAGACTGTCTGTCGGATACACTGACAAAAATTTCTCTAGACCAGAACTGAACAAATCATGCAGTGCTTCCGATTTGACCATTATCTATCCTTTTTAGCAAGCTGAGCGAGCAAATAATCTCCATATCCACTTTTGCAAAGGGGCTCGGCCAAAGTGCGGAGATCATCATCGGTGATATACCCCATTCTCCATGCAACTTCCTCAATACTACCGATCTTGAGTCCTTGCCTTTGTTCTATAACTTTCACGTATTGCGAGGCCGCATGTAAACTTTCATGTGTCCCTGTATCAAGCCAGGCCATACTTCTACCTAGCTTACTCACTTTAAGCGCTCCCAACTTAAGGTACGCCTTATTTACATCTGTTATTTCATACTCCCCTCGCTTGCTAGGCGTTAAGTTTTTTGCAATGTCGATGACTTTGTTGTCATAGAAATACAATCCTGGAATGGCAAAGTTTGAGCGTGGCTCAGACGGCTTCTCCTCTAGGCTTAAGGCTCTTCCTTCATCGTCAAAATCAACAACTCCATAACGCTCTGGGTCTCGAACATAGTAGGCATAAATGAGCGCTCCTTCAATGGACGTGTTCGCACGCATTGTGCGGCCAAAATGATTTCCGTGAAAAATATTGTCCCCTAGCACCAAGGCTACACTACTCTCTCCGATAAATTTTTCTCCGATCACAAAAGCTTGCGCAAGACCGTTTGGCACCTCTTGAACTGCATACTCAAAAGTGCAGCCCAACGAGGAGCCGTCTCCCAATAATCTTTTGAAAGCCGCTGAATCTTCCGGGGTGGTAATGATCAGTATTTCTCTGATTCCCGCAAGCATAAGTGTCGATATTGGATAATAGATCATGGGTTTGTCAAACACCGGCATAAGCTGTTTACTTACTGCCTTTGTCAAAGGCCAAAGCCTCGTCCCACTACCTCCTGCTAAAATTATTCCCTTCATGCGTTTCGATTCATGACTCCAAGTTATCAGGTTTAGCCCTTCTTTTCACAATATCTTCATGCTTTTCCTCTCCTTTCCCTGGGGTGATGCCAAAGTCTATCCTCAATTTCTCAAGTTCAATGTCCTCCTCTTCGTCAATAATATGCATCAAAGGCTCTTGAAAGGCTTTTGTGGTCACGAACTGTTCAAAGCTTAAAAGCAGCGTGGGAAGCAGGAGTAGGTTTGCAAACATCGCAACCAAAAGCGTCACACTTACGAGCAAACCTAACGAACGTGTTCCATCAAATTCAGAGAGCGTAAACATCATAAATCCACTGAATAAAACAATTGAGGTGTACATCATACTCACACCCGTTTCTTCCACAGCTAAAATAACTGCGCTCTTGATGTTCCAATTCAGACGCGTGAGTTCTTGCCTGTATTTGGCCAAAAAGTGTATTGTGTCATCAATCGAAATTCCAAACGCGATAGAGAACACAAGAATGGTCGAAGGTTTAATCGCAATTCCAGTCCAACCCATAATTCCAGCGGTAAACAAAAGAGGCATAATGTTGGGGATAAGTGCGATAAACACCATCCTGACCGATTTAAACAGAAGCGCCATTACAAGTGCGATCAATAGAATTGCAAGGGAGATGCTGATCGATAGGTTTTTTACGAGATAGTGGGTTCCTTCAAGAAAAACGATACTGGTACCCGTCAGTGTGACCTTGTATTTTGAAGGTGGGAAAATAGAATCTATGCGTGGACGTAAATCATCCATAAGTTCATCCATTTCAATGGTCCCTATGTCTGCAATTTGAGCAGAAATTCGGGTAATTGTTTTCGATGAATCAAGAAAGTTTCGTGTAACATTAGCGGCATCAACACTCCCTTTTGATTTTTCTTCGGTGCGGCGTGTATACGACCGAAGCTTCATCTTTTCATGGTTAGAAATGGGAAGGCGATAACCTGACTTTTCACCGTTATTCAGACCTTGCATTGCAAATTTGGTGGCATCTACAGCTGACATACTCCTACTGAATTCAGGGTATTCAGCAAGCAATCGCTGCATACGCTCTATCTTCTTCAGGTTACGCAATGAAAGCGCCTCGCCTTCTACACCGGAATCGATGAGCATTTCAAAGGGCATGACACCATTGAAATTATCTTCTAGCCAAGCAAGATCAATCAGCACCCTGTCATTGTCAGGAAGGTCGTCGACCATGTTTCCCGTCGTCTGAACTTGCACCATTCCCGCAATAGAAAAAGCCAATAGAAGTAGCGACACGAGGTACACGACCCTCCGTTTGTTTTGGACAAAGTGAATGAATACCTGAACCACTTTATACACCCATTTCCGGTCAAGATGTGAGGTTTGGCGAGGTGCAGGAGGAGGAAGAAGCGTCAGCAAAGTAGGGATCACAG
>Ga0308020_1000345_pt1 | contig 13490 bp, 9 predicted proteins | sample Neamet349_FD_201302 | JGI IMG/M metagenome (GOLD analysis project Ga0308020, IMG submission 201302) | Marine microbial communities from water near the shore, Antarctic Ocean - #349 | ecosystem: Environmental > Aquatic > Marine > Unclassified | place: Southern Ocean | collected 2014-10-02
GATGGAGATACAATCATTGTTACCGCCCCTTTTGGTTCATTTGGTGGTCTTCAGAAAAAGCTTGAAGAAATGAATCTTGAGATTGAAGAGTCTGGGTTTGATCGATATCCGACAACGACATCTGAACTCAATGCCGAACAAACACTTGAAGTAGAAAAATTAATTGAGAAATTAGAGGAGAATGATGATGTTCAAAATGTTTTTCATACAATGTCCTCTTCGAGTGACTAATATGAAAATTCTAAGTTATACGTAACCTTAGCCATAGAATTGCGTATTTTAATGCTATGTACCGTCAAAAGTATTTTCTTAGGATCGTTTTCCCTGTCATTTTATGTCTAAATCTTTTAGGTTTAGGTGCATACGCGCAAGAGAATAACACATGGCAATCTCAACTTCAGGACGTAAATATTTCTACTGAGGATGTGAGGCAGAACTTTGGCTTGACTTGGCCAGAGCTTGATGCTGTTCCTCGAAGCAACGGAAAGAAACCACTTGAAAGATGGGCATGGTGGACAGAACGGAGAGCACAGCCTCATGGGGCGAGGCCGCCAGCAACAGCGTGGTGGAACGCATCACGAGAATTGAAGAGCGCGCTTTTATATCCGCCTACAGGCCCTTCTTGGTCCTACATCGGAAATGATGACATTCCCATTTATGGTGGTGCCGGTAGAGTGAATAATGTTGTTGTGTTTGATGGCGGCTGGTTGGCGTGTGCGCCTTCGGGTGGGTTGTGGATATCTGAAGACGAAGGAGAATCCTGGAACCCAGCAGGAGGAGAAGTAGATGAGCTTTCTGCGGTCGGAACCACGGATGTCATTGTCGATCCAGATAATTCCAATCATTGGTTTTTGGCGACAGGAGATGGTGATGGAGCGACAACGTATAGTATCGGACTGCTTGAGACATTTGATTCAGGCGCAAATTGGACAACGACAGGGTTAGCGATGCCAGAGGGCAACCAAAAAATATTTAAGATTGCCTTTCAACCCGACAGTTCCAATGTGGTCTATGTCTGCTCCAGCACTGGACTATATCGTTCCGAGGACTCTGGCGTGTCATTTCATTCTTTGAAAACAGGGACCGTTAGAGACATGGTTATTCACAGTGACTCTACAAACATACTCACCGTTGTTTTAGAGAACATCGGCGTATACAGATCTGTAGATTCAGGGTTAACATGGGCAAATATTCCGCTTCCGCAGTCGGGAGGTATTGGAAGAATGGAACTTGCTTCGAGTGCGTCTCATCCGAATCGTATGTATGCTTTCGGTGCACATTATTTCACTCAATCTACAATGGGTGTGTGGCGATCAGATGATGGTGGCGCATCCTTTTATCCGACAATGCTCCGCTCAGAGGGAGGGCCAAACCTACATGGTTGGACGAGCGACGGATCGGATTATTCGGGTCAGGCTTGGTGGGATATGTGCATCGCTGTTGATCCTACTGATGAAAACAGATTGGTATTAGGTGGCGTTAATTTGTGGGAATCCAATGATGGTGGTTATTCATGGAACTGTGAAGCCCATTGGTCAGGGCAGGGAGAGTATCCTCAAGTACACGCAGATCAGCACGGTCTGACTTTTCTCTCTGACGGTCGTTTACTCGTAGCAAATGATGGAGGTGTTTATTTACGTGACGTGTTGGGTCAATATTTTGACAAATCTGATGGGCTTGACATCGCCCAAATATATCGTTTGGGTCTCAGCCCACACAGGCATTCAGATTTGATTTGCGGAACCCAGGACAATGGAACGTCGTTATACAATACAGATGGTTGGCAACGCATTCTTGACGGCGATGGCATGGGGTGTTTCTTTCACCCCACAGACTCAAATATGCTATTCATGAGTGCGTATTACGGTCTTTTATATCGCTCAACAGATGCAGGACGATCTAACACTCAGATTGCAAACTATTCCGGTGCCGGTATCAACGAGGTCGGAAATTGGCTAACTCCGTGGCTAGCAAGTCCTCATAATCCAGATGTAATCTATGTAGGAAAGAAATCGGTGTATCGGTCAGATGACTCAGGCGTATCGTGGAACACACTCGGAACGATGAGCGACACCAAAGCAGATGCCATTGCACTTTCAGCAACGGACCCGAATACGATCTTGGTTGCAAAGCGTGATGAGTTGTGGCACTCGACAAATGGGTATGATTTCACAGAACTCTTAAATCTTCCTGGAGAAACCATTGGTGACGTATTGATTTCTTCATCTGATTCAAATGAGATATGGGTTTCCTTTGGAAGCTACACAAATGCGTTTCAGGTTTGGGTGTCTTATAATGGCGGAGGTTCGTGGGAAGATAAATCACTCGGTCTTCAGGCGCTTCCAGTCAATACATTGATTGAATCACCTGACGGCACGCTCTATGCGGGAACTGATTTGGGTGTCTATTCTTATGATGATGGTTCTGGTTGGTCTATTTATGGTGATGGACTTCCGCTTACAATCATTACAGATCTTAAAATTCGTACAGCGACAAACCGGTTGGTCGCGGCTTCTTATGGGAGAGGGGTGTGGGAGGTTGCATTGCCTTCGCTGCCATCCACAGACCTCACGGCATTGGGATTTGATGGTTTCGATAAACTTCAATGTAATTGGGAGTTCACGTGTGCTCCCACGTTTTTAAATTCCGGAGCAGACCCGGTGTTTTCTGTCACATACGCTGTGAATTGGGATGCCAACCAAACTGTAATTTCACATGATTTTAATCCATCATTAAATCCAAATGAGACGATCGTTCTTCCATTGTCATCTCACCAAGTGGATAGCTCTGGAACAAGAATTATATCCATTCATATTCTTGAAGTCAATGGAAATCTAGACGAAACCTATAACAACAATGTAGCTTATGAAAGTTGTACCGTGTCTGGATTGGGATATCGCGGAACATTGACTGAATGGGCGGGATGTAATGCTGAAGACTTAAGTTGGTCTTTGGCGTTTGAAGGCGCCTCAACAAACATATTAGAATCCAGTCCGATACCTGCTGGAGACACGTTATCTAGAATTCTTTGCCTTCCCGAGGGCTGTTTGGTGCTTCAATGGGATGATGATGATGGAGACGGTTGGCTAGATACATACTGTGCTGAGGCGGGTGGATTTGTTTGGTTAAGTCCATTTGATGAGGTGCTCGCATCAAGTGAGAACTCAGTGTTTTCGACATCTAATTCATTTGCAAATTGCGTAGATTCTCCATGGTGTTATTCAGATTTTGATGGTGATGGAGAAAGAACTGTTACAGATTTATTGTGGGTGCTGTCAGAGTATGGATGTGCATCAGGCTGTACGGCCGATCTAAATGGAGATGGCATGGTCACGGTCATAGATTTAATGAATTTACTTTCAAATTATGGTGTGTCTTGCTATTAATTGTGAATAACTTACACGTTGTCAGCGTGCTATAAATTTGTAAGTCTCAAATATTTTCCTTTAATTGATAAAGATTAGATTGTGAGCTCGCTTTTTTTGAGCGCTCAATATGTCAAGTTTTGTTGTTAGTTAGGGAGGTTCATTGCAAAGGCGATGAACCTCTTTTGCGATGTGGAAATATCGCGCAGTCTACTTACCTTCGCGCAATGGAAGGATTTGAGGTTCGCCACCCAGGCACATTAGTCGACGCTCTTACGATGCAAGGTGGATATACTACGCGCACAAGAGCAAGAAAAGCAATTAAAAACGGAGCTGTTAAGCTTGAAGGAAACGTTGTGCGAATCCCCTCAACAGTCGTTGAACCAGGAATGAATGTTACGCATGACAGAGGTAGAAAGACTGTCAGTAACGGCCCTGGTCAATCAATGAGAGATTCTGGCCGATTCAACACGAAGTCAGCAAGGAGCCCATCAAAACCACCTTTTGACGTTGTATATGAAGACGATAATTTCTTGGCGTATATCAAGCCATCAGGATGGGTGACAGCAGCTCCAAACCCTCAAGTAACGACCAGTTACTCTAGAATGAAAAGCTGGCTAGAACTGCAAGGTAGAGGGAACCGAGATCTTCATTTTGTCAATAAACTGATGAAGGATGTAAGTGGGATTTGTTTGATTGCTAAAAATAAAGTTTGGAGAGAACACCTACAAGAAAATTGGAATGATTTCAGACAGGGTATTTATATTCTAGTTGAAGGTCATTTGCCTCCAGATGATGAGCTGGAGTGTAGTGAAGAGAACGGAGACAGGGTGCAAGTTCAGTATCGAACGATGAGAGCTACCCAAAAACATACGCTTCTCAAAGTTGACGCTCCCATTGAAGCAATTCAATTAATTATGCCTTCATTACGTCGAGAAAGTTGCATCATTATAGGAAAAGGCAAAACAGCTCCAGACCCACTGAATCGAGAGGGAGTGCATATGTTTGCTCTTGAGGTCAGCGGTCCTAAGGGAGGAGAAATAATGGTTAAATCTAGAGTTCCTAGAGAATTTTTAGGTCTTATGAAAGGTGGCGAAACGCCCAAGCCAAATAAGCGACGCAATGCCGAGGTTAAGTTCGGAAAATCTGACAGAGGGGATAGGCCATTGGTTCGCCGAGCTCGATCTACTGACAAATGGGATAATAAGACGACCGACAAGCCAGCTGAGACGAAGGTTGAATTGAAGGTTGAAAAGACATTTGAAAAGCCTGCAGAAGCAAGGTTTGTAAAGCCTGTTGAAAAGCCAGTTGCAAAACCTTTTGAGAAGAAGATTGTAACGAAGGTTGAAAAGCCAGTTGAGACGAAGGTTGAAAAGCCAGCTTTGAAGCCTGCTGCGAAGAAGGTTGCGAAGCCTGCTGCGAAGAAAGCGGCGAAGCCTGCTGCGAAGAAAGCGGCGAAGCCTGCTGCAAAGAAGGTTGCGAAGCCTGCTGCGAAGAAAGCTGCGAAGCCTGCTGCGAAGAAAGCTGCGAAGCCTGCTGCGAAGAAAGCTCCGAAGCCTGCTGCGAAGAAAGCGGCGAAGCCTGTTGCGAAGAAAGCTGCGAAGCCTGCTGCGAAGAAAGCTGCGAAGCCTGCTGCGAAGAAAGCGGCGAAGCCTGCTGCGAAGAAAGCTGCGAAGCCTGCTGCAAAGAAAGCGGCGAAGCCTGCTGCGAAGAAAGCTGCGAAGAAGGATTAAAAGAAAGTATCGTGCCCACGATGTTGTAATATATAATGACAGGTTTGTTGTAATATTCGTATAAAAAACAAACGCTAGGACGTTTCCCAGCGTTTGCATTTGACTGAACCAAAACCAAATCATGTGCAAGTTTATACTTGCTGTTAAGTCTATTTACAATTCGTATGCCAAAGTGTGATCATCAAGTGTGTTTAAAGCCAACAGAGGTTAATTTCACGCAATAATATATATATCATGTCATCTAACGTCTATATCGTATCAGCAGCGAGAACACCAATGGGAAGTTTTCTCGGTTCTCTTTCATCTGTTCCAGCAACAAAACTTGGTTCTACTGCAATAAGCGGTGCGCTTGAAATGGCTGGGCTTGACCCTAAAGAAATTGAGGAGGTTTATATGGGCAATGTACTTCAAGCTGGAGTAGGTCAAGCGCCTGCTCGCCAAGCTGCTTTAGGAGCGGGTATATTAGATTCTGTTCCTTGTACTACGGTGAATAAGGTTTGTGCGAGTGGTATGAAAGCCATTTCTTTAGCGAGAGCAACAATCGCAATGGGTGACGCAGAAATCGCTGTTGCAGGAGGAATGGAAAACATGTCTCAAGTTCCACATTATTTGGATGGAAGAAAAGGAAGCAAGTTTGGTGACATCAAGGTGCGCGATGGTATGGTTCTGGACGGTCTGACAGACGTTTATAACAAAACTCACATGGGCAACTGTGCTGAAATGTGTGCAAAAGAACACAAGATAACGAGAGAAGAACAAGATGCTTTTGCAGTTCAGAGTTATGAGAGATCCGCGGAAGCTTGGAAAAGTGGCGCTTTTACTGCTGAAACTGTAGCTGTACAAATTCCACAGCGCAAAGGTGATCCCATTGTTTTTGCTGAAGATGAAGAATACAAGAACGTTAAGATGGATAGGATTTCGTCTTTGCGTCCTGCATTTGACAAGGAAGGAACAATCACAGCTGCCAATGCTTCTACACTAAACGATGGCGCCAGTGCATTAATTTTGGCTTCCGAAGAGGCTGTGGAGCGTCACGGTCTTAAGCCGATTGCGAAAATACTTGGCATTGCCGATGCTGCTCAAGCCCCTGAGTGGTTTACAACTTCACCTTCACTTGCGATCCCGGTTGCATTAGAAAGAGCGGGATTAAAGTCTGACGAAATAGATTTGTGGGAATTAAATGAAGCGTTTTCAGTCGTTGGAATCGTAAATAACCGTTTGCTAGGTCTAAACCCTGAGAATGTGAATGTAAACGGAGGCGCTGTAGCATTAGGTCATCCACTGGGTTCGAGCGGAAGCCGCATCGTTGTGACGCTTGCGCACGCGCTTAAAGCAAGAGGTCTTAAATACGGAGCTGCAGGTATTTGTAATGGAGGAGGAGGCGCATCTGCGATTGTAATTGAAGCAGTATGAACGCAATAGGTATCGCATCGGTGTCAATTGTCCCTCTTAGAGCAGAGGCTTCAGACGCATCAGAACAGACAAGCCAAATACTGGCTGGTGAAGGTGTACGTTTACTTGAGGAGGGTAGGGGTGATTGGGTGAAAATCAAATCATTAGAAGATGGCTATGTGGGTTGGTGTGACAAGAAACAATTCACGTTTGATGTCAAGCTTCCTGAGGAAAGAACAATCCTTTGTCATCCCATTTCGCAATGGAATAATGAGAGAACGTTAGCGACTTTATGGATCCCAGCAGGCGCATTGATTGAAGAGAGAGAGGACGCTTATTTTTTAGGCGCAGATAAAATCTCGCCATTCAATCCTGTCACGTTAAAGGATGGTGTTTTTGGTGCGATACCGTTGACGTTAAGAGATGCTGCTCTTTCTATGCTAGGCGCACCATATCAATGGGGAGGCAGAACGGTTGCTGGAATTGATTGTTCAGGGTTAAGTCAGTTGGCAGCTCGACTTACTGGGAAATTGTTGCCAAGAGATGCCTCAGAACAGGTTAATTGTGGTGACCTCATCGCTTGGGAATTAAGAGAAACAGATGATTTGGCTTTTTTCGAAAACAATGATGGACTCATTACACATGTAGGAATACTCGTAACCAGAGATTCAGTCGTTCATGCCTCAGGAGAAGTCAGAATAGATTTACTTAACCGAGAAGGTATTGTGCACGCAGAAATTGGTGGTCTAACTCACAGACTCAATTGCATCAAGCGTTTGCAGGAATAGTTATTTGTGAAACTTACCGCCCTCTGCGGCTAATTTCCTCAGTAAAGGACTACATCTATAGCGTGTTTCTCCATAGGTGTCTCGAAGTCCATCGATGATGCTTACGACCTTTTGTAAGCCCCATTCTTCAGCCCAAATAAGCAATCCTTTCGGATAGTTAACACCCTTCAGCATTGCAGTATCAACATCCTCGGCACTTGCGATTCCTAGATAAACGGCATCGGACGCTTCGTTTATAAGCATAGATATAATACGTTCCGAAATCTCCAATTGAATTTTAGAATCTAACTTCCCAGGAACGACAGTCTCTTCATTCTCACTGTTATAATTGTAGAACCCACGACCCGATTTACGACCTAGCCAGCCCGCTTCAACGAGTTTTAATTGTGTAATACTCGGCATATATCGCGGATCGTAATAGAATGATTTAAATACTGACTCTGTGACAGAATAATTAACATCATGTCCTATGAGGTCCGTGAGTTGAAACGGGCCCATTCTGAAGCCTGATTCACGCATGGCTGCATCAATGGTATGCACATCTGCAATGCCCTCATCTAAAATCCGCAGTGCCTCACCATAAAATGGTCTCGCAACGCGATTCACAATAAACCCAGGGGTGTCTTTCGCGATCACGGGAGATTTCCCCCATTTTCTCATAAGTTCTGTGAGTTGTTTGGGTAGATCGCTCTTTGTTTGGAGCGCAGGAATGATTTCAACAAGAGGCATTAATGGAGCGGGGTTGAAGAAATGAAGCCCCACCACACGCTCAGGATGATTGCAAAAAGACGCGAGGGATGTGATTGACAACGAAGAGGTGTTTGATGCAATAATCGCTTCTTTGCTTACGATTTCTTCAATGCTTTTAAAAACTCGCGTCTTGATCTCTAAGTTTTCTACAACAGCTTCAATAATCAGGTCGCAATCCTTAAGTCTCGTAATCACTGTGGTTTTTTCTATTCGTTCTTGAATAGCGATTGATTCATCAGAAGTCACCTTTCCTTTTTCAATCAGTCGATTCATAACTTTTTGAAGCTTGGCAGCGCTGGTGGCTAATGCCTCTGGAGATAGGTCAAACAAAACAACGTCTTGTCCAGCTTGCGAAGCTATTTGGGCTATGCCAGATCCCATTGCCCCAGCACCTACAATACCGATTAAATTTACTGCCTTATTTGTTTGCATAAAGCAAAAGTAACAACTACAAACTGATACTGACCTTTAATAAAGTATAGATATTTAAAGTATTTATAGTTAGTTACTTGCTTGTATGGAAACAACAAACAATTCTAACAGTCCCACGCAAATCAGAAAAGTGGGCATTACTCTTGATAAGAATAGGGCATTGCTGAAAAGATTACGTCAGAAAGACAACATTAATTTACTCGCTGACCGGTCCTTTAAATGGCTCAGAGTGAAAGGCTTTGATTTTAATTACCACACGCATATTGATTCACTTCCCGATGGACGGTTAGCTGTAATGTGTTATGAAGAAGGGTATGTCATAGAAGTTGATGGAATCATCTTACTTCCTTCTCCGCGCGCTTCTTTGTTGGCGTGATTTAGATTCGTGTCTCTTGTGCTTTTTTTCATGAAAAGCGCCTTGGAAAGTTGGGTCTGCTCTGCGTTTTTGTGTATCGATATCTCGTGCCATATCCTTCGCTTCATATTTGGGCGTTTCCTCGACCTCTACACAGTCGGGTATAGGAACCTCTGTAATTACGTTTTTTGAAGGCAAATAAGATTCAACAGCGATTAAATACGATGCTTCACTGGGGTCGTAAAGCGTATGCGCGACACCTTCTCTAAATGCACGACCAGTTCTTCCTATTCTATGAACGTAGTCTGAAGAATTTCGCGGAACGGTGCAATTTATGACGAGTTTGGTTTCAGGGACATCAATCCCTCTGCTACTTACATCTGTGCTCACAAGAACTCTAATAGATCCCTCACGGAAAAGAGACATGGCGTGTAGTCGCGTGTTTTGTGCTTTGTTACTGTGAATTCCACGTACACCACCCGCAATTGTTCTCTCTAAAAATTTGGATATACTTTCTGCTTGCTCTTTTGTTCGAACAAAAACCAACGCGCGATCTTCAGGATAGAGGTCCACCAGAAGATGGCGTATCATATTGAGTTTCGTTTTCAGATTAGGTACCGCAGTCTTAATTTGAGTCACAGTACTTACAGGTGTCGCTTGCGGGCTTACTTCTATCCTGGTAGGCCAAAGCAGGAACTCTTCGCTTAATTTCTCGACTCTTTCTGGAAAAGTTGCGCTGAATAGTAAATTCTGTCGCTTGCTTGGTATGATCTCTAAGATATTCCTCAGTTGAGGCATGAACCCCATGTCCATCATTTTGTCGGCTTCATCGAGAACCAGCGTCTTGATTTTTTTTGGGTCTAGACCATTTCTTAGATATAAATCCATAAATCTTCCAGGTGTGGAAACCAACAAGTCAGTCCCTTCAGCCAAAGCTTCTAGTTGAGATTTAGGACCCACACCACCAAATAAGGCAATGCATCTCAAATCAGTATATGTAGAGAGTGATTCGAATACACTGTGAACCTGAATCACCAATTCTTTCGTGGGGACAAGGACCAACACTCTAGGGGTCTTTCCTTGCGCATATTTTATTTTCTGGAGAATAGGAAGCGCAAAAGCAGCCGTCTTCCCGGTGCCAGTTTGGGCGATGCCAATGACGTCTTGACCCGCGCTTATAGCGGGGATAGCTTTGTCTTGTATCGGCGTAGGTTCCGTGAATCCAGAGTCCTTAATCGCGGTTAAAAACTGCTTGGTTATTTTAAGATTTTCGAAGCTCATATTAATGACAAAGGTAGTAGCGGTATCTTGCCCCCGCGAATGCAAAATCAAGACTTTGAAAATATAAGACCGTTTACGGATGTAGAAGCGTGTAAGGCTGCAAGTGAACTGTCTGACGCAAAGGACTTTGTGTCTCTTTTGACGCCATTGGTAGGTGCTGAAAACGCCCAAGAATTAGCGGACGGGATGAAGTCTATTGATAGCATTCAGGACTTTCAAGATGATATTACGTTTCCATTTTTAGAGATATTGATCGAATCGACGACGGATGGTGTGTCATTAAGCTTTGCAGATGGTGCTTTTGAAAAAGATCTCTCAGCCCCGACTTTGCACCTCACAAACCACAGAGATATCGTTTTGGACCCATCGTTGGTTAATGTCGCAAGAATGGGAAGCGGGTATTCCTCCACGGAGATCGGAATTGGAGACAATCTTCTTTCTCACAAATGGGTAGAAGACCTTGTGCGATTAAATAAATGTTTTATTGTTAAACGTGGTGGCGGCGCTCGGGAGAAATGGGAAAGCAGTTTGTTGGTCGCGTCATATATAAGACATGTGGTTAGTGAAGGTCAGTCTGTTTGGCTGGCCCAAAAAGAAGGTCGGGCGAAAGATGGTCGGGATCAAACATCACCAGCCTTAATCAGAATGCTGATCTCTGAGGGAGGTGAAGACGCTTGGGTCGGATTAAATGTTAAACCAGTAAGCATTTCATATGAATGGGATCCCTGTGATGCCATGAAAGTGCGTGAGTTGTTATTTGTCGAGAAAAAGGGCACGTACGATAAAGCGCCTGGAGAAGACGAGATGAGTATGGCAATAGGAATGACAGGATGGAAGGGCAGGGTACACCTTGAGTTTTGTAATACAATCCCATGGAAGGAGGTAGAAGGTGAAAGGACTGAAAGGATTATTGCAGAATTGGTAGACAATGCCATTTTTAAAGGGTATAAAATTTGGCCTAACCAAGTCTTGGCTGCAGAATATTTAGGCGATACAGAACTCATGCGTTATTCTGAAGATATTAAAATCACAGAAAACGATCGCGTTGCCTTTAAAGAACGACTCGCAAAAGTCGTGACGTTTTTAGGCTCCAATATTGGCACTCAATTAGAGATTGAGCGCACATGGTGCAACATGATGGTTCAGACCTTAAAGGCCAAGTGCAGACAGTCTTCGTGACAACTCAGATGTCACAATTGCTCCAGCGATTGCAGCGTTAAGAGATTCCGCACTTCCTTTTCCTGGGATTGACCACGTGGCGTCACAAACATCGATCAATCCGTCACTCAGACCATGTGATTCTGAGCCAATCACTATCGCATCAGGAATCAACTTGCTTTCAAAAAAATCATCTCCTCGTGCGTCCAATGCGACGGCTTTTAATGCAAATCGTTTGATCACATCTAAAGGGTCTGCAGTACATATTGGAATTCGAAAAACAGACCCCATTGAGGATTGAATTGTTTTGGGATTCCAAATATCTGCTGTACGCGCAGAACAAACAATCCCGGCAAGTCCAAACCAATCCGCTGTTCTGATGAGTGTCCCCACATTTCCAGGGTCAGAAACATCATCCAAGATCATCACAGTAGGTATTGCCGAACGCTTAATGTTTTTCAAGCCCCCCAAAACATCTTCTGCGGTAAATTCGACGACACGTCCCAACGCTAAAACCCCCGGTGCTGTTCTCATGCTAGACATAATCTCCATGTCTTTAGAAGATACATCTGTTACTTCAATCAATTTTTTTTCAGCGAGAGTTCTTATTTCATTAATCTCAATCCCGTTCGTAACGTAAATTCGCTTTGTTTCAATTGAACTTTTCAGTAATTCAATCACACATTTGTCTCCCTCCACCACCATACGCTTCTCATTCAACCGGTTTTCTCGGTTTCGTAGTGCTTTTATTGCGTTGCGTTCATTTTTTGTAAGCATATTCACGGTGCCAAGTTACATAGCTACGGGTATAATTGCTGTCGTTCTTCTGTCCCCTTTTCACGCTTTATCTCAAAACACTTCTGCCGAGCGTCATCTGTTGGTGTCTCAATCAATTGAATGTCATGAGAAACTCACTGACAGGTTGACTTCTAAACTAGAAGAATCCTATAGAATTAGACCAAATAGAAGGTTTGTTGGAATGCCTTGGAGACTTTATGCATATCAGATGATTCGTCCTGAGGCTTTGTCTCGCAGTCTCAACAGACGTAACGAACGCAACAAAAGCCCCGGGGGACTGCGTTATGGAATTCGTGAGGTCTTTGGAGAGCCACCTTCATATTATAACAATGATGAACTATACCGCACGTCACTTAAAATGGTCCAAGTACTCAATCAAGAAGGGTATCTTCAAGCGCGCGTTGCTGTCACAGCTGATTCATCTCATATTTCAGGCTGGGAGGCTGTCTATATCATTGATTTAGGTACAAGATGGGTTATAAAAGATGTGATATGGAATACCACCACTTCAGGCCTTCCAGAGAATCAAATAAGTGAAGGAGGTCTTTTACAAAAAGAAGACCCATTGAGTATTACAGATCTCAACAGTGAAAGGGAAAGGATTTCCAAACTTGCGGGCAGGCTGGGGTTTGCCACTTTTAACGAAGGGTTTGTCAAATTCGAATTAGACACTTTAAATCTCGATGGTGGCGTGAATGTTGAGATCATTTTACGTGGTCAACGTTTAGAAAACGCTTCCACGACGCTTCCACATAAGTCGATCAAGATAGGCTCAGTCTTTTTTGACCAAAGCAATATGACAAAGCCTCTGATGTCTTCCATACTTAATCATCTTGTCACACTCGAAGAAGGTGCGGGGTTTGATCCCGCAAAATTCGAGTCTTCATATCGTCGCCTTTCTGGTGTTTCTGCCCTGAAAATTGTCGAATTAAAAAAAGACTTTCCGATATCTCATGACCGCAACTATGGTGTTGTAGATGTCACTGTTGATATTCAAGATGCGCCAAGGTATGATCTCGCCCTTGAGTTTGATATGACGCGCGCCGACACGAGATATGGTCCCCTTGGCAAAATAACTTGGACTGACAACAATACAACAGGCCGAGGAGATGTGTTGACCTGGACGGTCTCTGCGGCAATCGCTTCTACGCAACCTTTTTCTTATACATCTTCTTCGATTGTGCCAAACAGTGGAGAATTCAGTTTTTTAGGGTCGTACAGAACAATAGGGATTTCTCCATTACGTCTTGAGTCTCTTCCCAAATCAACGGCGCCTCACTCTGAGTGGTTAATGCAAGCAGCGCGTGAGTCTCGACCTGAATACTACAGTTCGACTTTTGACTATCGCCACAGAATTGAATGGACAGAAAACCCAGTGAGGAGGAGTAGGATTGTGATTGATGTGATTCACTTATCTTATGTCAACCTAGATATTTCT
>Ga0308020_1000364_pt1 | contig 13069 bp, 13 predicted proteins | sample Neamet349_FD_201302 | JGI IMG/M metagenome (GOLD analysis project Ga0308020, IMG submission 201302) | Marine microbial communities from water near the shore, Antarctic Ocean - #349 | ecosystem: Environmental > Aquatic > Marine > Unclassified | place: Southern Ocean | collected 2014-10-02
TGAGATGATGGGTGATGGGTTGAAAGCGGTAGAAAACCCCAGCGAAGTGCTTTTAGGTGAAGCTGGCGAAGCATCAAGTGGATCGGCGATCTCTGTTGCTTTAGAGGGCGCACGTCCGCTGTTGGTAGAGATGCAAGCGCTTGTCAGTACGGCAGTTTATGGCACCCCTCAGCGCTCAGGAACGGGGTTTGATCTTCGCAGGTTAAACATGCTACTTGCGGTACTTGAAAAGAGATGTGGTTTTAAACTTGGCTCTTTTGATGTCTTTCTTAATCTCGCAGGAGGGCTTAAAATAAGCGACCCCGCAAATGACCTTGCCGTTGTCGCAGCGATATTGTCCTCTAGCTTAGATCTTCCTCTTGACCGTGACACTTGTTTTGCCGGAGAAGTAGGGTTAAGCGGAGAGATAAGGCCCGTCGCTAGACTAGATGAAAGGATGTCAGAAGCAGCGCGATTGGGAATGAAACGTATGCTCGTAAGCGGTCACGGCAAAAGACCTCCTACCCCAAAAGGGTTAACACTTGTGCCCATCAAACGCGTTTCAGAAATTCAGCGTGTGATTTTCTAGATCCTCTAGATCCTTCATACGCCTGCTAGAACGACAACGAACTCTCCCCGAGGTGCCTTTTCGTCAAAATGCGAAATCGCCTCCGCCACAGTTCCCCTAAATATTTCTTCGTGAAGTTTTGAGAGCTCTCTACAAAGCGCAATTTTGCGTTCAGAACTTTCGTATTTCACGAGTTCATTTAGGAGTTTTATTATTCTGTGAGGGCTTTCATATAAAACAACCGTACGCTCTTCCTCTAAAAGTGCTTGAAGTCGTTTTTGGCGCCCCTTTTTGTGAGGCAAAAACCCTTCGAATACGAACCTGTCACATGGAAGACCAGATACGACAAGGGCTGGAACAAAAGCAGTCGCGCCTGGCAAACAACTGACGTCTACCCCGGCTTCAACGCACGCCCTAACAAGTAGGAATCCGGGATCAGAAATGGCAGGTGTCCCCGCATCGGAACACAATGCGTAATTCATCCCGGACTTTATTTGTTCTACAATAGCATCTACCGCTCGGTGTTCATTGTGAAGGTGGAACGCGCGAAGCGGTCTGTCTATTGAATAATAATGAAGCAGTTTGCCCGTGGTACGCGTATCCTCCGCAAGGATTAAATCCGCAGACTTCAGAACCTCTAAGGCTCTTTCTGTCATGTCTTTTAAATTTCCTATCGGTGTAGGAACAATATCTAACCGTCCTAAATTCATGATTGAAATCTCCTTGTAATTCTCATTTTAAACCCTTCAATCGCAGACTCAATTTCGGGTTTCGATCCCTCGGTTTTTATGCTGTTTTTGAAAACGTCACAGGCAGCTTCAAAATGGCTGCATGCATCAACTGAGTCGAGCATATCATTAAAATTTGCGGTATCATTGGAAAAAAGAGTCGATGTAAAATTCGCTCTATCTAAGATTGTCAACCCTTCCCCGATGGAAGAAAGTGGGAGAGATTGTAAGCTTTCTGCAATACTTTTTCGAGTCCTCTTTTTCTTCGCCTTCTTCGGCGTTTCTATCGCAGTAACCTCTGCAATGGAATCGATAAGATTTGTTTGGGATTCATCCTCCTTGTTAAACCGCACATCCTCATCCAACTTTACCATTGCTTCGAATGCCTTAAAACGCAAGATGGTGAGCCGCTCATGTAAATCTCTTGATTTAATTTGAAGACGCTCCATGCCTTCTTTTGACATGTTACCAGACTGCATATCTCTAACGCCCTGTTCAATTTGAGCCGCTAAATCTTCAAGAGGTATATGCTTGTCGTCACCCATTTTTACTTTCAGTCATTTGATGGCCAAATATACACCTCCCTTTAAATTATTTAAAAATCTTCGTCCTCAATATCGTCTAAACGCTTCGATTTCTTTTCTTTCCCCGATTTACCTTCAGGTTTCGCATCATCTTCATCTTGATTTGAGTCAGAACCTTGAAGAGAATTTCGCAGTCGATCTAGTTCTGTTGAAATCGCCTTTTTACGGTGCGACTTATGTGCCTCCCTGTCATAACTATAAATAGGTTCTTCAAGTGTGCCGTCCATCGCAAGGAAGAAGATGCTTCCAAGGTTGTCATCTTCGATATCACCAAACTCCACCTGTCTCGAATCTCTCAGGTCTCTAAGTGCAAACCCAAGGGTATACTCTATTTGGCCTGAAAAAGTGTGCCGGCCCTCAAGACTGACGTTCATTGCCGATGATTGAATATTAAAATAAGGAATCGTTGTTGAAGAAGAAACAACAATCACAGAGCTCTCAATGTGAGCGAATTCGATGTCCTTCAATCGTCCACGAAGATCTTCAGGATCTACCAGTGGGGCAATCAGCCTGTGGTCTTTTAAGTAATCCGCCACCTCACCGAAGACCTCAAAGTTCCTGAGCCTCCCATGGTTAATCTCAACATCAAGATTTGAGAGGAGTCCATCGGAGATCCAATTTCCATTTAAATCCCACTCCAAATTAATATTTCCTGCCGCGCTTACAGCACCCTGGACATGATCTGACCGCAAGGTTGTTTGCCCGAAATTGTTATATGTTTTGAATAGATCTGGGAGGGATAAATGATCTGCAGTGCCTGACAATCCAAGAATCCAACCACTGCCACCTGGCCTAAGCGAGCCCTCTACTCTGGCATTCCCCTGAAGACCTTGCCCTGTGGCGTTTCGAATAGCCAGTCGTGATGCGCCGAGATCCATTCTAGAAGTCAAAGACCGACATTCTAGGTTGTCCCAGTACAGTCTATCTACAGCAACCTTAATCTCCATATCAGACCCTAATGGCAACAATGTGGCTTGGGTATTCACCTCGTTGTCGGGTTGGAAATTGCCCCACCATGCAAGAATGCCGTCCACAACGATGCTTTCAGCCTTGAGATTCAGGGTTCCCTTTAACGCTCCCCCTTCGCTCCATTTTTCTAAGCCCATCAGTTTGCCATCTAATCCCCCGCGATTGCCATTCCAATCAAAGTCAAACGACCGTATGGTAAGATCTTCACCTTTAACTTCAGCGTCTAAGTTTCTGATTGAATAGGGCGAAGCGTTAAGCAGACCCTCTATTTTTTGAGAGGAAATTTCTGCAAACACATCGTATATCTTGCCAGATGGAGACATTTTTAAACGGCCATCAATTGTCACCTCACCATTGTTGGGCAACGCGGACATTTCTGTCGTCTGAAGTTGAGGCACCCAACTGGCGTAGGAAGACTGCGCATCGATTTTTAAAGATCCACTTAGTTTCAGTGGTGATTTCTTCAAGTCGGCGCATTCTGCTTTTGCGTTTACTGTGATGCCATTTGATGTGATTTGAATGTTAGTGACCGATAATCCGACCGATGACTTTCCGGGAGAATAGTCAAAAACACCACTCGTTTTAATATTGCCCGTGGTGTTTAATGCAAGCCCGGTTAATTTAGGAGATATGGCGAAGCTCCCGTCAGAGAGTGACCATGCAAGGTTTGCTTTTTTTGGATTTGCATTCAACGATATCGACGCTGTCCCATCATAATCCCACCCATTAAACACGTCTTTTTCAGCCCAAATAGATTTTAATTCTTCAATTTCGATGTTGTCACTTTCTATATCAATATGCCACTCCTCATCTCCCTCAGTGTTTATTTGGGCTTTCCCTTTAAAAGCGAGATCATTGATGACCGCATCGTTAATCTTTAACTCAACCTCCCCGCCTTCCCCTATTTTATATGAAGTAGAGAAATACCCTTCAAGTGGCAGAAGTTTATCGCTGCCCTGGCCTTTCCTGATCACAAAATCGGAAAAGGACGACTCAAAATCTCCATCTTTGACGATGGCATCACGTATTTTACAGTCATACCTGTCATCTTTTGATGTAGATGCAACGACCTCTATTTCACGAAGAATAATTTGAGAAATATCCAATCTCCCATCTACATCTTCTTCTTTTTTGGTCACTAAAACATCGGTATTCCATGTGCCGTTTCGATGTTCTTTCAAGTGAAGTACTGCCCCTTCAATAAAAAGAGCATCTATCACGGGTTCTCCAAATAAGACATCCCAAAGAGAAAAAGCGACTCCCAACCTTTGCGCTTTTAGAAGCGTGTCCGAAGTTTCACCAATATGACTGACTGATCCGAGTAAAATGACATCGTGTAAATCGACTGTAACTTTCGGAAATTCGCGCCAAATCGAAACCCCTACATCTCGGACACTTAATTCAGTTAACAGTTCGTTATTTAATTTTTCTAAAGCAGTAGCTTTCCAGTGATTTCCGTTCAAAAGTACGGCAAGACTTATACCGCCTACAATAAATGTGACGATTGCAAGGGCGACTAAGACGATGCGTTTATAAGACATTACCGGACGTAATCACCCACATGTGTAAGTCCCCCTTCTTGAATAAGCTTCCTAAACATTCTGTTGTTTTCTGGATTAAGCTTGTATTCACGAACCTTCTCTAGGTCTCCATCTTTCTTTTTTACAGCTTCGAATCCCACACCTTCGTTGGTCGTCAATATTTCTTGCCATATGGCGGCTTTTTCCTTGTCTTTGCCATCAAATTTATAAACATGAAGGACATCTTTAGAGCGTTTTGCAAGCAACAAATTCCACCGTTCGGCGTTTTCAGATTTGGTACTAAGGATATGGTAACCAGCAAATTTTCGAAGCACATTTTCGGTCCCTAAAACAAGGGCGTCCGTTCCGAATGTCAAATATTGGGAGTTGATCGTTAAGTGTTCTTCAAGTTCATCACTTTGCTCGGTAAAGGTCCATTCTCCAATCCAGCTATTTGGGAAATGTGTTTTATCCCTGCGGTTTAATGGCATGGGTTCTGTAAATGTTACTTCAACGCAGCCCGTAAAAAGAATGAGCGCACCAAGTGAGATAATAAGATTAGACTGTGTCATTTAGATGAAGTTTTTTTTATAAAAACAAAGCAAACATGCCAACAATAAGACAATAAACGGCAAACCACATCAAGTTAGCGCCTTTGACGAGCGCGACCATCCACTTACAAGCAGCGATGCCAGCTAAGAAAGCAGCCACAACACCCACAGTATAGCCTAAAACAGGAATGTGTGAATTATTCACAAAAGGTTCATTTGCTTCTGCAAGATCTTTAATTTCAAGGAGATTTGCCCCTATGATAGGCGGCAGAGCCATCAAGAAACTAAACTTTGCGGCTTCGGCTCTTGAAATCCCTAGCAGTAAAGCTGCGCCAATGGTACTGCCAGACCTGCTTATACCAGGGAGTATCGCCATGGCTTGGGCCAGTCCGATTAGGATTACATTACCCGATTTTAGGGGTTTTTCAACTTTTGCTTTTACTTTTTGAGAAATAGCTAAGATCACAGCTGTAATGAGAAGCATCGCTCCCACAAATTGAGTGGAAGCAATATTCTCAATGGCATCTTTCATAGATAAACCTATTACAGCTGCAGGAATAGCACTAAGCGCAATTAAGCCAACATACTTCCTTGCCCTTAGACCCTCAGCGTCATGCTTAAAAAAGTTTAGGAATAAACGGGTGATGTCAGACCTGAAAACGACAATCGTGCTTAGGGCAGTCGCTCCATGGACGAGAACAGCGAAAGTGAGGTCTTCCTCTGGGAGTTGTAACATAGAGGTCCCCAATGCGAGATGTCCAGAACTGGAGACAGGAAGAAATTCGGTAAGACCTTGCAAGAGCCCCAATATGAGATAGGATACTGTTTCCCAGGCTTCACTCATGCCTTTTTGAGAATGGCGTATAAAATGGTACCGTATCCAGCGAGAACGATATATGGGGCAAGTGTAATCCTTCTGAAGTTAAAAATGTCGTAACTGAAAACGTCGGGGTCGTCAGAGCCGCCTCCACTCATAAGCAGATACCCTAAAACCAACAATGCGAGCCCTATTCCAAGCCATTTGTAATTCGTTGATGAAAAGGCAAAATTCTTATTTACAGGGTCGATGATTTTTTTGCTCATAATGCAAATTTAGTTTAATGAAGCTGACCTACATCGAGACGTAGGTAACGGTTTACAGCCAGAGCTGTTGATAGAACGCCTAACCCACCCCCTAAAGCAACAAGTCCCCCAGCCAACACGCCCATTGTTGTGAAATCGAGAATGACAGCTTCAGAACCAAGTGGGCTTTTAAGCAGTGCTAACGCTGCAGTAATGAAAGCGAACGACAATAAGCCAGACGACACACCCAATATAAATCCCTGCTTGAGAAATGGCCTGCGAATAAATCCAGGCCTGGCACCTACAAGTTGCATGTTTCGAATCAGAAAACGCCTCGCAAAAACGGTTAATCTTACAGTATTATTCATGAGCGCAAGCGCAATGAATAAACAGATAGAAGCGATTGAAATAAGCGGAACCATCAGCCGATTAATCGTTCTTTCAATTTTTGCGAGCAATTGGTCTTGCCAAACGACATCGGCCACTCCTGGGATATCTTCCAGTCGTTGCACGACTACCGATAATTTTTCAGAGGTACTAAAATCGGCCTTGATCCGAACATCCATGGCTGGAGGTAAAGGGACGTAACCCAGAAATTCCACAAAGGATTCTCCAAGATCTTGTTCTAGCTTTTTCGCTGCGGTTGCAGGGTCAATATACTTCGCCTCAGCAACAGATTCTTCAGTTTCTACAATTGAAAGCGCAGTGTGAAGAGACTCGGTGTCTAAATCACGCAAAAAGTATACTTGAATCCTCACTTCTTGTCGAAGCTGTTTTTCCCAACGCGAACCCAGGAACGATAAGACAGAGAGAAGACCTATTAGCACGAGGGTCAATGTCATTCCCACGACTGTCGTAAACGTAGTGGTTGCCTGTGATGCGGGTAAACGATTGTTGTTTTTACTACGACTAGATGCCATACCCCAAAGATGCACCCTACCGCCTCTAATATTTCGATGTTTAACAAAACGTTGCTTATTCATAATAAATCTAAATAAGACGAGGTTATATAGCCAAATCGACTATTTTTGCATTATGATTACAGTTAGTGAAGGAGCAAAGACTCAAGTGTTAAAATTATTGAGTGAAGAAGGCCGCCCAAAAGGCAGCTTTGTCCGTGTGGGAGTTAAGGGAGGTGGGTGTAGCGGACTTATGTACGAGATGGACTTTGACCACGAGATGAATGCTGGAGATCAAAATTTTGAAGACAAAGGCGTAAAAATAGTCGTAGATAAAAAAAGTTTTCTTTACCTGGTGGGCACCGAACTACGTTACAGTGGAGGCCTGAACGGAAACGGATTTGAGTTCTACAACCCCAATGCAAACCGCACATGTGGATGTGGCGAGAGCTTTTCACTTTAAACATTAATTATATTAAAATTCTATGGAAAGGATAGATGAAGATAAACTAATTGATGAAGTTACAGGGAAGAACTATGAGTACGGTTTTACCACTGATATAGAATCTGACACACTGCCTCCGGGTCTAGACGAGGATGTCGTACGAATAATCAGCGCAAAAAAAAATGAGCCGGAGTGGCTTCTGAATTGGCGGTTAGAAGCGTTTAAAGTTTGGTCTGAAATGAAAGAGCCAGACTGGGCGCACGTAGAATATGAAAAGCCAGATTTCCAAGCCATAAGCTACTACTCTGCGCCGAAACAGAAGAAAGAACTTGCATCTTTAGATGAAGTAGATCCAGAGCTTTTAAAGACGATGGAAAAGCTGGGAATAAGTCTAGAAGAACAGAAGAGACTAAGTGGGGTTGCAGTAGATTTTGTGATGGACAGCGTTTCGGTCGCGACCTCTTTCAAAGAAAAACTTGGCGAGCTGGGCGTGATTTTTTGTTCTCTCGGAGAAGCGATTCAAGAGCACCCAGAATTGGTTCAAAAATACCTTGGATCAGTTGTTCCCCAGAGAGATAATTACTACGCAGCATTAAATTCAGCCGTATTCACGGATGGTTCTTTTTGTTATATACCGAAGGGAGTGAGATGTCCGATGGAGTTAAGTACTTACTTCAGAATTAACCAAGCAGGAACAGGTCAATTCGAACGAACTTTGCTCGTTGCCGACGAGGGAAGCTACGTTAGTTACTTAGAAGGATGCACAGCCCCACAACGAGATGAAAACCAACTTCATGCAGCTGTTGTAGAGATTATCTCACACGATGAAGCAGAGGTAAGATACAGTACAGTACAGAACTGGTATCCTGGAGACAAAGAGGGTAAAGGTGGTGTTTTCAACTTTGTCACAAAGAGGGGGATTTGTCACCGGGCCTCAAAAATTAGCTGGACTCAAGTAGAGACAGGATCAGCTGTAACGTGGAAATATCCAAGCTGTATATTGAAAGGTGACGACAGTATTGGAGAGTTTTTTAGCGTCGCAGTGACAAACAATAAGCAACAGGCAGATACGGGTACAAAGATGATTCACCTAGGTAAGAGGACCCGTTCTACGATTATTTCTAAAGGCATTTCTTCGGGACATTCACAGAATTCTTATCGAGGTCTGGTCCAAATACATCCGGGAGCTGAAAATTCGCGAAATTTTTCTGTCTGTGACTCATTGCTCATGACAGATACATGCGGAGCGCATACTTTCCCGTATATAGAAGTGAAGAATCCGACAGCTCAAATAGAGCACGAAGCGACCACTTCGAAGATAGGGGATGACCAAATATTTTATTGTCAGCAACGAGGGATAGAAGAGGAGGAAGCAATCGGACTTATTGTCAAGGGATACGCAAAAGATGTATTAAATAAACTGCCAATGGAGTTTGCAGTTGAAGCTCAAAAACTCCTTACTATTTCACTAGAAGGAAGTGTTGGATAATTTTTGAAAAAAAACGATGCTGAAGATTAATAATTTATGCGCCAAAGTCGGCGACAACGAAATTCTAAAAGGGCTTAACTTAGAGGTTAAACCAGGCGAGCTCCATGCGATTATGGGACCAAATGGTTCTGGGAAATCTACGCTAGCAGCAGTGTTGGCAGGTCGAGACTCCTACGAAGTGACTGGCGGAACAGTTGATCTTGATGGGATAGACTTGTTGGACTTAGAAGCGAGTGACAGAGCCAGAGAGGGCGTCTTTCTAGCCTTTCAGTACCCAATAGAAATCCCTGGCGTTTCCAACCTGAATTTTATGAAAGCGGCCTTAAATGGCAAGAGAGCTCATAAAGGACTGGAGCCGATCAAGGCAAAAGATTTTCTCGCGAAGGTGAAAGAATGTTCATCTTTGGTCGAGCTAGATGGTCGATTGCGAGACAGATCCGTGAACGAAGGATTCTCAGGAGGAGAGAAAAAGCGCAACGAGATTTTTCAAATGGCCATGCTTGAGCCCAAGCTCGCCATTTTAGATGAAACCGACTCGGGTTTGGACATCGATGCGCTTCGCGTTGTTTCGAAAGGCGTCAATGCGATGCGGTCTTCAGAAAGAAGCTTTATTGTAATCACACACTATCAAAGACTTCTAGAGCATATTGTTCCAGATTTCGTTCACGTTTTGTCAAACGGTAAAATCGTGAAAAGTGGAGGAAAAGAACTCGCTTTGGAGCTAGAGGAGAAAGGGTACGATTGGCTTAAAGAGCCTTCACACGACACCTCTAACGTTTAATCTATGTCAGTGTTTACAGATACGTTCTCAGCGACCCTTCCTCCTCCAACCAGGAGGTCGGAGCGATGGAAATACTCTCCAATCGCAAAGCTTTTAAACAATGAAATTTCGATCTCTACAGCCGATGCTCAAGGGATTAGCGGTTGGCCAGAATCGGTGTTGCCGAACCCAATATTAAATCTTGATGCCTATCTCGTCGTATTTAAGAACGGTGTTTTCGAGCCAACCTTAAGTGACCTGCCTGTATCAGATGGAGTAGATTGTATCCCATTCAGTAAAATGGAACAAAGTGGATCGCTTGATTTCTCGAATGCATATCATCAAAAAGAGTGGATAGGCGAGCTCAACGAGACCTACCGTCAAGATGGGCTTTGTCTTCATGTTCACCGAAATGTGAAAGTCGACAGACCGATTGTCATTCACCACTTAACCGACGGAATAAATGTTGCGAGTTTCCCCAAACACTTGATAAAAGTGGATGAAGGCGCCGAGTTGAATGTTGTGGTTTGGTCCAGTGCATCAGAGAATTCAAGCGGAATGTACAATGGATTGTTAGAAGCCTCAATAGGACCTAATGCTTTGTTATCATTGGAAAAAGTGTGTAATGAAGGCGGCAAAGTATTCCACTTTTCGCATGAGCATATCGTCCAAGAGCGAGACAGCAAACTGAAAATGCACACCTTTACCATCAAAGGAGACTGGGTGCGAAACGAATTGGAGATCATCTCTCGAGGAAAGGGGACAGATTCTGTTTTTAATGGCGCTTATCTGCCACTCGGGACAGAACATGTTGACAACCATACAACGATGGACCACACGTCTTCGGACGGCACGTCTTCGGAGCTTTACAGAGGCATCATGTATGGAAATTCTACAGGGGTGTTTAATGGCAAGGTCTTCGTAAGACCGGACGCTCAGAGAACGAATGCATTTCAGCAAAACACGAATATCGTTGCTGATCGCGGCGCAGCCATAAACACCAAGCCGGAGCTAGAAATTTATGCCGACGATGTTAAATGTGCGCACGGGTGCACCGTGGGACAATTTGATTTGGATGCGCTGTTCTATCTTAAATCTCGAGGGATTGATGAAAAGGCGGCAAAAGCTTTGCTTGTCGAGGCGTTTTTGGCGGATGTTCTTTCGAGCGTTTCAAGCACCGAATTGAGCGAAGAAATTATGAGCCTTTACACAGAGCGCCATGGATGGTAATTACGATGTAGCTGCTATTCGAAGAGAATTCCCCATTCTAGAGCGAAAGGTTAATGGCTTTCCTCTGGTGTATTTAGACAGTGCAGCCTCGGCGCAAAAACCGCGTACTGTTATTGAAACACAACGTGAATATTTGTCACATTTCCACAGCAACATTCATCGCGGAGTGCACGCTCTTGCGACTCAGGCGACCGAAGCTTTTGAAGGCGCACGTGAGACAATTAAAGGGCACTTTAATGCCGCTGAAAATGCTGAAATAATTTTTACAGCGGGCGCCACCGACGGTATTAATCTGGTCGCGGGCACTTGGGGCAGAGCAAACCTTACGGCTTCTTCTACTGTTTTGATGACGCGCCTTGAACACCACAGCAACATCGTTCCTTGGCAGATTCTCGCTTCTGAAATTGGGTTTAAGATTGAGGTCATAGAGATATTCCCTGAGGGTACAATTGACCTCGAGGATTACAATGCAAAACTGGCACTTGCGCCTTCTCTGGTCTGTTTTTCTCATGTTTCAAATACACTGGGAACGATTAATGACGCAAAACTACTTACTTCTTTGGCCCACGATGCGGGTGCAATTGTCATGGTTGATGGCGCACAAGCAGCCCCCCATATGAATGTCGATCTGCAGGACATCAATTGTGATTTCTACGTTGCCTCAGGTCACAAAATGTATGGTCCCACTGGGATCGGATTTCTTTATGGCAAACGTGCTCTTTTGGACGCGATGCCTCCATGGCGCGGGGGAGGAGAGATGATTTCTTCGGTAAGTTTTGATGTGCCGACAACCTTTAATGTCCCTCCATACAAATTCGAAGCAGGCACCCCTCACATCTCAGGCGCGATTGCGCTTGGCGCTGCAATCAAATGGATGGAGTCAGTAGGGCTCGACAATATTGCGGCGCATGAACTTGCACTCACGGAGTATGCACACGAAAAACTACTTCAAATTGAAGGCCTCAGAATTTATGGTACAGCTGAACACAAAGCAGGTGTCGTGAGTTTTCTCGTGGAGGGAACGCACCCTTCAGATCTGGGAACGCTCTTAGATCAATTGGGCGTTGCAGTCAGGACGGGACACCACTGCACGGAACCACTGATGGACTGGTATAAAATCCCAGGCACGGTTCGGGCAAGCTTCGGAGCGTACAATACTTTTGACGAAATAGACGCGTTAGTAGCCGCTTTAGAAAGAGCCATAAAGATGTTGACATAAGGTCATTTACATCTCCCTTTTTATTAAATACCTTTGCGTTATGGGAAACATGAAATTGTTAGAGGCACGCCAAAACGAAATTGTTGAGGAGTTTTCTATGTTTGGCGATTGGATGGAGAAGTATGAGCACATCATAGAGATGGGCAAAGAACTCAATCCACTTGTCGAGAGTGACAAAACGGAAGATAATTTAATTCGAGGGTGCCAAAGCAGGGTTTGGCTTGCAGCACGAAAAGACGAGGTAGGGGACGTGGTGTTTTCCGCCGACAGCGACGCGATTATCACAAAGGGACTGGTGGCTTTAATGGTGCGGGTTTTAAGTGGTGCCAAACCTGAGGATATTGCAAACGTAGATTTACACTTCCTAGAAGATATAGGGTTGCATACACACCTAAGTCCGACACGTTCGAATGGCCTTGCTTCTATGGTAAAACAAATGAAGATGTACGGACTTGTATTTTCTGTGCGTTCTTAGCCGAGATATAATATTACTATGTTATCGTTCCTGTCAAATTTAAATCCAGATTTTAAGAAACTTCTCTCAGGGAGTGGCTTAGTCATGGCTTTTAAAGTTGCTGGAGCTGGAGCAGGATATGTTTTTGCGTATTTGATCACATCAAATTACGGAGCGGAAACCTTTGGCGTCTTTGAATTGAGCTTGACGGTTCTCACAATTGCGACGGTGGTTGGAAGTCTAGGTTTAGACGGTGCTTTGGTCAGGTTTATTCCAGAATTTATTGAGAAGAAAGCGCCCGGACACCTTAGAAAGGTATATGGCTATGCACTTTCTCTCGCAATGCCATTTTCAATGGTGCTTGCGGCTTTACTCTATGTGTTTTCAGATGACCTCGCCCTTAAATTTGGGAATGAGATGTTGGGAGATCCTTTCAGAGTCACGGCTTTTTTGGTTCCATTTTCAACGTGGTTTGGCATAAACTCAGAAGCATTTAGGGGAATGCGCCGTATGATTGAATACAGCATTTTGCAAAGGGGGACAGTGATTTTACTTGCGATAGCATCCTTTTTCAGCTTCAAGTATTTTGCAATAGATCTGGCGGACAATGTC
>Ga0308020_1000368_pt1 | contig 12983 bp, 10 predicted proteins | sample Neamet349_FD_201302 | JGI IMG/M metagenome (GOLD analysis project Ga0308020, IMG submission 201302) | Marine microbial communities from water near the shore, Antarctic Ocean - #349 | ecosystem: Environmental > Aquatic > Marine > Unclassified | place: Southern Ocean | collected 2014-10-02
CATCACCATAATTAGGAAAACCTAAAAACTGAGTAACTGTTGTATAAAACACTCCTAAAGAATGTGGGTAATTTACAGTATCGAGAACCTTAAAACTATTACCATTTCCAATTGCAGACATAGTTGATGTAAAATCACCAAAGCCATCAATAGATAGAATAGCTGACTTTTCAAACCTTGAAGCAAAAAAGGAAGAAGAAATATGACTTCTATGGTGTTCAATATTATGAATTTTTGCTTTAATATCAGTTTCTTTTACACCAATTGCATTTGCTAATTCTCCTTTTATAGAGCTCACTTTTTTTGAGTTCATTAACCTATCCCAAATAGTAGAAATACTAATAGTATACCTTAAGCTATGTATAACCTTTTTATAAAAATTAGCTTTAGGATCTCGTGAAATAGTAACATGATCAATTTCCGACAATGTGATACCCGCATCTTCCAAACAAAATAAAATTGCTTGAGACGGAAAGCCTGCCCAGTGTTTGATTCTTCTAAACCTCTCTTCTTCAGCTGCGCATATAACAATTCCATCTTTCAAAAGACATGCTGAAGAATCACCATGATATGCGTTAATACCTAATATATACATTTACTTATTTTCAATTAGATTTATAAATTTGTCTACAATAACCACCCAATCATAGTTCTTTTTTACATAATTCTTAATTAGGCTACTATCATATTTTTCGTTTATGATTTTACTGAACGCATCATTAAAACTATTCTTTTCGTTATCGGCTAAAATACCACAATTATTTATCGAAATATTTTTCCAAGGAGTTTTATTAGAAACTACAACTGGCTTCCCACATGATAGAGCTTCAGCTATAACAATTCCAAAACTTTCAAATTCAGATGATAAAATAAAATAATCGCAATTATTCAACAACAGTTTTTTATTCTCAAAATTAATAGCGCCAATTAGAAAAACTGAAGAACCAAGATTTAATTTCTGTATTTGATCTTTCAATTGTTTACCTATTCCATCATCACCACCAGCAATAATTAATTTAGCATACTTATCTTTTTCTAAAAACAAACTAAATGCATCAATTAGCACATCAAAACCTTTGATTTTATGTAACCGACCCATTGAAAAAAAAATATTTGAAACTTCATTAAAAGTAGTTCCAGTAAATTTATTCAATAATTCATTTCTAGAAACTGTAATTGAATTTTGAAAGGAATCAAAATCAATTCCATCATTTATAATTTCAACATCCGCATTTGGAAATTTATTTAAAATATCCATTTCTTCTAAATAAGAACTTGCCTGCCAAACAATCTTATGTACCATTGGTTTTATAAAAAAACTAAGCCAAAGTGATTTTATAAATGGAAGTTTATTATTTAGAGTGAAAACTGAAAAACTCCCTCTAGGACAAACTATTATTTTCTTTTTCTGAATTACACTAAATAATAAAGAAAAAAGTACCGAATAATGAAAAAGGTATTGGATGTATACAATATTAGATTTTTTAATATCCGACCAAATACCAAAAAGGAAAGAAACAGAGAATTTATTTATTATTTGCTCATTATAATACTTTACAAAAACATTATTTTCTTTTTCTAAAAAATTATTACACTCTACTGATAATTTCTTATCACCATTAGCATTAGTTGTCGAAACATAAATTTCATGACCTTTTTCTGCTAGTTTCTTAGATAAATCCCATGTTGCAGAAATAGGGCCACCATAGAAAGTAGCAGGGTAAAATGATGAAGAAACTAGACAGATTCTCATTTCTTATAATGTTTAAATTTATACCAAAAAGCTAAAGCATGATCCCCTCCTTTTAGTATTGCCTTAAACTCCTTTACTCCTGCAAATTGAACTAAACTTCTTCTCTTAACACTAGGAAGAAAGTCGTTAAAATAAAATCCTGGCAATGAAGAGTATTGCCTTTTATAGCCCACTCCTTCAGCTAATTCAACTACCGCATCATTAAACTTACCTTCAGGAAAGCAAATCATATCAACTGATTTATTTAATAAACTTTCAAGTAAATTTTTAGAATTCTCTAATTCATTTTTCAATAAATATTCAGCAGCTAAATTTAAAACTTGATGAGTTTGAGTATGAGAAGAAATTTTTATCAGTTTCAGATTATTTAATAATAATAATTGTTCTTTATTTATATGGTTTTCCTTTTCTAAATAAGAAGAAACCACAAACAAATGAATCGGGATATTCAGTTCTTTTATCAACTCAATATTATCATACAAACCTAAAAAAGCATCATCAAAGCAAATCTCAATTTGATCAAGAGGTTTTGTTATTTCGTTAACAATGACATAACCATTTTCTCTTATAATATTAATATGCTTTTTAAAAAGTTCAACAGGAGTTGACATATCAGTATATTTCTTATCGGAATCAATATCATGATAATAGATTACTTTACTTTTTTTACTGAAATAAAAGAAAGAGAAAACTCTAATTATAGCTATTCTAATAAATGAAGTTATTGCCATTGTGCTACTTTTTGGATTGCGTTATTCAAACAGTTATTATATAGATCATAATTCCACTTGTTCTTCATTAAATCACGTGCATTTTCCGAATATCTCTTTAGTAGTTCAGTATCATTAAACAAAGTTAACATCATTTGCCCAAAATCCTGCATATCTTCTGCAATAAAACCTGTTTCCTTATCTTTAATTAAATCAAAACACGCACCAACCTCTTTGCTACCAATAACAGGCAATCCTGCTGATAAGGCCTCATTAACAACTAAACCCCAAGCTTCTACAGAAGAAGGAAATGTAAATACAGATGCATTTTTATAGATATTAATTAGCTCAACATTAAAAACACTTCCCATAAAAATAATATTTTTTTTTGGATAATTTTTCTTATATTTATCTAAATTATCACCATCACCTACAATGATTAGTTTTGCTTTTTTATTTGAAAAAAGAGAAATAAATTGCTGACATAGTTTATCTACATTTTTGGTATCTAAAAGCCTACCAACAAATAAAAACGTAAAAGGTTTAGTTAACTTTTTTTTATCAGTATAAAATTTTGAATTATCAACCATCATGGGCATTAGGAAAACACGATCTTCCTTCATTCCATAATGTCTAAACAAGTCTTTATGAGAATCACTACCACCTGCAAAACCCAAAACATATTTATTTTGAAACACAACAGACAAATAAAACCACTTAACAAAGCGCTTTAGAAGATTATTAGGAATAACAAGCTGAGTGTCTGATTCAGTAGCTATATATCTTTTATTAACACTAAAAAGATTAAAAATAAAAGTCAAAATAAATGGATAATTATTATATCCGTTTATGATTATAAAATCATTATTTCTAAAACAAGTTAAAACATAATTAAATTTTGAAATCCAAGATTTTTTATCTAAGAAATCTTTGTTTGATTTAGAATCAGAATCTACTAACGTGTTAGATTTAATAAAACAATAATTTATTTTATTTTTATCATAAATATTTAATGCTAAATCAAGCGTATAGGATGCTGGTTCTACAAAAAAGCAAAATACTCTCATTATTTTATTTTATTATAAACGCGTTTTATTATTTGAATAACTCTTCTTTCAAAAAAGAACTTTAACTCTGAATATTTAGAAAAAAATATATATAAAGAAAACAATTTTTTTTCAGACGGCAAGAAATTCTTTATTTTATAGTTATACGATCCTCTACCAAAATTAATTGTCATTGATTCTTCAGCTGAAAAAGAAGAAATAGCTAATATATAATTACATAAATTAATCATCTTAGAATCATCATATATATCAATCCAAACTAAATATTCTGAGGGAGAAACAATTATGAATGAAATAGCATTTACAATACCTCTTTCACTTAAAATACTTAACACTACTTTGCCACTTAAATAAAGCTCTTCAATCAATGATAATTGACTATTAGATAAAAAAAAATCATCTCTAATTCCTAATAAAATCATCCTTTTTCTAAGGCTTTCAATTTGACCTTTTGGAAAGCGACTCGTATTATAATCAATAATTTTATGATCTTTATCCTTGTTTATTTTTAATATTCTTCTAAACTCAGTTTTTTGTTTAGACTTATAATCTAAATAATTATCTGGGAAAACACCTTTATTAAGATTTAACACAGAATAATTAACATCAGAAATCATACTATACCTATTAACTTTAGAATAATCAAGTAGACTGCTTTCTTTTTTAAGATTAACTAACTGAAAATAACAAATTTTAAAACTAGACCTAAGAAATTCAATTACTTCATTAAAATTCACATCAACAATTGAGACAGCATCACAGAAATCTGCATGCAAATCGTTAATAAATCTCACTCGACTTCTTTTATCAATATAAAAAGAAAAAATAGCTTTTATATTATCAGAATCATAAGCAATAACTATTGCTAAAGTATTTTTTGCTTTTACAAGATCATATATCCATGAAAAGTAATTAAATTCAAAAGATTGAAAAACAGTATTTTCTTTATCCTTTTCATACAAAGCTTGCCATTCATTTTCTATCTCTTTAAACTCTATAATATTTGAAATTAATCTATACCTCATATTCTTCTTTAAATTTAGAATAAGATAAAATCGCTAAAGAAAACCAAAATAAAATTGTATTAAATTCATTAATACCAGTTATATAGGTTTCAAATATTGAAGCTATTAGTGTGTAAATTATAATAAAAAAATATACTCTTTCAAAACCTTTTTTATTATTTAAAAAGGAATAGGCTTGAAGTGACTTTCTAAATATTATACCTAAAACTATTCCTCCAAATAGAATTCCATATTGCGTAAGTAAAGCTAAATATCCATTGTGAGCTCCCATAATTAAACCCTTTAAATAAGTTGGAACTAATGAAATATCAATATAGGCATATTTATCTAATCCATAACCAAATAAGGGTTTATTCATCAATGTTTCGTAAGCATACTGATACTGTAAAGTTCTATCATTAAACAATGATTGTTCTGCAAACCTATTTAAACTAGTATCTAAGTTAATAGATAAAATAATTACTGTAATAACAAGAGAAAACACACCATAAATTATATTTCTTAAACTAAATCCATATTTCAATAATAAAACTAAAACAATAGCAACTAATACTCCTCTTGAACCACTAGCTAATGTAGATAACAAAAGAGAAAATAGAATGAAATAATCAAGATTAGTTCTTTTTTCATTATTTAAGAAAAGAATAGCAAATGTAGTTACAGTGAATCCAGCAAGCATATTAGGATTCCAAATAATCCCACTATAACGACCAGAAAAAAGAAAAGGATCAAGGAAAAAACTAACTACAACAATTCCAAAAATCAAATAAACAATATGGTGAAAAAATCTATCTTTATAATATTCATAGTTAAAATATATTGATGTAGATATAATAGAAAACTGTATCCCTCTTGCCATTATATATTTAATTGCCTCATAATCAGAAATTGAATGAAAAAGAAAAAAATACAACAGATTGAGTAGATTTATAATCAAAAGAAATAAAAATGCCTTATGAAATAAAACAGTTTTTATTTGTTTTGGGTTAATCAATAACACAAATAAAAATATTCCCATTAACGCTAAGAAAATCTGATTACCAATGACGTAAGTAGATTCAATAGATAATAATATTGAATTAAATAAGAAAACAACTGCCCCATATTTAAGCAACCACTTAATCATTTTTCAACTCTTTAATAATTGAAATAGGTAAATTATCCTCATAATCAACTTCACCTTCAAACTTTGAATTTTCTAAAAGCAATTTTCGTCTCATCTGTCCAGGAAACCAAATTGTTGGCATTTGCCCTAAGAATGAAGCCCAAATATTAATTGAAAATAATAACATCAAAAAATCAATAGTTTACAATAGCATAAATCTTTTCAGACTAGCTTGAATATTTAAAAATTTAATTTACAAATATAAAAAAATTAAGGAGCTAACCTTTTATAAATCCATTTTCCATCCTCTATTTCATAAACCAATCTATCATGTAAACGAGAAGGTCTGCCTTGCCAGAATTCAACTTTAACAGGAACTATACAGTAGCCTCCCCAGTGTAAAGGCCTTGAAACTGCTTTATCTTTGAATTTACTTTCTAAAGAATTTAATGTGTCCATAAAATTATAATCTAAACCAATAACTTTACTTTGGTCACTAAGCCAAGCTCCCATTTGACTATCTCTGGGTCTACATTCAAAATAGGTATCAGAATCTTTTATCGCAATTTTTTTTGCAATGCCTGTAATTCTAACTTGACGCTCTAGTTCTGGCCAATAAAAATTAAGTGCTACATTTGGGTTTGCATCAATATCCTTAGCCTTACTACTCTGATAATTCGTGAAAAAAGTAAAGCCATTTTCGTTTACTCCTTTTAATAGAACTACTCGTGATGAAGGATAATTATCTGATGAAATAGTAGATAATACACAAGCATTAGCTTCCTGCTTATTAACCTTTAAAGCATCCTCAAACCAATTCATAAAATAATGGATAGGATTTTCAGCTAAATTTTTAAAATCAATAGTTGATTTTTTATAGTTCAAGCGTAAGTTTTTTATATCCATAAGCGATATTAGGTTACATTTTATATATTTACAAAAGTAAAACAAAGATATCTTTTTATGTTGAAAGCCAAAAAAGGCAGAATATTAATTTCAGAACCCTCTTTTAACGACTCAATTTTCTTTAAAAGTGTGGTATTGCTTACTCATCATAATGATGATGAAAGTATAGGATTAATACTTAATCAGCCAACAAAAATTAACCTTAATGAAATATTAAACAATATTCCATTAAGCGATTTTCCTGTTTATATTGGTGGACCAGTAGGAAAACAATCCCTGCAATTTATTCATACTTTGGGAAGCCTCATACCTGAATCAAAACAGATAACTGAAAATATTTATTTTGGTGGCGATTTCAATACAATACTAAAATTAATGCAGGAGAAAAAGATTACTAAAAATGAGATTCGATTTTTTGTGGGTTACTCTGGTTGGGGGGAAGAGCAATTAAATACTGAAATTCGAGAAGACAGCTGGTTGGTTGAGAGCTCAAAAGATGATTTATGCATGCAGTATTCTACTCCAAAACTTTGGAATAAAATTATAAGAAATCAGAAATCAGACTATGCAATTTGGGTTAATATACCTAAAGATCCTAACTTAAATTAATTAGTTTATTCTGTAATTTATTAGCATAATTAAAATCAGTAAAACCAGTCTCCTCCACCCCCTTTATTGCTGTTATTCCAGTTAGAGCATTTGTAATGAAAACTTCATCTGATTGCTTAATATCATCCAGACTTAATGATTTTTCAATTACCATATCATTATTTAATACCCAATCCCTCATAGTACCATCAACACAGCCATCAGTAAGAGGTGGAGTATAAATTACATTATCTTTAACAATAAATAATGATGAGTTAGTTACTTCAATATAATCATCTTTAACATTCCTTAATATAGCATTTTCAAAGCCTAATTCCTTAGCATAAATTGCACCTAATACTGAAACTACAGCATTAACTGATTTTATATTAGATAGTCTTCCCATAGTTTTTACCTCATCAGAAAACACACATAATGATACTGGAATATTTTGTTTAAAGCCTAAACCAGAACAAGTACTAATCATCATTTCACAATTTTGAGATTTCGGCTGATATCTACCTCCTTCTTCTCTGCTTATATGAATCTTAACACTTCCATTAATTAACTTATTTTGATTAATTAAATTATTAATAACTGAAAGCAAACTACTAACTGTTTCTTCATTTTTTAACTTTAAAACTAAACATGCTAAAGAAAAACGAGCATAATGTGCTGAGAAATTAAAAGGCCTTTTATTTATTATTTTAATCGTTTCAAAAAAACCATCACCATAATTAAAAGCTCTATTTGAACTTTTAATTATTAAATCTTGCTCATTTATAAATTCTGAGTTTCTAAAAACTACTCCCATTTTACTTATTATTTGTAATTTGCGAACCTACTGAAAATTACTTTATGAATAAACTTTTACTTCTTGCTTTTACATTTCTTATCCAAACCGCATATGCTCAAATACAATTAAGCGGAACTATAATTGATGGGCAAACAAAAGAAACCTTAATAGGAGCTAATGTAATTGTAAAAGGAACTGACAATGGCACTTCAACTGATTTTAATGGAAACTATATTCTTTTAATTTCAGGAAAACTCCCTGTTACTTTAGAGGTTTCTTACTTAGGATATAAACTAATAGAATCAGAAGTAAAAAGTAAAAACCCAAAACCTATCTATTTATTCCCTGATAGTAAAAACTTACAGGAAGTAAGAGTAGTTGACACTAGAATTACTCAAAAACAGAAAGAGGCTGCACTAACTGTTGAGGCATTGGATATGATTTCAATTAAAGAAACTCCATCAGCTAATTTTTATGACGCATTAGGTGCACTTAAAGGAGTAGATATTACAGCAGCTAGTCTAGGTTTTAAAGTAATTAATACAAGAGGATTTAATAGCACCTCACCTGTTCGATCGCTTCAAATTATTGATGGAGTAGATAATCAATCTCCTGGACTTAATTTTTCTTTAGGAAACTTTTTAGGTTCATCAGAAATTGATATAATGAAAGTTGAAATTATACAAGGAGCTAGCTCGGCCTATTATGGTCCTAATGCTTTTAATGGAGTAATAAGTATGACCACGCGTAACCCTTTTATGCAACAAGGATTATCAATACAATATAAATTTGGTGAACGCCAATTATTTGAAAACTCTATTCGATATGCTGAGAAATTCCAGAATAAAGCTGGAGAAGATATTTTTGCTTTTAAGATTAACCTTTCCTACATGAAAGCGCAAGATTGGGAAGCTGATAATATGGCGGCAGTTGATGGCACAACTAGCAGTAATAACCCTGGAGGATATGATGCGGTAAATCGCTATGGAGATGAAGATACTGATGGGAATCTAAATGATGTTAGTGGTGATATTAATTCAAATTATTTCACACATCCTGGTCTTGGCAAATTTCACCGAACAGGATATATGGAAAAAGATATAGTAGATTATAATACCAAAAACTTGAAAGCCCAAACATCATTACATTATATGATTACTACTAAAACTGAGCTTATTTATGGAACTAATTATAGTACAGGTACTACTGTTTATCAAGGAGATAATCGTTTTAGCCTTAAAAATATTCAGTTTTGGCAAAATAAATTAGAAATAAAACAAAAAGATAAATTCTTCATAAGAGCTTATAGAACATCAGAAGATGCTGGAGATTCTTATGATGCTGTATTTACAGCTTTAAAAATTCAAGAACACAACCAAAATAGCAATCAAGATTGGTATGGTTATTATAAAAAAAATTGGGACTTTCAAATGGAAGATGTAAACTTTGAATACTTAACGCAATTAGATTCAATTAATCTAAATACTGGTGGATTCTATTATAGCTATCTAGTTAACGGAGGCGCTTATACTCAAAATGAATTTACAGCTATTATTGATTCAGTCTTAAATGCTAATACTGATATTATTATTGCAGCACATGAGGCTACAAGAGCTCTGACAGATTCAGATGCACATACATTTGGAACAAACCGATTAATACCGGGTACAGTTGCTTTTAATGAAAAGTTATCAGAAATTACTTCAAAAATTCCTATTGATGGAGGTACTGGTTTTTATGATAAGTCTGCTTTAAATCATATTCATACAGAATACCAATTCAATGCAGACTTTGCAATCATAAAAGTAGGAGCTAATTTTAGGCAATATAATCCTGATACAAAAGGAAGTTTATTTATGGATACAACTGAAATGATAATTAATAAAGAGGCTGGAGTATATTCTGGTATTGAGGCTGATTTATTAGGTGATGTATTAAAGTTAAGTGCAACAATAAGGGCAGATAAAAATGAAAATTTTGATTTAAACTTCTCTCCTGCTGCATCATTAGTGTACAAGCCAACTGAAAAAGATGTAATTCGTCTTTCAATTTCATCAGCTATTCGCAACCCTACATTAGCTGATCAATACTTATATTATAATGTAGGAAGAGCAATACTTATCGGTAATCTAAGTGGGCACGGTAAAGATTATGGAGAAAATTTAGTTACTATTCAATCCCTTATTAATTATTATTTACCAGCTGCATTGTCAAAGGATAGTCTAAAATTCTTTAGTATCAAACCTATACAACCTGAAAAAGCAAAGTCAGCTGAGATAGGATATAGAACAACTCTTTTTAATAAAATGTATATTGATGCTAATTATTATTATTCTCGCTATACTGATTTTATAGGCTATAAAATAGGGGCTAAGTTTAATACGGCAATTAATGATACAACTACTGGTGCTTATGAAATAGCCCTACCATCAATACAAGCTTATCGTATGGCAGCTAATGCCGAAAACACAGTAACCACACAAGGAGCTTCAATAGGAATTAATTACTATTTACATCCTAACTATTCTTTAAATGGAAATTACTCTTGGAATAAACTTAACAAAGAGGGAGCAGAAGATCCAATTATACCTGCTTATAATACTCCAGAACATAAATATAATTTAGGATTAAGCGGTAGAGATATTCATTTTTCAAATTCAAAATCCTTTTTAAGAAATTTTAGTTTTAGTGTTAATTATAAATGGGTTGAAGGATTTACTTATGAAGGCTCTCCTCAATTTACAGGTAATGTACCTAATTACGATTTGGTTGACATTCAATTAAGTAAAAAACTACCTGAATTGAATGCAACTTTAAAAGTTGGCTCCTCAAATATACTTAACAATAAACATTATGAAGTTTATGGAGGGCCATATATTGGAAGAATGACCTACTGCTCTCTACTTTTTGAACTAAATTAATTTTTTGTATTATTGTAGAATACTAATTAAATAATTCCAATATTATGAAAACAACTTTACAATCAGTATTTACAATTGCTCTATTAAGTTTAGGGCTTTCTGTAAGTGCACAAACTAGATACTTAGATGATGTCTTTTCAGCAGTAACAGTTACTTCTGATGTAACTTATGCTACGAATATTAGCATATTACCTATGTTACAAGGTTTACCACCTGGACCTGCAAATTTAAAATGTGATATCTATGAACCAACGGGTGATGTTTTGACAGATCGTCCTGTAATTATTTTAGTCCATACGGGTAGTTTTTTACCTCCAGTACTTAATGGACAGCCAACAGGATCAAAATCAGATTTATCAATAGTTGAACAATGTACCAGATGGGCAAAAAAAGGATATGTTGCTGTTGCTATGGATAATCGTTTAGGTTGGAATCCAACATCTACTGACCAAAATGTAAGAACTTCAACTTTAATACAAGCTGCTTACAGAGGGATACAAGACGCAAGAGCTATGGTAAGATACATGAGAATGACTGAAGCTACTGGGAACTCATATGGAATTGATGAATCTAAAATTGTGATAGGAGGACAAGGTACTGGTGCATATATTTCATTAGGTGTTGCAACATTAGATACGGCCTCAGAAATGTATTTACCAAAATTTATGAATTTATCAACTACACCTCCGAGCCCGTATGTTTACGCTCCTTTCTTTGGCAATGTTTACGGTACAGATTCTACTTATTTGCCAGATTTTGCTTCTCCTACTGGTCAAACTGAATTGTGGAATATACCTAATAACCCTACCTATTCATCTGATGTTAACATGGCATTTAATCTAGGCGGTGCTTTAGCTGATATTTCATGGTTAGATGCAGGTGAAATCCCAATCGTTTCTTTTCATTGTGAAAAAGATCCTTATGGACCAATTGACACAGGTGATGTAATTGTACCAACAACTGGAAATATTGTTGTTGAAGTTATGGGAAGTAGAGTAGTACAACATTATGCTAATCAATATTTAAATAATGATCCTTTTGCATTAGCTGGAATTTCTGATGTATACACAACAGCTGCTAATGTAAATAATGGTGGATTAGAAGGTTTAAATGTGTTTATAACACCACCTCCATCTGCAACTTCAAATGCTTTTGGAGAACCTTGGGAAGAAGAAGGCGCTCCTTGGGATTGGTGGGATAATGTAACATATGGAATACAAGCAGAGGCTGTAAATGGTATACCTGGTCAAACTAGTGCAGCTTTTTTTGAAGCAAATGCAATATTAGGAAGTCCTAATATGTCAGCTGCAAACGGAAATTTATATATAGACACTATTCAAGGTTATTTAAATCCTAGACTATTTGCAGTATTAGGTTTTATTTCTGGCTGTACAGATGCTACTTCTTGTAACTATAACGCTTCAGCTAACATTGATGATGGCACATGTATTTTGCCTGACGGTTGTACAGATCCTTTAGCTTGTAATTATGATAATTTAGCAACATGTGATGACGGTTCTTGCTTAACAGATTATGGATGTATGAATCCAGCTGCTACAAACTATGATCCACTTGCTACTTGCCCTGATAGTTGTATTTTCCCAGTGGTTACATATGGATGTACAGATTCAACTGCTTATAATTACAATCCAACAGCTTCAATTGATGACACTTCATGTTGTTTCATTGCAGGATGTACAGATGCACTTTCCTTTAATTATGATATAACTGCATGTTATGATGATGGATCATGTATTCCTGTTGCACTTGGATGTACATACTCAGTAGCATGTAATTATGACGCTTCAGCTAATAGTGATGATGGTAGTTGTATTTTCCCTGATGGCTGTACAGATGATGAAGCTGATAATTATGATCCGACAGCCCTTTGTGATGATGGTAGCTGCCTTTATCCAACTGCTATTAATGAAGAAATTTCAGGTCTATTAATGTATCCAAATCCAGCTAATAATGTTTTAACTATTATTAGTCATTCAGTTGAAATTGAAAATATTAATATTTATAATCTGAATGGACAACTAGTCTTAAATAAGGTATTAAATAATCATAATACAGTAAATGTAAGCTCACTGGAATCTGGAATATATATAG
>Ga0308020_1000370_pt1 | contig 12950 bp, 13 predicted proteins | sample Neamet349_FD_201302 | JGI IMG/M metagenome (GOLD analysis project Ga0308020, IMG submission 201302) | Marine microbial communities from water near the shore, Antarctic Ocean - #349 | ecosystem: Environmental > Aquatic > Marine > Unclassified | place: Southern Ocean | collected 2014-10-02
ATCTCGTTCGGACCAGCCTCAGCGTCTCCGACAACATCAATGTATGTGACAGCGTGCGTCACGTAGTTGTAGAAGTATGCCTGGTGACAATCGCCACAGTCATCAACCAACGCAGAGCCGTTGACTACAGCAGCACAATCCGTACACGAAGCGTTCCACACAGGGCTGTATGAATTATCTAGGTTACTCATGCCACCACCCGTTCCAGAGATCCAAAGATCTGAACAGGCACTCTGGCTGACATATAAAACCACATGGGTTGTCATGTTGTAACAGTATGGGAGATGACATTCTCCACAGTCGTCAACAACGCCACACGTCCCATCATCTTCAGTGGCCATAGTGTTAAAGTTGCAAGCGGTGTCATCGGTACAACCTGGAACAGAAGCACAAGAGGCGTTCCAGGATGGATTGCTTTCGCTATCTGCCAAAACAAGCATCTCGTTCGGACCAGCCTCAGCGTCTCCGACAACATCAATGTATGTGACAGCGTGCGTCACGTAGTTGTAGAAGTATGCCTGGTGACAATCGCCACAGTCATCAACCAACGCAGAGCCGTTGACTATGTCAGCACAATCTACTTGAGAGATGCATAAGGAAGAAGAAAGAACAAAGAGGGTAAATGTAAATAACCGATTCATAATTATATTTTTAATAAGGCACTTAGCCAAATGACAGATAAATTTGTTGCTGTAAAATTACTCCTGATATTTATCTCAAATTGTCATAGAATAGTCAGTCAATAGTCATTTGATTGTCACAAGGAAAGAAGTGTTTTTCGCCACCTTTCTGATAATCAACACTCAACCACGTTGACAAACATTTGGGCTGAGTATCACACTGATTATAAATAGGCAAAGGAAATTTGGAAGTGTACTTCACCCATCAATGGCAGAAGATCATGCAGAGCGAAGGCGCACTGTCACCTGCCTCACACCCACCATTAAATACGTCAAGCCCAGGTGTGATAAATAGATTTTACTTTGAATCACAGCCTACTTTAAATGCAAGAAAATCAGTAACAGACTTTGATTTAAATGAACCCACAAAAGAAAACAACTTTATACGTATGATGCGCTGGGGAGGTTTGGCGGAGAAACACCCCTATAAAAAATATTACCCCAGTCCGACATCAAGTGACATCATAACGATGAAGCCCAGTATAAAGCCCATCGCCGCAAAGTCGGTGTACTTGTCGCGCTGCGTTTCTGGCACAACTTCTTCGATGACGACAAAAATCATAGCACCGGCTGCAAACGCCAAGGCGTAAGGGAGGATGGGTGTCATTTGGACGACAAGCAACGCACCTATAACGCCCGCAATAGGTTCAACAACAGCCGAGAGCTGTCCGTACATAAATGACTTGCGGCGACTCACACCTTGACGGCGAAGCGGCATAGAGACGGCGAGCCCCTCAGGGAAATTCTGAATACCAATTCCGATCGCAAGGGCAACGGCCCCGGCTGTAGTGGCACCATCTAACCCCATCGCAGCCCCACCGAAAATCACCCCCACAGCAAGCCCTTCTGGGATGTTATGGAGCGTAATCGCAAGTATTAAAAGCGTGGAACTGTGCCAATCTGTTTTAGGCCCCTCTGCTTCATCCTTGTTAAAATTAATATGAAGGTGAGGGGTTATTTTATCCAATCCGAAAATGAAAAGAGCCCCTAAACCAAATCCGATAGCCGCGGGGAGAACCTTCGCAAAACCATCTCCCTCAGATAGCTCAATAGAAGGAGCCAAAAGTGACCAGAAACTCGCGGCCACCATTACCCCACCCGTAAATCCGAGCATCCCATCAAACCATTTTCTGTGCATTGATTTGAAGAAAAAAACCAGCGATGCACCTGCGGCAGTTAAGGCCCAAGTGAAAGTTGTCGCTGCCAGAGCCGCCTTTATAGGACCTATAGACTCAAGCCATAATATCAATGAATCAAATGTCATTTTTTCTCAACTAATAATTGTTCTACTAACTTCTTTGACCACACCATTTCTTCCTTTTTCACCTTGACCTGAAAACTCCCATCATACTCAAATATTTTCACAACAGTAAACGCAAGGCCGAGTTTGATTCCCAAATCGTCCAGATGTTTTAAAAACGAATCGCTGCTACCTAAAACCCCTCGAACGGAAGCCTTTTCTGCAACCTTTAAAGAACTGACCTTAACAAGGTATCTTCGGTCTGACATGTTTCCAGAGGCATCTGGAATCGGGTCTCCATGGGGGTCGAAACGAGGACGACCTAAAAAAGCATCTAATTTCTCAATAAGCTTTGGGGAATCAATGTGCTCTAGCTGTTCAGCAACATCATGCACCTCCTCCCAACCGAAACCCAACTTCTCCACCATAAACGTTTCCCACAATCTGTGTTTTCTGATCAGGTTAATGGCTTGAACTTTACCTAATGAAGTAAGTACGGCTCCCTGATAGGGCACATAGGACACGAGATTGTGATCTGCAAGAACCTTTAACATCCCTGTCACTGATGCTGGCTGTGTGTTTAGACGAGTAGCTATTGCTGAAGTACTCGCTTTGCCACCTTTAAGCTCAATCGACAATATTGCCTTGAGATAATCTTGTCTGTTGCTTGTAGTAGGTAATGAGGTCACTTTATAAGTAATTTGTCGACGCAAAGTTAAACCTTCCTTATTAAAATATTTAGCCGTGCCTAAACTTTTTATCATACGCCATGGAGAATCCTCACCAGGAAGCCCAGATTTTGACCGTCCACTGACTGAACAGGGACGCCTTGACATCAAACGATTTGGCATAAAGCTTGCTGAACTAGAACCAGAACTCGCATCGACTAAAATCATCCTGCTCTCTTCTCCTTCAAAGCGCACTTCAGAAACAACTCAATTGCTACTCTCCGGTCTTCACAACCTAAATATTTCAGTAAACTACATCGAAGAAGGATACCTCGCAGATCCAGGGACTTGGATCAAGCGCATAGAAAAGCTACCCTCTGAAATCCCAACGTGCATTGTTGTAGGGCACAACCCTGGAATTTCAGATTTGATCACCATTCTGTCAGGATCACAAATCACGATGACGCCAGGTGCCTGTGTGAAGATGGAGCTACTTATCAACGATTGGAATGAAGTATTTGACGGTACAGGGAACATTCTGAGTGCCTACAGACCCTAACTTGCTGTCATAAGATGAAGTAAAAATGAAGAATTCAACTACGAGAACTATCCTCCAAGTCTTGGGCGTACTATTGGGACTTTACGCATTGTATTTCTTTCGGGAAATCGTCGGCTACCTCCTCATTTCAGTAGCCCTTAGTTTTGCCGGCCGGCCTATCGTTAACCTCATTTCTAAAGTAAAAATAAAAGGACACAACCTCCCTTCTTATGTAGGTGCAGTCTTGGCATTGTTGTGCTTCATTACACTGGGAAGTGTTGTTATCGCTATGTTTGGCCCACTTGTCTCTGCTGAAGCCAGAGCCCTGAATTCACTTGATCCTCAACAAATAGCTGCGACCGTGAACGAGTGGATGTCACAAGCAGATGCGCTTTCCTCAAAACTGAATCTTTCTGATCAAACCCCGACGAGTTTTCTGACAGACCAAATCCAATCCATCATCGGACTTGACGGAGTCGGCAGCATTTTCAGCGGCTTATTTGGCTTCCTAGGCAGTGCTTTTGTCGCTATTTTTTCCATCCTGTTTATGACGTTCTTCTTTCTTAAAGACGGAAACTTATTTCACAAAATGATTGTCACTCTAACCCCAAATTCTCAGGTAGAGAAAATGGAGCACGTGATGGTCTCTTCATCTTTCCTACTTACGAGATACTTTAGCGGACTGATTATTCAAATCACGATTGTTACCGTCATGGTCAGTTCGGGACTGGCAATTGTCGGATCGGAACACGCACTATTGTTGGGATTTATTGCGGGGATATTCAACCTGATTCCATATCTAGGCCCCCTAGCCTCAACGGCGTTAGGCATTCTCATTGTCGCCACAACATATTCCGGAGACCCATCTGGCTGGGGGCTTCAAATCCTTTATACCGCTATTATTTACGGCATAGCCCAGCTCGTCGACAACTTCTTCACACAGCCCTTTATCTTCTCAAACAGAGTGATGGCTCACCCCCTCGAGATTTTTATCGTCATAAGCATGGCCGGACTTTTGGGCGGAGTTTCGGGAATGGTTCTTGCCATCCCAGGATATACGCTCATTAGAATCGTCGCGAGAGAATTCCTCTCTGGATTTAAGTTCATCGACGCCCTTACGGAAAAAATTAAATAAAGTTTGTGAGCACATCGAATACTGGGTCCACTTGCCCGGTCCACTTTTGAGTGAGCGAAAAATTGTCGTAACAAATAAAATCAAACTAATTTTAAACATTAGGCATTTGTAGGCAATCTTTCTTCTACCTTTGAACCCCGTATTCATACTTCGAATTCGGGAACATGCCACACACACCTTCAGACTCTAGTAAATCAAGCATTAACGGCCGCAATAGCCGATATATTTTTGTGACCGGAGGCGTGAGTTCCAGTTTGGGAAAAGGGATCGTAAGTGCCTCATTGGCAAAACTACTTCAGGCGAGAGGGTATCGGGTTACAATACAGAAACTCGATCCATATATTAACGTTGATCCTGGCACATTGAATCCATATGAACATGGAGAATGCTATGTAACAGTAGACGGAGCTGAGACAGATTTGGATTTGGGACACTATGAACGGTTCCTTAACGTCTGCACTACCCAAGCAAATAACATTACGACAGGCCGCATCTATCAGTCTGTGATTAACAAAGAGCGTAGGGGTGAATATTTAGGCAAAACTGTCCAAATTATACCTCACATTACAGATGAAATCAAGCGCTCAATTCAAATTCTTGGATCACAAAGCGAGTTTGACTTTGTCATTACGGAGATCGGTGGAACAGTAGGTGACATTGAATCGCTCCCATATATTGAGGCCGTTCGCCAAATGAAATGGCAAAATCCCAAGGACACGCTGGTGATTCATTTAACACTTATCCCCTACTTAAAAGCCGCTGGAGAACTTAAAACAAAGCCCACCCAACACTCCGTGAAGCAATTGCTTGAACTGGGTGTTCAACCCGACATTCTCGTCTGTAGAACGGAACACCACCTCACGCCTTCTATAAGAACAAAACTGGCTCAATTCTGCAACGTAAGTCACGACTCAGTCATCGAATCTATCGACGCAGAGACCATTTATGATGTTCCACTATTGATGCAAGAGGAACGTCTTGATGAAGTGGTTCTCAGTAAACTAGGCGTAGACCTTAGCAAGGTTGATAAGCCAAATCTTACCGAGTGGAAGAACTTCTTGTATCGTTTTAAAAACCCAGATCAAACCGTTCACATCGGTCTGATAGGAAAGTATGTCGAGCTTAAAGACAGCTACAAAAGCATCGCTGAGGCACTCGCACATGCCGGCGCAAATCTCAAAACCAGAGTTGAAATTCACTGGATTCACTCCGAACAAATCTCTCGGAAAAATGTACAGGAAAAACTGGGGCACTTAAATGGAATCCTTGTCGCTCCTGGGTTTGGTTCTCGTGGAATTGACGGGAAACTTGAATCCATTCATTTTGCCAGAACAAACGACATTCCATTCTTCGGAATTTGTCTCGGAATGCAATGTGCCGTTGTCGAATTTGCGAGAAATGTGCTCGACCTAACAGATGCACACTCTTCTGAAATTAAAGAGTACACACCTCACCCTGTAATCAACCTTATGGCTGAGCAGAAATCGATTACAGACATGGGAGGAACGATGCGCCTCGGCGCTTACCCGTGCGACCTCATGGAGGGTTCAAAAGTTCGTGAGATCTACGGAACCTCATCCATTGAAGAGCGTCACCGTCATCGATATGAATTTAACGAGGAATACAGGACGCAATTTGAGGAAGCAGGAATGATTGCAACAGGAATCAATCCCGTGAGTGAACTGGTCGAAATCATAGAGATCCCTGCTCACCCATACTTCATCGCTACGCAGTTTCATCCTGAATACGCCTCAACTGTTCTCGCGCCTCACCCACTCTTTATTTCATTCGTCCGCGCAGCCGTCATCGCTGGACCAGGCACTGTAAATACTGAAAACAAAGAGGATTCACTTCGCGCTTAACCTTTAGCGACTCGCTCTAAACATCTGAATATGGGGGATGTCATCTTCTAGATAGGTCTCCCCTGTTGATTCAAATCCCAAATCAGCGTAAAATTTCTCGAGATAGCACTGTGCCGAAATACGAATCCCCAAGCCTGGATATTGCTTGTCACACTCAGCAATCGCACGATTCATAATCTCAATACCAAGCCCTATTCCTCTACAGTCCGTCCTTGTAGCCACCCGACCTATGCTAGGTTCCGAATAGTTCACACCCGGAGCGCAAATCCGTATTATCGCCGCAGCGGAATCTCCAGATGAAATATCGTCATCTGATTTGAATGCATACACATGAATTGACTTCAGGTCTTTCCCGTCCAACTCTGGATATGGACAATCCTGTTCCACAACAAAAACATCAATTCTCAAACGGAGGATCGCATGGAGCTTATCACGAGACAAATCACCCCATGAGGAGGTGAAAAAACTGAATGAAGAAGCAAGTTTAGACAGATTCGGCATGAAAATGATTCTTTACCTTGATTTGAGCAACTGAAGAAGATCTCATTTACGAGATCGAACTGACAAATTAAAGCATTTAATGATATAACACAAAAAAAAGGGCAAACCCGAAGGCCGCCCTTTTTCAATTCAGTAAAAATGTCTTAGAAGCGCGCTCCCAAACCAATTTTTGTCTCAAATCCAGTATCTAGGTTATAGTTAACCTGTGGATCAACATAAAAGCGATCACTCACTGAACCAAGGCTGAAGTACTTTCCAGCCCCTAATGAAATGCTAGCATCACCAGCTAAGTCACTCGCTCCAGCTTGGAAGAATACGCCATTCCAGAAGTAACGTACAGATAAATCGAGCGCAAGTGCATCCGTTAATCCGTTAATAGAACCAGTCACAACGAGATCGTCAATTACAGCGTAACCGACTGTTGCGTCAAGCATGACATTGCCGCCAAAAATGTTAACTAAATCGAGAGCATTACCTGTACCTAAGTAATAAGATCCCGCAGCTTGCTCAGAATCCTGAGCTGAAAGCGTAAATGCCAAAGAAGCACACGCAAATATTGTAAATAATTTTTTCATAGAACCAATGTTTTAAGGTTTGGCGCAATATCCGATGGTAAAACCGTGTACAAATTACACGGCCCTCATATATATTAACGGCGGATTGTTAATATTGGCTACATGAGCAATGTTTTCAGGGTTCACAGGGATATCTCAACATATGCGAACTACCTTGCGAACATGGCAGAGCAGAACGTATTATCAGTAGAAGGGTTGTCGAAAAGGTATGGAGAACGCTTGCTTTTTGAGAAATTGACCTTTGGATTGGGCAGGGGGCATCGTGTGGCGCTCATCGCGAGAAATGGGGCTGGAAAGAGCACCTTGATGCGTGCACTATGTGATATTGAACCGGCAGATGAGGGAAGAATTGCTTTTGCAGGAGGTGTAAGATGGTCCTTCTTGAAGCAAGAAGCAGACTTAGACCCTGAGGCGACATTGCTCGACACCTTATATATAGGAGACAATCCTGCGGTCGTGGCCATGAAGAACTACGAACGCGAATTGTCCAAGGGAGCTGAAGGAGCAAAATTCCAGGACGCGTGTGACGCCATGGACCGAACCCAAGCTTGGAATTACGAAGCCAGAGCGCGAGAAATCCTAGGACAACTCAACTTACATGACCTCACACGGAAGATTGGTACTTTAAGTGGCGGAGAACGTAGACGCGCAGCTCTTGCCGCTGTACTACTTGAAGCGCCGGAGTTAATTTTCTTAGATGAGCCGACAAACCATCTTGATTTAGAAATGATCGCATGGCTCGAAAAACGTCTTAAATCGACCAACTCGACCATCTTCATGATTACCCACGACAGATATTTCCTCGAAAATGTCTGTGACCGCATCTTAGAGATCGAGAACAACCAACTCTATTCATACAAAGGCAACTTCAGTTACTACCTCGAAAAGCGTGACGAACATCGAGAAAACGCTCAAGCTTCAAAAGACAGAGCACAAAAAGCGATGAGAAGAGAGTTGGCGTGGATGCGTTCCACGCCTTCTGCCAGAACGGGAAAGAGCAAAAGTAGGATCGATCGTTTTTACGAAATCAAGAAAGAAGCTGCTGTGCGGCTGAAAGAAGACCCCATGCACATCTCTGTGATCCCTGAACGACTTGGAGGAAAAGTCGTAGAGTTACACAAAATTGCATGCGCATTTGGAGAGCGCACGCTATTCGAGGGATTAACACACCACTTCAAAAGAGGAGAGCGAATCGGAATTGTAGGCGCAAATGGATCGGGAAAGACGACGCTGCTAAATATGATTCTCGGATTACAAAAGCCTGATGCAGGAAAGGTCTCTGTAGGCGAAACCGTTGTGTTCGGTCACTATCATCAACTCGGCGGAAACTTTAGCGTAGACTGGAAAGTCATTGATGCTGTGAAAGAAATTGCAGATTACATCCCCTTAAAAGGAGGAGCGAAACTCACCGCAGCACAACTCCTTGAGCGCTTTCTCTTCCCGAAGCACATGCATTACCAATACATCAAGGTGCTGAGCGGAGGTGAGAAGAAACGTCTTCATTTACTTCGCGTTTTAATGAAAAACCCGAATTTCCTCATACTCGACGAGCCCACAAACGATCTAGATATCTTCACACTCGCCGTGCTCGAAGAGTTCCTACTTGATTTTACGGGCTGTCTGTTGGTTGTATCTCACGATCGATATTTCATGGACAAGATTGTAGAACATGTTTGGGCAATAGGTGAAGGAGGCGCGACATCCGTAAGAGACTATCCTGGAAACTACACCCAATATAGACTCGCGAGAAAAGAACAAATTGCGCTATCTCAAGCCGCAGCATCCGCCGCGTCAAAAAAAGCAAAAGAAAATGCATCAGATGTAAAAGGAAATTACACTGAAAAGCTTTCCTATAAAGAAAAGTTTGAATATGAGACCCTGGGGCCGAAAATTACTGAGCTTGAAACGAACCGTGATTTATTGGCGACTGAACTTGAATCTTGCAACTCGCACGAAGACCTTATACGTTTGGGCGAAAAGCTAGGTAAAATCACAGAAGAACTAGACGCATCTGAGATGCGCTGGCTGGAACTCTCTGAAAGAGCCTGAACCGTTTGCGTTATGGCTGATCGAAGTCCATGACAAATGGACCGTCCCCGACTGGGTGACTCTGACAAGCAAGAACATACCCATTTTCCACCTCATCGGGTTCAAGCGCATAATTGACATCCATCGCAACACTGCCAGAAGTCATTTTACAACGGCAAGAGCAACAAACGCCACCTTGACAAGAAAATGGAGCATCTAGCCCAGCATCAAGTGCAACATCGAGAATAGATTTCCCTGTACGCTTGACGTTGACAGTCGTTGTCACACCGTCTAGTACAACAGCGACATCAACATGATCACTGGAAGACGAAATGTCTGGCGCTTGGACTTTCTCTTCTTTTGCGGGAGACGAAGTCGTAAAGAGTTCGAATTTTATCTTCGATTCGTCCATACCTGCACTTAGGAGAGCATCCTTGCCTGCCAATATCATTTCTTCAGGACCGCATAGATAGGAAACATCATACGATGAGGGGGAAATGACTTCTGTGAAGATTCTGTCGAAACGCGCGCGATCGAGTCGTCCTCCGAACATCTCAATTTCTACTGGCTCTCTGGTGAGAAGATTGAAAACCTGAAGTCTTTCAAGGTAGATGTCTTTGAGGTCGGCGAGTTCATCTTTAAAGATGATGCTTGCTGTCTCTTTATTGACATAGAACAGCGCAAATCTGGAGTCTGCAGAGGCATGGAGCGTTTCTTTAATGATACTCATGATGGGCGTAATCCCAGAACCAGCAGCAAATGCCAAGTGATTGTTCCCCTTAGAACTCGAGGCTGCAGTAAACCTACCGTCAGGGAGCATCGATTGCAAAACATCTCCTACTGCAAGAACACGATTCGCATAGGCACTGAATGTTCCGCCAGGCACTTCCTTGACTGCAACACGCAAAACGCCTTCGTATGGCGCAGAACAAAGAGAATAACTTCTACGTACATCTTCACCATCAATTGTGGTGCGTAGCGTGAGATATTGTCCCGCTTTATAATGAAAAGTTTCGCCTGAAACGGACTCGAGAAGCAAGGAAACTGAATCAACTGTTTCTCTTCTTATTTCAACGACCCTGAGATTATGGAATTTAGACATGGCGCGAAGGTAATTCGGGAAAACTAATTTTGAATGATTTGATCTAAATCATATCTAAAAAACCTTATGCGAGTATCTTTGGAATATGAATGTAACCCAAGAGCATTTAAGAGAAGAGTTCGACGCCTATGTTGCTGCGGATAAGAAGATTGAACCGAAGGACTGGATGCCTGATGCATATCGCAAGACTTTGATCCGCCAAATCTCGCAACATGCGCACTCTGAAATTGTGGGGATGCTCCCTGAGGGCAAGTGGATTACGCGTGCGCCAAGCCTCCAACGTAAGGCAATTTTACTGGCAAAAGTTCAGGATGAAGCAGGGCACGGATTGTATTTATATTCTGCTGCAGAAACTTTGGGCGTAGACAGGGCTGATTTGGTGGATGATTTGCTTTCAGGCAAAGCAAAATACAGCAGCATTTTTAATTACCCATCACTCACGTGGGCCGATATCGGCGCAATAGGTTGGCTCGTAGATGGTGCCGCGATTATGAATCAAGTCCCACTTTGCAGATGCAGTTACGGACCTTATGCCAGAGCAATGACTCGTGTGTGCAAGGAAGAAAGCTTTCATCAACGTCAAGGGTATTCAATCATGATGCAACTGATGAAAGGCACCGATGCGCAGAAAGAAATGGCACAAGATGCGTTGAATAGGTGGTGGTGGCCATCCCTCATGATGTTTGGCCCGAGTGACAGTGAAAGCATGCACAGTTCACAGAATATGAAGTGGAATATCAAACGCTTCTCTAATGACGAGCTTAGACAACGCATGGTAGATATGACTGTTCCGCAAGCAGAATGTATCGGGCTGAAAATGCCGGATCCAGACCTGAAGTGGAATGAAGATAAAGGAGGTCACGATTTCGGAGAAATAGATTGGACAGAATTCTATGATGTCATCGCTGGAAACGGCATTTGCAACAAAGAACGTTTGGAAGACCGAAACAAAGCGCACGATGATGGTGAATGGGTGAGAGATGCCGCGGTGGCCTATTCCGAAAAAAGAAACGCAAATAAATAACGATGAGTGAGAATAAAAGCAACTGGCCCCTTTGGGAAGTTTTTGTGAGAAGTCGTCAAGGCCTTGGACACAAACACGTGGGGAGTCTTCACGCCTCTGATGCGGAGATGGCGATTGGAAACGCACGTGATGTTTACACCCGAAGACAAGAAGGGGTAAGTATTTGGGTTGTCCCAGCTGAATCTATTACAGCGAGTTCTCCTTCAGATTCTGAAGCATTATTTGACCCTGCGAACGACAAGGTATACCGTCACCCCACATTCTTCGTCCTTCCAGACGAGGTAAACCACATGTAACGTACAGTGAACAAGACCCAACATATGCATGCGCTTTTACGTTTAGGAGACGACGCCCTTGTCCTCGCCCAACGTCTGGGTGAATGGTGCGGCCATGCGCCCGCCCTTGAGGAAGATATCGCCCTCACTAACATTGCGCTTGATCTCATAGGCCAAACCCAATCTTACCTCTCCCTGGCTGGATCTCTCGACCCGGACGCTCCCAAAACAGATGACGAACTCGCTTTTCTACGTTCTGACCGCGAATTCAAGAATTTACTTCTTGTAGAGCAATCAAATGGACATTTCGGGGACACCATCGCACGACAATTTCTGTTCGACAAGTATGCGCTGTTACGAGCTGAACATATCGCACAGCAAACATTCGATATGGATGCAGCTGCAATTGCCGCAAAAGCAGTGAAAGAAATTCGATATCATGCGGACCACAGTAGCAAATGGATCATTCGACTTGGAGATGGAACCTCTGAAAGTCACTCACGAATTCAGCAATCAATCAACGATTTGTGGAAATTTACTGGGGAGATGTTTGCCGCTGACGAAGTGGACATCGCGGGATCTATCGCGGGACTCCTCCCCGACCTCAGCGCCTTGAAAACGCAATGGGATATAGAGATCGACAAAGTACTTGTGGAAGCAACACTCGTGCGACCAAAAGACGGCGCAATGAAAACGGGAGGCCGAACAGGCATTCACACTGAAGAACTCGGGGTAATGCTTGCCGAGATGCAGATCCTACCACGAACACACCCTGGCGCGAGCTGGTAAGTCGGCTACCTTAACGCAAATGATTGACCGCTCTCCTTCCTCACTTGTTAAAGCAGTAAGCCGTCAGTTACAAGACGTCATGGACCCCGAGCTGACTTTTCTGAGCGTGATGGATATGGGGATCCTGCGAGACGTGCGATTCGAGAACGGCCACATTGTTTGCGTGATTACCCCCACCTATTCAGGATGCCCCGCGACGGAAGTCATTTCCGAAGATGTACTTAAAGCGGCCAGAGAAATTGATCCAAACGCCGAAGTTGAAGTTGTTTTGTCTCCCGCATGGACGACAGACTGGATCTCTCTAGAAGCGCGAGAGAAAATGACTGCAAATGGAATTGCGCCGCCTGAAGGATCCAGCCATGACAAGGCATTCCTGACAGGAGATGGACACACCATACCTTGCCCTCTTTGCAAGAGCAAGGAAACAAAACTCATCTCGCCTTTCGGGTCTACACCTTGCAAAGCATCATTCACTTGCAACGCATGCCTCGAACCCTTTGAACATTTTAAATGCTTTTAACATGAGTGACTCA
>Ga0308020_1000373_pt1 | contig 12877 bp, 14 predicted proteins | sample Neamet349_FD_201302 | JGI IMG/M metagenome (GOLD analysis project Ga0308020, IMG submission 201302) | Marine microbial communities from water near the shore, Antarctic Ocean - #349 | ecosystem: Environmental > Aquatic > Marine > Unclassified | place: Southern Ocean | collected 2014-10-02
TATTATCATCTTCTCCAAAAAAAAATTATAAAACTCTGAACCTAATTTATTAAATATAACTAATAGGATTAACCTAAATTTTAATAGTAATCAAAACTTTACATTAAAAAGGAAGCATTATAGAATCTGGCTCAACAATGTCATAAGTATCATTATTTTCTAAATAACTGACTGGAGAGTTACCAAACATAATAATGTCATCCTTTTGAATACCCCAAGGTTTCCAATAAATTACTAATACTTGTGCAAACATGTCATCATCCCAATAGTTAAATAAAGGCTTATTCGCAGTACCAATTAAAGGGGCAAAATTTATACTAATCCTCTCTTCAGATGACTGCATAGTATACTCAGCATAACTATTTAATAAATAATTGGCATAAATAAACCTTGTACTAAGCTCTTGAAATTGAATTGGATGCAAAACTTTATCTGAAAATATATCTGTAACTCTTTGTTGATCATCAGCTACAGCACCATTATCTTGCAAACAAGCTACGATTCCAAAATCATTCATTCCTAAAGAGAAATTCAGGTTCGTTGTTTCGTCTTTATAATTAAATACATCTTTAGAAATATTAATTTTAAATACTTTAATACTCCATAATTTGGATCCGTTAATGTCCATTGGACGGACTAAAGATTGTAATAACGAATGTAATTTACCAAATCTTTCTTGTAAGAATAAAGGCAATATAAATTCTTTTCCTTCTACAACAGGTTTTCTTTTTTCAATACTAATATCATGGTATAAAACGCCATACATCAATTTAGCCATCCATTGAAATAATCGTTCTTCCGGTATTTTTTTAACAGCATCATAGCCAATTGTGAAAGCTTTCTCTATCTCTGCTTCTAAAGGATTTATAGCATCTTCAATAACACTCTCAAAACAAGGCATTTTCATATCCTTATATTTAAGACTACTTCCTTCAAGCATTTTAAACGTTGTATCCCTTAATGAATACCTATCCATTATCCATTCTGGAAAAACAAAAATTTGTTCTTCTTTAAAAGAATGAAGATTCTTACCCGTTAGGAAACATTTTTGTGGGCTAAATTCAAATTTTTGAAAAGGATTATAAAGTGGCGTTATCATGGCAGTAAAGTTAATAATAAAAATTTGCTTACCTGTTATTCAAATTATTAATTAACAAACATAAGTCGTTTACAGCTTACAAAATCGCCGTCTAATTAAGCGTAAATATCTATAATTTTAACACCTATCCCCTATTATATTCTTGTTGAAAAAAACAGAACTGAATAGCTAATTAAAATTACACATTAACCTTTTACTATTATTGTTGTAAGGGTTAATTATTCTACTGGTAACCACATTTATAATAGAATTACCATAGAAAAAATAATATTAGTATTTGGAGATAATTTATTTACTCTTCCTCAGCTCCTATTACTTCAGTAGTATCAATTAAATCTACTACATCTATCTTAGACTTTCGCTCAATAAAACTAAAGTTTTTTGAATGCGCTGTATGCGCCCAGTTATTACTTTTATTAACGACTCTAAATCTAATACTATTCTCATATTTATAAACGATTAAAACTTTCACTTCTTGTGGTCCATCTTTTTCACTGTTATGAATTAATTTGTCGTTTTTTTTAACTTTCTCTGCTTCAGAATAATCCATAACTATATAAGTAATTGAGTTTATAATACTATTTTCGGTAAAGATAGACCTTTATACTGAAAGTAATAACCTTAATCTGTAAAACACAAAAAGTCTTTCAAAAATGAAAGACTTTTTGTACAAATTTATTCTAAAAATAGCTTAACACGCCATTTCAACAATTTTTTCAACGGCTTGAGGTGTCATAGTTTTATGTTCTCCAAAAGCGACTAAACCCCTTTTCTCTAATCTTCCAGCAATTAGACTAGCAGTAGATTTGTAATCATCAATGTATTCTGATAATTTGGTTTTAATACCTAAAGAATGAAAAAATTGAGTTGTTTTAGCAATACCAATTTGTGCTTTTTCTTCTAATTTTCCTTCTGTTACATGCCAAACACGTTCAGCATACTGTGCCAATTTCTCTTTCTTAGTCTCAAAATTGTACGTATAATGACTTTCAGTTAAGATAGCCAATGTTCTTGCATGGTCAATTCCATATAATGCTGTTAGTTCATGTCCAATTGCATGAATAGACCAGTCAGTTGGTACGCCTTTTTGAATTAATCCATTTAATGCCATAGTGCAATTCCACATAAAATTAGCTGCTGCTTTATAATCAGTTGTATCTTTCATGATTGCTGGAGCCACTTCAATAATTGATTGTAGAATACTTTCAGAAAAACGATCTTGCAATATCGCTCCGATAGGATATGTCATATATTGTTCTAACACATGAGTAAATGAATCTGCTAATCCATTTGCTATTTGCCTTTGCGGAATAGATGCTACAACTGTTGGGTCTAATACCGAAAATAATGGAAACAAACCTGCGCCACCCATTCCTAATTTTTGTTTTGTATCTGCTCTTGTAATCACTGCTCCTGAATTCATTTCTGATCCAGTAGCTGGTAAAGTTAATACAGTACCAAATGGCATACCTTTAAGCGTTGGAATTCCTTTTTCTAGTATATCCCAAGGTTCATCTCCTTTAAACAGCGCTGCTGATGATAAAAATTTAGTACCATCAATTACAGAACCACCGCCAACTGCTAATAAAAATGTAATATTTTCGTCTTTGATTACTTTTAAAGCTTTTTTCAATACTGAGTATTCTGGATTTGGAGGAATGCCACCAAATGTTACAACATCAAAATCAGTTAAGGCATTCATTACATTTTCATAAACGCCATTCGTTTTAATACTTCCACCACCAAAAAGTAAAAGTACCTTTGAGTTCGCTGGAATTTCTTTTGTTAATTTATTGTATTGGTCTTTTCCAAAAATGATTTTTGTTGGGTTCTTGAATTCGAAATTATTCATTTGTTATTTTTTTTAAGTCTATGAAATTATAATACAAAGATACCATTAAACTTTATATCTATTTATGGGATAAAATCATTTAGAGTCAATTTAAAGTTGACTTATGAATTCTTAACTAGATAAAAATAATCTAGACACAAAAAAAGCTACTCAAAAATTGAGTAGCTTTTATAAAATTAATTTGTTTTTGATTAACCGAAATCATCAAATCTAACGTTTTCTGGTGGTACTCCCCATTCGTCACACATAGTAATAACTGCTTGATTCATCATTGGTGGTCCACAGAAGTAAAATTCGATATCTTCTGGTGAATCATGCTTTGATAAATATTGATCAATAACAACTTGATGAACAAATCCAGAGAATCCATCACCTTCAGTATCGTTAACATCTTTTTTGTCTACCCAATTATCTTTTTCAGTCGCATTAGATAATACTAAATGAAATTTAAAATTTGGAAAGTCTTTTTCTAAATCTCTAAAATAGTGAATATAGAATAATTCAGCTCTTGAACGACCACCATACCAATACGATACTTGACGACCAGTTTTAAGCGTTTTGAATAATTCATATAAGTGAGAACGCATTGGTGCCATACCTGCTCCACCACCAATATATAACATCTCAGCATCTGATTCGTTAATAAAGAATTCTCCGTAAGGTCCAGACACAATTGCTTTGTCTCCTTCTTTTAAGTTAAAGATATATGATGATGCAATACCAGGGTTCACATTCATCCAAGTTTTTGTTTTTGGATCAAATGGTGGTGCCGCAACTCTTACGTTTAACATAATTTTACGTCCCTCTGCAGGGTAACTAGCCATTGAGTAAGCTCTAACAACTTCCTCAGGGTTTTTCATTACTAAATGACGTAATGCAAAAGGTCCTTCAGCCCATTCTTTTTCAAACTTATTTGGTTCACCTGGATGATCTAATGGGTGAGCCGTTACATCCATTTCTGAAAACTTAATTTCACATTTAGGAATTTTAATTTGAATATATCCACCTGCTTTATAGTCCATATCCTCAGGGATTTCAACTATAAATTCTTTAATATATGTCGCTACATTGAAGTTTGAAGTCACAACCGCTTCCCATTCTTTAATTCCAAGAACTTCTTCTTCTACTTCAATTGCCATATCTTCCTTCACCTTAACCTGACACCCTAAACGGATACCATCAGCGATCTCTTTACGAGAGAAGTGAGGTTTTTCTGTTGGTAAAATTTCTCCACCACCAGATTTAACGTGACATAAACATTGAATACATGTTCCACCTCCACCACAAGCAGATGGCAAAAAGATTCCTGCACCACTTAAAGTAGATAATAATGTATCTCCACCGTTCACTTCAATTACTTTATCACCATTAATGGTAATTTTAATTTTACCTGATGGTGATATTTTTGCTTTTACAAAAAGTAACATACCAACTAATGATAAGATTACTAATGCAAAAAAGATTACTGCTATAATTATAACTTCTAGTATCATTTCTAATTTGTTTTATATTATAAATTACATTCCTCCAAAACTCATAAACGCAATCGCCATTAAACCAGTAATGATGAAAGTAATACCTAACCCTCTTAAAGGAGCAGGAACGTTTGAGTATCTGATTTTTTCTCTAATTGCTGCAATAGCTACAATAGCTAATAACCAACCAAATCCAGAACCAATTCCGAAAGTTGTTGCTTCACCAATTGTTGCATATTGTCTTTCTTGCATAAATAAAGCACCACCTAAAATGGCACAGTTAACTGCAATTAATGGTAAGAAAATACCTAACGCGCCATATAAAGCAGGGGCAAATTTCTCAACTAACATTTCAACTAACTGCACGATAGATGCAATTACAGCAATAAACATAATAAATGATAAGAAGCTTAAATCTAAATCAGCATAAGTTGGGTCTAACCAAGTTAACGCACCAGGCATTAACACATAGTTTTCTAACAACCAGTTTACTGGAATAGTAACTCCTAATACAAAGATTACTGCAAATCCTAAACCTACAGCAGTTTTTACAGTTTTTGATACAGCTAAATATGAACACATACCTAAGAAGTATGCAAAAATCATATTTTCACTAAAAATCGCTTTTAAAAATATTTCTATATAATGATCCATGATTTTATATTTTAATGTCCTTCAACTAATGATTTATTAATAGCTCTTTGTACCCAAATAACAAGGGCAACAGCTATTAATGCAAATGGTGCTAAAATAACTAAGTTATTATTCATGTATCCTGTAGAATATAACCCTGTTCCTTCAATAGAATTTCCAAATATTTCAAAACCAGCTAATTTTCCAGTTCCAAATAATTCTCTAATGAATGACACAACTACTAATACAAAACCATACCCTAAAGCATTACCAACACCATCTAGAGCAGAAGCCCAAGGTTTGTTAGCCATTGCAAAAGCTTCAAAACGACCCATAATAATACAGTTGGTAATAATCAACCCCACAAATACAGATAATTTAGCACCTAAATCAGGCATAAATGCTTTCAACATTTCGTTTACAATAATTACAAGAGATGCAACTACTACTAACTGAACAATAATTCTAATTTTAGGTGGTATTACATTTCTTAATAAAGAAATGATAACATTACCTGCCACTAAAACAAATAATACTGCAGCAGTCATAGTTAAAGCTTGCACTATAGAAACAGTAATCGCTAAAGCAGAACAAATACCTAATACTTGAATAGTAACTGGGTTATTGTCTCCTAATGGATCTGTTATTAACTTTTTATTCTTCTTAGAGAATAAAGGTTCTTTTTCTTTTTCGCTCATCTTTAATTATTTTAATTTTTTGAAATAATCTACATAAACCTGAAGTGTTCTGTCTAACATTTCTTCAACACCTTTAGATGTAATAGTACCACCAGTAATTCCATCTACTTTATGTAGTTGAGATCTACCAGAGGCATCTTTCATCATCAACATTTTAGTGTAAACACCTTCAGTTGAAATTTCTTCATCCGTAAATTGATCTTGAAACATAGCAGTAGAGATTTCAGCACCTAAACCTGGTGTTTCACCTTTATGAAAAAATGTAGCACCATAAATAGATTCAAAATCATCATTTACAGCAACATATCCCCAAATTGGACCCCATAAACCAGAACCTATCATTGGAATAATGTATTTCTTAGCGCCATCAACATTTGCCATATATAAAGGATAGTTCATATCAGCAGCCATTAATTTACCACCAATCTCTTCTTTATATTCTTTTTGAATGTCAATACCAACTACCTCAACACCTGTTTTTAAATTTCCGTTTTCGTCTAAAACTAAACAGTCATCAGAAACAATGTATTGTGTGTATAAATCGTCAGCAGTTTTTCTTGTCGCCTCAATTTTAATGGCACCTAAGATGTCCATTTTATTTTTGATTTTTACGTTTGCTTGTTGCGCAGGTTTTAAACCTACCGATAGAGCTGCTAATCCTGCACCTACTACAGCTACTAATATAGCAGCAAATAGAACTGTGTATCCGTTTCCTTCTTTATTAAATGCCATGCTTATGAATTTTTAGTTTTTAATCTTTTCATTCTACGTGATACATTAGCTTGAATCACATAATGATCAATTAATGGTGCCATTACATTGAAGAATAAAATCGACATCATTACACCTTCTGGGAATGCTGTATTAAATACTCTTACTAAGATAGCAAAGAAACCAGCTAAAAATCCATAAATGAATTTCCCTGTATTTGTTTGACATCCAGTAACAGGATCAGTTATCATAAATACTGCACCGAAAGCAAAACCACCTAAAGCTAATTGTTGCAACGGATCAGTACCCATAAACGGATTTCCGTCCCATAGATTAAATAATAATCCCATTACAAATCCACCAGCAACAAATGATAACATAATACGCCAAGAACCTATCCCAGTATATAATAATATAAATGCTCCAATTCCAATAGCTAAAACAGAAGTTTCACCAATAGAACCCATTACATTCCCAAAAACAGAATCCCATAATGATGGAATCATTGCTAATTTACTTTCAATAACAGCAGTGTTAGATGCGATAATATCTTTTAATGCGGCAATCTTTGAAGTTAATTGACCAGTTAGCTCTGGCATTGATATTATTTTCGATTCTAAAGAAGTAATTTTTTCAAGGGCCGTTACATTCTCTTCATGCACACTTGCAGCAGTGGCTAAATCTCCAAGTGCAGTAGCACCCGAAAAACCATCCGCAGTTTTAGCTCCTTCTTCTCCAAGACCACCAACCCATACTTTGTCACCAGACATCATAGTGGGGTAACCAATAAATAAAAAAGCTCTTGTAGTTAACGCCACATTCACAATATTCATTCCTGTACCACCGAAAACTTCTTTACCAATAACTACGGCAAAAATAACAGCTACAGAAACCATCCATAAAGGAACATCAACAGGTACAATTAAAGGAATTAACATTCCTGACACTAAATACCCCTCTTGAACGGCATGTCCGTTTCTGATGGCGAATATAAATTCGACACCTAAACCTACTCCATACGATACAACTACGATTGGTAATGTTCTTAGTAGACCATATCCGAACTTAGCTCCAAAGTTATCCATAAACTCTCCTGCTTCTCCTAAAGAAGCATAATGCCAATGTCCAGTATTGTACATTCCAAACAATAAACAAGGAATTAATGCAACAATTACCGTAAACATTGTTCTTTTTAAATCGATACCATCTCTAATGTGGGATCCCTTTTGTGTTGTTTCGCCAGGCGTAAACAAAAAGGTATAAAATGCGTCCCATGCAGGATGTAGTTTTGACCACTTGCTATCATGCTGTGGTTCAAACTTTCGAATCATTTTTTCAATTGATTTCACGTTTTTTTATATTTTAAATTAATATTATAAACACTCGTTGTAAACTTCATCTAATCCTTTACGGATAACATCTTGGATGTCAACTTTAGATGTACAAACAAATTCACAAAGTGCAAAATCTTCTGGTGCAACTTCATAAATCCCTAAACTTTCCATTTCGTCTAAATCGTTATACATAACAGATTTAATTAAATGCATTGGGAAGATGTCGAAAGGAAATACTTTTTCCATTTCTCCAGTCATCACAAATGATCTAATTTCACCATTAAGATTCGTATCTAAAGTTCTTTCTTTGTTTGGTGTTAGCCAAGAAAAATAAGTTCTATTTACAGAAAATTTATTTAGACCTAAACCTAACCAACCTTTAGTAGCAACGAACATTGGTTCATTACCTTCAGGAATTACAGTAATTTGTGAATGGTAGTAACCTAAGTAACCATCTTCAGTAATTTTGTCTCCTGTTAATACATTTCCAGAAATAATACGATTATTATCACCTTCAATTTGGTTTGCTAAAATATTTTTAACTGATGTACCAATAATTGTTTTAATGTATTTTGGATTTTTTACTTCAGAACCAGTTACAGCAATTACTTTCGCCATATCAAATTTACCTGTTGTAAATACACGTCCCATTAAAACAACATCTTGTGCATTAACTGTCCAAACTACTTCACCTTTATTGATTGGATCAATATGATGAATTTGAGTTCCAACATTTCCTGCAGGATGTTTACCAGATATTTTATTTAACTCAACACCTTTAGCGCCAGTAAATACAACATCAGGACTAACAGTTCCATTCATTGTTAAATGAACTTTACCAGTCGTTAATTGTTTTAAAACTTCTAATCCAGCTTGAAAAGATTGTTCTTCACCATGTAAAGCATAATCATAATCAATTGCTAAAGGAGAAGAATCAAATGCAGACACAAAGATCGCTTTCGGCGTATCAGTTGGTTTTGCAACAACGTCACATGGTCTCATTTTAATAAGTGGCCATAATCCTGCTGCTAAAACATGTGCTTTTACATCCTCTGCTGACATTGACTCTGCAGCTTTAACACCGAAATCTTTGTAATCAATAGATGAATCTGCTGAAATTAATACTTCAAGAATCTTTCGTTTAGCTCCTCTCACCACGTCCTTGATCTCTCCAGAAACAGGTGACAAAAACTTTACATCTTCTTGATACTTGTTAAAGAAAATAACATCACCGGCTTTCACCTTGTCACCTACTTTTACAACCATCTTTGGCGTTACACCATGGAAATCAGTTGGTTTAACAGCAAACACAGATGATTGTTCAACAGAATCTTTCGATTTATTGGCAACACCTATTAGTTTGATATCCAAACCTTTCCTTAACTTGACAGTCTTAGACATATCTATTTTAGAATTTAGTTTTAAAGTGGCAAATGTAAAAAGACTACTCGCCAATTCATAGTGCTTTGTGACCTAAATCACAGTTTAGAATGGTTCTAAATAATAAAATTAACGCGTTGATTTAGTATTTTACCTAAACCTTAAAAAGAATAGCAATTTCACTTAAGCATTCTACTTCAATTAATTCTTTTTTAGATTGCTGATTTTCAGTATTAAACCAAATAGCTTTCATCCCTGCTTTTAATCCGCCAATCACATCAGCTTCATAGCTATCGCCAATCATTACTGACTCACTTGCAGTTGCATTTGCCAATTTTAAGGCAAAATCAAAGACTGATTTATGCGGCTTTTTTTTTCCAGTTTCTTCAGAACAAACGACAACATCAAAATAATCACTTAATTTCGAATGACTTAATTTAATATGCTGAACCTCTACAAAACCATTGGTGATAATATGAAGTTTATATTTAGATTTTAATTTCGTTAAGACTTCGTGTGTAAATGGAAAAAGATTTGTTTTATACGGACTGGTCGAAACATACAGTGCGCTCATTTCTAAACCTAATTCATTTGCATTTTCAAACTTAAAAAAAGTCAACGTATCAATAAATCTACCATCACGAACTTGTTCTTTATTCACTAAGTTTTGACGATACAAATTCCAATACCGTTGATTAATTTCACGGTATTTTTTTAAAAATCGCTGGAACGAACTTATTTTTAAATGCAAATTTAAATCAGCATAAATATCCGTTAGTGCTTCTTCTGAATTCTTATCAAAATCCCATAAGGTATGATCTAAATCGAAGAATATGTGTTTAATATTATCCATTTGTAAGTAATATAATTAAAGTCATTACAAGTCCATAGATTGACATATTAAAAACCATTAAAGGAAAAGTTTTCTTTTTATGTCCATAAAATTTAGCGCATAATATTGCCCCTAAAGGGATACTTAAAAATAAAGGAACTAAAAAGGTAAATGCATAAATACCCAACTTTGATTTAATTTTCACTAAAAACTTATTGGTTTTAGTAAACTTCTTTTTCATCTTAAAAGGAATACCTTTATCAAGTGCTTCATGATAAAGTCTATGTCTTTTCTTTGCAGCTCTTTCCATTAAGAAATCGCTCAAAAAATAGAAGAAAGCCATACTAATAACTGCTCCTAAAATAGTTGGGATAAAAATATTACTAAAATTAACTTTAACATCATCAAAACCTATTGTAAAGCCAAGCGCTGTCCAATGAGAAAATAAGTATTTGAATGCGCCAATAATAAACACCGAAAAAAAGTAACTCCAATTCATATCTTAATCTTTTTTACCGTAAGCTAAATCTCCGGCATCTCCTAAACCAGGAACTATATATGATTGCGCTGTTAATTCTGAATCAATTGCGCCCACCCAAAGCTCTGTATTTCTTGGCATTTTTGACATTACAAAATCAACAGCCTCCTGACTTGCAATAGCAATTACTAAATGAATTTTTTTTGGAGAACCCATTTGTAATAACGCTTTATAAACAGTTAGCATGGACTGACCTGTTGCTAACATAGGGTCTGTAATAATTAGTGTTTTACCTTCTATACTTGGTGATGCCAAATAGTCTACATGAATTTCAAACTCACCACTTTTATGATGTTTTCTATAGGCTGAAATAAAAGAATTTTCTGCTTTATCAAAATAATTTAATACACCTTGATGCAAAGGTAAACCAGCACGTAAAATTGTAGCAATAACGGGTTGTTCGTCTAACAATTCTGATGCTGCAACTCCTAACAGTGTAATTGTTTCTTGTTTAGAATAACTAAGCTTCTTACTTAGCTCATAACCTAATACTTCACCAATTCGTTCTAAGTTTCTACGAAAACGCATAGCGTCTTTTTGAATAGACTTATCTCTAATCTCAGAAATAAACTGACTGAAGATTGAATTCTGTTCGCTTAAATTGTGAATCATAATCTATGTATTTATATATCAAAGATAAGCTTTATTATTCATTAACCCTTTAGCCATAGCTTAAGTTTTGTTAATAAAAAGCAACATCAAATTTTAGACATATAATCCGCCATTCAGGTTAATAGTTTGACCTGTTAAGTAAGATGATTTTTCAGAGATTACATATTTAATTAATTCTGCTAATTCTTCAGGCTTACCTAATGCCGAAACAGGTATCGCTTCTTTTAATTTGTCCTGCATATCTTGAGGTACATCTTCTATCATACCCGCATTGAAATAACCTAACGCAATAGAATTCGCCGTAATTCCTTTATTTGCAACCTCCTTAGAAATTGTTTTAGCTAAGCCAAATAATCCAGATTTTGAAGCAGCATAAGCAGAAGCACCAATAAAACCAGTTTGTGCAACTATTGAAGACATAAAAATAATTCTTCCAAATCCATTTTTACGCATATAGGGTAACACATGTTTTGTTACTAAAAAAGGACCAGTCAAGTTAATCGCTATTGTCTTATCCCAATTAGATAGATTTGTCTTCCATGACATTTCACTAATAGTTATTCCAGCCGTATTGATAACAACATCAATAGAATCAAAGTCTTTTATTACAGCTTGAATTAACTGTTCTACCTCATCCTCTTGTGTAATGTCAGCTTTATATCCTTTGTGACTTTTTGATTGTATAGGGAATGGATTTGAAAAATAATGCAACGCTAAATTATATTTAGTTTCATCAAAGCTTTTTAAAATAGAAGAACCCAATCCACCAGAACTACCAATTATAAGTATTGTTTTTTTTGACATTATATTTTTAATTTCTTTAATAACCTAAACCATAAAGGTAGATTATTTATTGTGTATTCGTAATATTTTTTATCCACTGCTCCAAATTTCTTGTAAAAAGTAGCTACACTATTAATATCAGAGCCTCCAAAATCAAATTTTGAATACGTTTTACAATAGTTAGAAAAGGCAAAATTCATCAATCCAAACATAGCGCCACTCTTCTTAGCACCATCCGTTGAAGCTCCTTTTAAATAGGTTACAGTTGATTTGTCTTTTAAAAAGAATCCAGCAGCAACAATCTTATTGTCTTCAAAAACAGCTATAGTTTCACCCTTATTATGACTAGAAGCGTTACCCATTAACTGCTTTAATTTAGCAATATTATTAGGCGTAAATTCTTTTATCTTATGCGCTACATTCTCTTTTACTAAATCAATTAATTCATCTATACACGCCACTGTTTTATAAGTATAATGTTTATTAGATTTTTTGATTAATCGTTTTGCATTTGTCGAATACTCAGAATCAAACGAATCATTCAATGTTAGATACTGATGCACTCTTTCAGTATGATTAACATCTAATTGACTTGATGTTCTAAACTGACTATTTTTAAATTTTTCTTTAATTAAAGGAATACAGTCTTGAAATGTAAAATCATTTCCAATCACCTCAAATTCTCTAGTGAACACCGCTTGGTTAAATTGTTTAACGCCAATCTTTAGCGTAGATGTAATAGGAAGAACCGTGGCATAATCACCACTAACAATTCCGCTCCAATTATCAGCAACAGCATCTAAATACCAGCTGTACATGAAAACATTATTTATAGGACTTTCTGAAATAGATTCATCCCATTTTTGCTTGTTAATATGTATAGATTCTAAAAATTTGATATCTGTAACTTTTATGTTTATCATTTAACAT
>Ga0308020_1000416_pt1 | contig 12103 bp, 10 predicted proteins | sample Neamet349_FD_201302 | JGI IMG/M metagenome (GOLD analysis project Ga0308020, IMG submission 201302) | Marine microbial communities from water near the shore, Antarctic Ocean - #349 | ecosystem: Environmental > Aquatic > Marine > Unclassified | place: Southern Ocean | collected 2014-10-02
AAAAAAATATATACTGGGGGGGGGGGGTTCTTCTGGAAAAACAATGCCAGGGTGACATCTGCTGTTAGCAAAAAAATATTGGGGGTGGTGTGTCTGCTGGTACAAAAAAAAATTGCCAGGAAGAGGTTGTCTGCTGGTACCAAAAAAATATATTTGGGGGGTGTCTGCTGGTCAAAAAAAATATGCCAGGGGTCATACTGAGAGCCTACGTAAATTTGTTTGGATAGCGTCCTCACTAGTTACAGTCAGTTCGCTCATGAGGATTTTGTTTTCTTCGTCAGACTGTTAGACACACTTCTTCTCAACAGAATTCACTGGTTCATTTGTATTAACCTCATATTGTTGAGATGTACTACAAATCCATGCCGATTGTGGGCAAATGGATTAAAAGCCTCGGAAGTTGAACTAAATAACGCTTAAAATTAAATGAAGAAAAAACATAATGAAAGACAAGTGCTCACTACGTCTGTGCTCAAGTGCTCGCTACGCCCAGCCTATATTTATATTATTAACTGGAAAGGAAATTTGATGCTGAATCCAGAAATGTTCACTTTATGTATGGCAGGCTACTACTCGCAGTGCTACAGTTGATAGTTTGTCTGTACTTTTCCATATGAAATGTACGCTGATCAGTGCCAGGTAAATCTCAGAATGACGTCAAGAATATGGATGCTCCTGCCGTAGCAGTGGCAAGGTCAGGTGCGCGAGAAAGTCCCAAATATTAGGTTTTAAATCATCATAGATTCCTGTACAATTTTTTTTAATTTTTTCTATTTTCGTAATTGTCTGTATTCATACTCATTAAACATGAATTAGAAAAGTGCATTGACCTCGTTCTGTATAACTTTAAAGCAAATTTTCAGGTCGCTTATATAGCCTTACAAAGTTATGATAAAAGATATGATTTAGCCCATTCCACCCAAAGACAAGTAAACTCATATAAGAGATGTTGATGCATTGGGGCATTAGTCTTACATAAATATCATGAAGCATCAGAATAAAATTATTTAAAAAAAAGTTAATTTGTGCATTTTGCACCCTTGTGGCCACATATATTCTCCATCATCTATGCCCATTTCATACAATTCGAAACAACAGACCTATCAACCAAACCCTATGCTGTGAGTGGTCAGCTGGGCTATCTTGCGTACATAAAGAGTGAGTTGCGACTAGGCAGCAGGCTAAACACTATACAACTCTACAGAAACGGACATATGAAGACACTTCTAGAAACCATTCCTACTTCACTTAAACATCAGCAAAACCATTCAAATGAATTATTTACCCATCCTCGTAAAACTTAACCTTGAAATAAAAACTTTACATGAGGAAGAATGACTGTTCTATCGTCGTGTGCAAGAATACCTGCAATTTCGTCAGTATTTATGTTAGCAACATAATATTTGTTTCAAACAAACCATGAAAGAACATTGCACAATCTTATCATATGGCACTTTTTTTATAGCTTTTTCAGGTTGTCCCTGGGTATGCACTTTAGCTTAAGACATCACATTTATAAGCTTCTAGAAGGCTATTGTAGGCTTTTGACAAGAATAACTTTAAGCATCAAACCATTTATCATATCAAACCATTTTTTTACCCCTTCGCAATTTTGCCGAAGGGTATTATCATCATAATGTTGTCTGTCTGTCTGTCTGTCCATCTGGCAGTGGGCTGCAAATAACTTTTCTGGCCATTTTATGATGTTTTAAGTAAAAACAAATATATATATATAGAGAGAAAATCCCCCCCCCCCCGTCTGTATGTCTGTTAACATTTTTTCTTGTGCACGCCATATCTCCAAGTATTTACAGGGGGCTTCTCTAGTCTTGCGTACTTACCATCATGGAGTTGTGCCTTTTGGTTTTTTTGGTGGCTTAAATTCATTTTTTCATAAAAATGTCGGTGTTTTTGGACTTAGAAAAAATTCAAAATCCCCCTTTTTTTTGGGCTCGAAACATCATAGAAAGAGCAGAAATTTATTTGCAACCAAAAAATCGAAAAAATTCAAAAATTTGCTGCATATATTTCAGTGGCGGATCCAGGGGGAGCTAAAGGGGCAGTCCCCCCTCCCCCCCCAGAAGTGTCGAAAAAATTTATTAAAAATGGTAGAAAAATGTCCAAAAATGGACCCAAAACAGGGGGTCACCCCCCGGCAGTGGGGGTAGCCCCCCTTGGTGCAGGTTCGCCCCCCGGCAAATACCCTTCTCGATCCGCCAATGAATTTGAGGTTTTGGACTTCTTCCAGCAACCAACACATCTGCAAAATGGATGTCACAGAGGAAAAGACGCTGTTTGACATTTAATGAGTAATTTAGGAGATGTTTTATACAAAGAAGGTAGTTAACAGTGCAGAGTATGTTTCGGTTAACTGCATGAATCTAGAAATCCTAGCCGGATTTCTGTCTGTTTCTTGTTATATATATTCAATTCAAATATTGTATCTTCCTGCATCTAATAATATTTCTCTTTTGACCAGTAATGAAGTCCCTAATAAAGTCCAGAATATATGTCTAAAACACATGTGCAGTGTTTGTTCTTTTTATATTTATAGGGTCATGTTTGGTACTTCAATACAGGAGTAGTAGGTTATTTCTCTTCTTTGTCTGGTTTGAGTTTTAATTGATTACATCTCCCACTATATCTGTTGTTTAATAAGGGTAAACAAATAATTAGAAATCATTTGATTTTGGAAATTATAGTCATGTTTATATTTGTTTGGCCTAACTCGTAATTTTTGCTTTTTTAGTCAAAATACTTTTTATAGATACTCAATTAAAGACACTGATATGGCCTTTTTGTGCTGATTGTGTCGTTAAACAATATCTATCTATCTATCTATTTATCTATCTATCTGTCTATCTATCTATCTCCAAATAAACAATCTTAAGGCCAGGAAACCATGAGCAGGGAACCTTTTTTGTAAAAAAAGAGAATCTTACGGATATCCTTAATGTATTTGCTAATATGTTTATGTTTGCTTAGTTTCGAAAACGTCTTGAGGAATTGGTCAGTGATTAGGGGTATATTTTGGGGGCAAGGTCAGTGAAAAGGGGTGTTTTTTCAAATGTCATTGGTCAGTGATTAGGGTACATTTTCAAGGTCTCTGTACACGCATGATAACATAGAAAACATGTTGAGTGCCCCCCCCCCGGGCTAAACCCCACTTTGCCAGACACACTTAACCTCAAAATGTGTGTTTGTACATGCATAGAATCTTCACCTCATAAGTCGTGTATGGCATATCTTAAATAGGATACAAATCCAACAGACATGCACATATTAGAACACACGTGCGCTAGGATGCTTATATTCACGGTAGATCGAGTATTGATATGTGGCCACTATGATCATCATCAAGCCCCGGACCTAACACAGGGTAGCTATCGCAGTGCCCCCAGTGCCGAGGTTGGGTACCATACTAGCCCCGGACCCTGGGAGCCGGTTATCCGAGTGTCACGTGACGGCTCGTTTGGCGTTGTTAGCCAGCCGTCACACGGGCCCGGGATGGCGAGCCAGTTATTAGAAGTAGGTCACCTGAGGCTGGCCTGTATGATCACTTATGCAGATGCCTAAGCGCAACCACCCGGCAGCGGGGGTCGGGTTCTTATCCTCTTTAAGTATTAACAGGGGGTATCTCTAGTATTGCATACTTATTCACACCACCATGTAGATGTGCCTTTTCGTTCTTTTTGCAGCTGTTAATCAAATTTTCATTAAAAAAATTGTGTTTTTGTGTTTTTTGGACAAAATCTAAAATCTTAATTTTTGGTTGTTGCTTAAAACATCCTAGAATGGGCAGAATAATGATTTGCAACCCAAAAATCCAAAATGTGGGTTTGTGACTTGTGCCTTTCAGGCCTTGTGCAAATTTCTACACTTTATTCAGGGATGATAATTCCCCGCTTTTAAGCAAGAAACTGCTTTTTTTATAGCTCCCACACCATCCCTGATATCAGTACCGATCAGTTTACAAAACTTTTAAACTATTATGTAGGGTGTTAGATAGCCTGGCATCAGGCTTTCTCTAATGGCAGATCCCCATAAACAGCTACGAAATCATTAGCAGCCACGAAATCTGTGACTCAGAGAAACCAATGACGGACTGGGCCAGTCTAGGTCTTAGAGGGCGTTGCATTTAGGATAGCGGGCATGGCACTTGGGACATAACCTCCTTTTTTTTCTGGACCTCTTTTCATCCCTCTAAATTATTGATTTTTGATAAAACTTTGCATTTCCCCCCCCCCCCCATTATAAACATTTGCCTTTTAGGAGGTAAAAATGTTTTGTGTAGCCAGAGGTCCTGTGCAAATTTCTATACTTTTTTTAATGTTGATCAAGCTAAGGCACTGTTCAAATTTGTTTCTGCTTGATCTTCAAACATGTTCAAATATACAAGCCTTCAATTGTTACTATAAGGCCCAGGGGTCTTCCAATCTATTATTGCCCTTGTTTTTATTTTGTTTTCAATCAATATTTCAACATTTAATGCAATTGATTGAAGACATTTATTTTTAAATGCATACAATTATAGTTCCAAGGGATTTCTTGTATTTTTAGAGCGGAAGAGATAACGTCTTTGTCAGTATTATTAGGATTATTCATTTTCTTATTTCTTATCATTATATTGGAATTCCACTGGTGAGTATACAAATCTGTTTATATTAACCTTCATGGTTAGACCTGGTTATATTATTATCATTAAATACAACTAGTATCATCAAATTCAAATTCTTGAATGGGCAAAATAGGTTTTATCTGCATATGTTCGGAAATGGCCCAATTCAATACACAGACATGCCAACCTTAAGAAATTTGGCGTAATCGATTACGCAATTCCTTACGATATTACACATTACACATGGACCTCCTAAAATTACGCATTTTGTTGCTCTATAGATTACGCATTTTTAAAAAGTGAATTCCATTTTTTTATACCTTTATTCGTTTCAAAGATAGAAGCTCTAAAAGTCACTACAAAATTGAGAAGTTCTGCATGGCATGGAGGGGCAGAACTACATTTAATTATTTGAACATACACACATTTCTGCAAACTTTAGCCCAGGTCTAATTAGGAAAATTTCACCCAATGTCTCAGGATGAAATAATATTTATTCCATGATTCAAAAACTGATTACTTGTTCATCTTAACCTTTTTCTAATATACATTTTTTACAGCATCAGCTTATCAGTACTTTATTTACCAAATATAGTTATTCGTATATATTTAAGCAACAGGTACGTTATATAATTGATAAATTATGAGTAAGTAAGTAAACAATAAAATCGAAAAAGCATTACATGTAAGTTTAACTTCAATAGTACAAGTAAAGTTAGTGAATAGTACGAGGTCAGTATACAATAATTAAGTCATTACTGTTCTTTTTAATATCAAGCAGTTTTAATAATAAGTCTTAATAGTAATGGTTTTTAAGTACTTTATCATACCGTGTAAAATAAATTTCTGTTAGTATAATTATGAATATGTGCGTCAACTGGTCAATATATTTTATGTATGCATGAATTACTACTAACATGAAGATGCCAAGAGTGACCATTATGTATGAAAATATTTTTTTTTTTCAACTCATCCTTTCTTAATATGAATCCATCAAACTTTATTTTAGGTGCTACAAAAATACACTTTTGTACGAAAAAGTGTGTTCTCGTTATACAGTCTGGAATCGCTAACAAATGGCTTATATACAAGGTTTCAAAGATTGAAGAAGATATGAATAAAAACTGCTCAATAGTGAGGACATCCATTATTGAATATATAAAATAATAACATATTTTCACCCATAAATACTTTGTGCATCTTTAAAATATGAAAATGTTCATGAGTGATTACAACATTAGGCCACACCAATGTAATGTGTTTACAGTCACATAATGGTAAGTGATTTTGGCATGTAATATAACCGACAGGGCGCACTATTAATTTGTATGAGTTTTAATGTAATAGTTAAGTATTTTCCAATGAAATAGTAGACTACATTGCCTATTTCACTTTTAGTCACTTTTCAAGCACCACGGTTCATCGAAAAAACAAGGTCTTCTTGTTAAGATTTAAAAACATCCAACAACCACAACATAATTATATTGGTGTGGCCTAAATAAAGTGACACTATCTTGTAGCAAACATCAACCATGTTTACCCTTACTTGTGTGTGAGTTCAGATAGTGCGTCAGTCATTATTTGTCTTATCGCCTTTGAATTAAAGTAAGAGTATTGTAAATAGATGATATTATTTTTATGCCCCGCGGGCTTGCCGCCGAAGGGACATATAGTGTTTTGGTTGTGGATCCGTCCCTCCGTCCCTCCCTCCGTCTGGTGGCTTTGCCACCACAAAAGTCAACACCTAAATAACGCAGCACCTTCATATTTGGTTTACAGGTGCATCATCGGACCCTTTTCTGCAACTTATAAAAATGGTGACCTTGACCTAAATTATCAATGTCATTTGGGCACCGACAAGTCTCTGACTGGCTTTGCCGCGACATATGTCAACACCTAAGCCATGCAGCACCTTCATATTCGGTTTACAGTTGCATCATGGGACCCTTTTCTGCAAGTTCTAAGTATTGTGACCTTGATATAATTTTTCAATATTATTTGGGCGCGCATATGTCTATGACTGGCTTTGCCGTGACATAAGTCGAACACCTAAGCCATGCAGCACCTTCATATTCGTGTCACATTTGCATTATGTGACACTTTTCTGTCCCTTCGAAGATTTATGACCTTGTTCTAATTTGTAACCGTCATGTCAACCTTAAGCCCTGCTCCTAGTTGACATAGCTGCGTTCATATTTGGTTTACATTTTCATAGTGGGCCCTTTTATGGCAGTTTGAACATTGGCGACATTAACTAATTGCCCAAGGTCATGTGATCCCAGAGTACAAAATGATAAGATATGTCCCCTTTATCCAGAAGTTGGTCACTTATAAAAGTGCCTCAGAACCATAACAAAATCCAGATCCTTTTCATTTTGCCATTGTAGACATGATATACCCGACACAGTTATGTCTCATATTCAGTCTCTAACCAACTTAACTCCCTCATTAAAAAAAAAAACCATATCCAAAATAGCTTGCGCTTGGCGGGGCATTCGTGTTCACTAACACATTTATTATTTTTTAATATTTTGTAATAACTTTTGTTGTGTTTCATTCGACTAAAATATTCGGTTTCCTGTTGAAACACACTTTGTTCATCAAGAAGGCATGAAATTACTCCTTCATTTAAAGGGAAAAACTGGTTTATTTTAGCAGCCATAACCATGAGGCAGTCTGCAGGCATAGTTTTGTCTTGCTTGTGATAACATATTGAATAAGTCTTTACTTTGTTTCACTAGCAATTTGTTCTTACTTGTTACTTTTTTATACTAATGCTACGGTCACAAATGAAACAAACCGCTCACGATCAGTTTGCCGATTTAAAATCGGCGTGCTTTGCTCTCCATCGCGCGATGGAGAGTGAACACAAAATCCTGAAAAATAAAAATTGTGAGCATAAATGAGGTTTTAACGAGCCGTGAGGGAGATCGTGGAGAAATCGTGAGTCTGATGCCTGCAGCAGATTTCCACGGTCACCTTGCCGATTTTAAAGAATAAGAATAAGAAATAATTATGTGTAAAATCGAATATTAAATATTCTTGAAATCTTTTTTGATATTCCCGTTCTACATGTAATCACGGTCATGTGGGTGTCTTTACCGTAAAAATTGATCAGTTATTAAGAGTGTGAGCTCCATTTGTTTTTCTGAAAATGACCGTGAGTATATGTAGAAAAGGAATATCACAAAATATTTCAAAAATATTTAATATTCGATTTTACACAGAATTGTTTCTAATAGCCACTGCTACTCCACTTTTAAAAATCGGCAAGGTGACCGGCAATGTGACCGTACACACCATTCCATTTGTGACGACTTTCCCGATTATCGGGCAGATTTAAAATCTTCTGATAAATCGGTTCCATTTTCAAGTCTGGCCATATGCCGAAATCTGCCGAAAATCGGTCAGATTTTTAATAGCAACGGCGGCCGTAAGCCATTTGTCACCATAGCATAACTGTATTGCAGCCCTGCCAGACTGACGGAACGGGTGGTAGATATTGCCTATATCTACTTTACCATGAGGACCCCCCCTCCACTGTAAAGGTAGGTTCAGTGTATCATTTGTTGACCAGTGTAGTCACCCACTTAGTATGGTTCCCTCCCTCGCCACGGGGGCACTGCGCTCGCCTCCCTATGTGGTCATTCTATCACCCACTCCACAAGTGATTTTGTTTTACGTTAACAATTATACCTTTACTTCCATCCTTAATAATCTCCTTAAAGCATATGTACTGTGCAGTCAATAATTGAAAACCAAATTTGTATTATAAACTAACAGACTGGACAATCCTAAAATTTTAAAAAGTTATTACTAGATCATATACTTTAACTTTCAACCATTGATTTCAAACTTGTTATTGTTTCCCGGAAGTCTTGAAGGGTGGCGTGAAAATTAATTTTAACCACATTCCGTCCTTATTCCATGTAAAATTTTGCTATACTTAGATTTTTCTTTCAGAAAGCACTCATTCTTTTTAATTTTTGTTTGAAACATCACATCTTGTAAGTCAACAAAAGGGTCAAGTTTTATTGGGGGAGTACATATGCTGTTAGACTCCATAATGTAGACTGACGGTTCTTGTTGCACTTTATCACCGTACCTCGGTGTAGAAAACAAACAGATCATTGTGGGTATACATCATGGAATACTAATGGGCTGTAGACTTCACTAGTATACAAACTTTCCCATAAGAGATACCTTTTCCCTTGATTTTGGAGAATACATGTAATATTTAAATTAAATGAATATTATGTATCAACTGATCAATACAGGCTTATGCGACCCCTGACATGCATCATCCCCGTATATGTACCCAAATATGAACAAGAATGGCTTTCTACTATCAATAGTGTACTTCAAAGAATACTTCCAACTTATAAATCTTTCAAAACCTCTTTCAAAATGGAAAATGATATACTCTCAAAAAAACTCCAACATAGAAGATACTTCACTAAATTACGCATTAGCTCTCATAGCCTTCATATCGAAAAGATTGCCCTACGCAAGGGTCTGTTTTTTACACTCGTGAAATCCGTTTTTGAATATCTTTATTATTAAAAAAGATAACAATTTAAAATGTTTCATATAATCGCACTAGCATTGTTTCTATTGAGATTTAATGGATAAATACAGTACATTTGTGAATTTTGACCTATAAAAGAGTACATTTCATGAAAACTTGCCCTGAAATTTTCACAGTTAATGCCGAATTGGATAAGCTTTCAAATGGGATAAAAATTAATATACATTAATGCCCGACTTTTTGCACTATGACCGATTACATAATCTGACTGGTTTTTTTTAATGGAGAAAAAGGAGGTATCACATTTTGAATGATAACTTTTCCAGAAATGCATGTATTCAATTGATTTTTGTTTTAAATCAATCTATACAATATTGACCTTCGTTTGAAAGAATGACAACTCCATGAAATAGTGCTAAGCATAATTTAATTTAAGATTTTTGTATAGATTTTTTGTAATAAAATGCTTTTTTGAAACATACTATATAATGTCCATTTAATGAATCTCTAGTATATGTTACTTCACATAATTCCGCACATAAACACACTTTTCTTTAACCACCTTAATGCGCTTGATTTTTTACTATAACCATAGATATAGTATTAATTAATACTATATCTATGCTATAACCATTTGAAATGTGCAAATTATTGAAGTGCAACTTTAAACTTACAATAAGAGTTACAAATAACCTCTTGCTCTCACGAAAAGAGATATAGGCACAAAGCTTATCATTATCTGATATTATTCAGTGTTTAGTTTGTAAAGAAATATGGATTCTTCGCTGACTTATTTGCATTCTAGTGATAATGCTTTTTCTGCTTGAAAACAGTGTGGTAGACACGCCCTGTATGAGGAGACAGTACTCCTATTCTATCGCCGGATGTGCTCAGTAGATGATGCGCGTACGATAGGGTCGACCTGTATGTTTTCGGGCGCCTGTTTTCGACGTCGAGTTGCCCTACGCAAGGGTAGGGTTTTCAAATTCAGCCTGTATTGTCCAAAAATAGAAAACATATACTTACAAATTAACATTGAAAGGAGACATGTATTTTATTTAAGAAAAAATATTTCCATATTTGATGAATTATAAAATTGATCAAAACCACACAGTACCCTTCTGTTGGCATTTTGAGAATGAGAAGTCTCACTTTCTTATACAAGGTTGTATTGACATTACTTTATCACAGATGCGCTTTGGGTCTCCTTGCCTTTAATGAACAGTTACATAATCAATTTCTATAGGCTTTCATGTAAAATTCTCATTAGCATGTGGACCACTAATGATCAAGAGTGGATACAAGTAAATGTTTTGGGAACATCTTGTAAAAGACAGGTTAATTTCTGTTATTTTGGAAAAATTATGCAACAACAGTTATTATTAATATTACAGGTATGCATAGTCATTATTTGCCTAAAAATGTTTTTTTCATTTTTAACTAACATTTTATGCAGGGTCCCCCGCGCAGGTCTTAAAAGTCTTAAAAATGTCTTATATGCAATTATGACATTTAAGACGTCTTAAAAAGTCTTAAATGATATATGTCTTAAAAATGTCTTAAATGCGATTTGGCCAACACAAATAAAAAATGTCTCCAAAATTTGCCATAAACACCTCCCCCCTCTGGGCAAAAAATAAGGTCTTATATCTGTTCATGAATTTTCTTAAAAAGGTCTTTAAAAGGTCTTAAATGAGATTTTCTTAAATCCGCGGGTACCCTGTTATAACCTGAAATATGATGGAAAAAACTTAATTTTCTTAACCATTTTTTGTAGAAACCAAATTTTGGTGGGTGAGGGGTGGGAGTTAGATGTCATGTATGATGGACCCGCCTGACCATGACGTCAAAAATGAGTCCACCAGCCCTCATCTTCGGCAGTCTACGGTCTCCTCAGCTAGTAGAATTTGATAAATAAATGCTTATGAAGGCAATTGTGTGTGTTTGCTATCCGTATGTTTTACCATTTTTTTTATGTAGATTATTATAATTAACTATATTTGAGTGTATATCCCACTACATGACCCACATATAAACAACCCATTTCTACGGCCAGTGTTCAAGAATTTCTACTTTTCTTTTGACAGACATGAAGTGGGATGTGATTTTGACCTTTAAAGACAAAAATATAATTCTTATATATTTTGATCCAAAAGTGACAACTTTTTTTAATAAAAAAACTGGCAAATTTTGCATTATGGGGAATCCCCACGCTAGAAAATACACTAAATCTCAGAGTGTTGATTTGTTAATACATGAAAGTAAATATATATATATTTTTTTGGAAATTATTGTCTTTGATTCAACACTAAATTACATAACAATTCCATCAAAAGTCCGCTCTATAGACATTGTCAAGTAGTCATCTAGCTTCCATCTTATGTATTGAATTCCATTATAAACACATTATTGACAGAGGACAGTCCAGTGTAAAATCCTGGCTACTGATTGTGTTGATAAGAGGACCACGTGGATGTATTCTTTCAATCCTACTCTGCATGGTTACCACTTTAAATTCAAATTCTTTTATTCAGCAATCAAGCGCCACTCAATGGCAGAAACAATCAACATATGTACATCATTTTGATTAGGTTACATGCATGTATACCTAAGATGCAGATACAATGGGGATAAATGAGTTCCTCTACTAGGTACTGGTCTATTTTAGATCTGTTTAGTGCATCTTATGTTGGATGCCTTGCCAATGAAGTTAGCAAGTTGTGCTATAATGAACGGGTCATCAGCAGTCATTAACCATATCAGTTTATCACTGTCCACCACACTACCGAAGTTGGGACACATTGTTAAAATATATGAAATGAGAGGCTGACTAGCAGAACTATAAGCCGGACATGCTATGATAAAGTGTTTTTCATCCTCAACAACAGTTGAGCATTTCTTACAGAACCGTTGATCAGCTGGTGTTTTTGGATATTTGTGTCTGCCCACCTCAATTT
>Ga0308020_1000420_pt1 | contig 12067 bp, 10 predicted proteins | sample Neamet349_FD_201302 | JGI IMG/M metagenome (GOLD analysis project Ga0308020, IMG submission 201302) | Marine microbial communities from water near the shore, Antarctic Ocean - #349 | ecosystem: Environmental > Aquatic > Marine > Unclassified | place: Southern Ocean | collected 2014-10-02
TAAGTAAATAAAATCTCCTTTATTTTTACTGATTTTTTTAAGGCAAATTAGCATTGCTTTTCTAAAATGCAAAAACTATATTTGCACGCATTATATTTAGCATAAAACATGAGCAAGTTCAAGGAATACAAACAATTAAGTTTATCTAAAACACATAAAGAAGTTTTAGAAAATTGGAGAAAATCTGATGTTTTCAATCAAAGTATTGAAAGCAGAAAGGGAAATCCTACATTTACTTTTTATGAAGGGCCGCCTTCAGCAAATGGAATGCCAGGAATTCACCATGTAATTGCACGTACGATTAAAGATCTTTTCTGCCGATACAAAACCCAACAAGGATTTCAAGTAAACCGAAAAGCAGGATGGGATACACACGGATTGCCAGTAGAACTTGGAGTAGAAAAAGAATTAGGTATTACAAAAGAAGATATTGGCTCAACAATATCCATTGAGGATTATAATAAGGCTTGCCGAACCAACGTAATGAAGTACAAAGGGAGTTGGGAGGACATTACTGAAGAAATGGGGTATTGGGTAGATATGAAAAAACCTTATGTAACTTACGACAATAAATACATTGAAAGCGTTTGGTGGCTCTTAGGGAAAATGCATAAGAAAGGTTTGCTCTACAAAGGACATACTATTCAACCTTTTTCACCAAAAGCAGGAACAGGATTAAGTACACATGAACTCAATCAACCTGGCTGTTATCGTAATGTAAAGGATACTTCTACAATTGCTCAATTTAAGGTAAAAAGGAATGGAGATTCTGAATTTTTATTCAATAAAACAAATAATGAAGTTTACTTTTTAGCATGGACAACTACCCCTTGGACATTGCCTTCCAACACAGCATTAGCAGTTGGAAAAAAAATTGACTATTTACTAGTAGAAACACTTAATCAATATACCGGAAAGGCGATTACAGTTGTTGTTGCAAAGGCCTTATCTTCAAAATATTTTACTGCTGAAAATGCTGATTTAAAATTTGATGACTATGAAACTGGTAATAAAAACTTGCCTTATAAATTCATTTCAGAATTCAAAGGAGATAGTTTAGAAGGATTAAAATACGAGCAACTTTTATCTTACGCACAACCAGAAGATGGAGATGCTTTTAGGGTTTTATTGGCTGACTTTGTAACTACTGAAGATGGCACAGGAATTGTACACTTAGCACCAAGTTTTGGGGCTGATGACAATAGAGTATGTAAACAAAATGGAATTGGAAGTTTAACTTTAGTAAACAAGCAAGGAAAGTTTGTTGAACAGGTAACTGATTTTGCTGGTATGTATGTGAAAGATGAGTACTACACTGAAGGAGAAAAAAAACCAAAACTCTCTGTTGATGTACAAATTGTCATCAAATTAAAAGAAGAAAACCTTTGCTTTAAAGCAGAGAAATACGAACACTCCTACCCACATTGTTGGCGTACCGATAAACCTATTTTATACTATCCTATGAACAGTTGGTTTGTAAAAACTACCGACTATAAGGAGAGAATGATGGAACTTAACAATACCATTAACTGGAAACCTAAATCAACTGGTGAAGGGCGTTTTGGAAACTGGCTTGAAAATTTAGTCGACTGGAATTTATCCCGTTCTCGTTTTTGGGGAATTCCTATTCCTATTTGGAGAACTGAAGATGGAGAAACTGAAATCTGTATTAGTTCAATTGAAGAATTGAAGAATGAAATTGAAAAATCAATTGCTGCAGGGGTTATGAAAACTAATCCTTTAGGTGATTTTAAAGTAGGTGATTTCTCAGAAGAAAACTACAATACATTTGACCTGCACAGGCCTTATGTTGATGATATCATTTTGGTTTCAGAGAATGGTGAACCAATGAAAAGGGAGTTGGATTTGATTGATGTTTGGTTTGATTCAGGAGCAATGCCTTATGCGCAATTGCATTATCCGTTTGAAAACAAAGAAGTATTTGAAAAAAATTATCCTGCTGATTTCATTGCTGAAGGAGTTGACCAAACTAGAGGATGGTTCTTTACTTTGCATGCAATTTCAACTATGTTGTTTGATTCTGTTGCGTATAAAAATGTAATTTCAAACGGTTTAGTTTTGGACAAGAACGGAAACAAAATGTCCAAACGATTAGGAAATGCTGCCGATCCTTTCAAAATAATTGACCAATATGGTGCTGATGCGACAAGGTGGTATATGATATCAAACGCACAGCCTTGGGATAACTTAAAGTTTGATGAAGCAGGAATACAGGAGGTGCAAAGAAAATTCTTTGGTACGCTTTACAACACCTATTCTTTCTTTGCTTTATACGCAAATATTGATGGGTTTAATTATGCTGAAGATGAAGTGGCTCTTGAAGATAGAACCGAGATTGACCGTTGGATTATTTCAGAATTAAATACCTTAATAAAGGAGGTTGAAGGCAATTATGAAAACTATGAACCTACTCGTGTTGCACGATTAATTCAGGATTTTGTAATCGGAAAATTAAGTAATTGGCATGTACGTTTAAGCAGAAGGCGTTTTTGGAAAGGAGAGTACAATTCTGATAAGGTTTCTGCCTACCAAACGCTTTACGAATGTTTAGAAAAAATCTCATTAATTGCAGCTCCTATTGCTCCATTTTTTATGGATCGTTTGTTCCAAGATTTAAATAACATTAGCAATAAGCAGTCTGTAAATTCTGTACATTTAGCCGATTTTCCAAAGTCGGATAGTAGTAAAATTGATGCTGATTTAGAACATAAAATGCAATTGGCACAAAACATTACTTCACTTACTTTGTCGCTAAGGAAAAAAGAAATGATTCGAGTAAGACAGCCTTTGCAAAAAATAATGATACCCGTATTGAGCCCGAAAATGCAACAAGATATTGAGCAGATTTCATCAATTATTCTAAGCGAAATAAATGTAAAAGAAATTGAATACTTGACTGAAGGTTCTAATGTTTTGACCAAACAAATAAAACCTAATTTCAAAACACTAGGCCCAAAATTTGGAAAAGACATGAAGTTAATTTCTGGAGTTATCACTAAATTTACTTCTGAAGATATCAAGAAAATTGAAAAGGAAGGTAGTTATAGAATTAATGATAAAATTACAATTGACTTAACTGATGTTGAAATTAGTTCTGCCGACATTCCTGGATGCATTGTGGCTAATAATAATGGGATAACGGTTGCTTTAGACATTACAATTTCTGATGATTTAAAAGAGGAGGGAATGGCTAGAGAATTTATCAATAGAATTCAAAACCTTAGAAAAGACAAGGGGTTTGAGGTGACGGATAAGGTTAATATCTTGGTTGAAAACAATGAACGTTTAAAGCCTGCTATTCAAAATAATTTCGCTTATATTTGTGATGAAACTTTAGCAGACAAATTAAAATTCACAGAGGTAATTGAAAACAATGTAGATATGATTGATTTGGTAGACAAAATCACTGCAAAAGTGAGTATTAAAAAACAATAACAACAATGGTTGAAAAAACTACATATACAAAAGATGAGCTTGAAGAGTTTAGACAATTAATTTTATCTAAAATTGAAACTGCTCAAGAGGATTTAAATCTTTTAAGGGCAGCTACTGCTAACGATTCTGATAACGGAACTGAAGACACTTCACCTACTTTTAAGCAGTTTGAGGAAGGGTCATCTACACTATCGAAAGAAGAGAATATTAAGTTAGCCGAAAGACAAGCAAAATTTATTTTACACCTTAATAATGCGCTAATCCGTATTAAGAATAAAACTTACGGAATTTGCAGAATTACTGGTAAATTAATTCCTAAAGGAAGATTACAATTAGTTCCACACGCTACACTTAGCATTGAAGCAAAAAAAGCACAATAGCTTACTTTGAGAAAGATATTTCTTACCGCTTTTATTCTTGTCATAATTGATCAAGTCCTAAAGATTTGGATTAAAACTCATTTTATTTTAGGAGAAGAAATCAGAATTTTTGATTGGTTTATCCTTCATTTTACTGAAAATAACGGGATGGCTTTTGGTATGGAATTTGGTGGACATACAGGAAAAACGCTACTTACCTTATTCCGAATTATTGTTGTCGCTTTTGGGATAAAGTACATTATTGACCTTAGCAAAAACAAAATACCTAATGGCGCTTTACTTGCTTTAGGTTTAATTATTGGTGGCGCAATAGGAAATATTATCGATAGTTCTTTTTATGGTATTATTTTTAATGAAAGCTATCATAATGTCGCTCAGTTTTTACCAGAAACAGGTGGCTATTCCTCTTTGTTGCACGGAAAGGTTGTTGATATGCTGTATTTCCCTTTAGTAAATAGTCATTATCCTGAATGGTTTCCATTTTGGGGAGGCGACCATTTCATCTTTTTTCGTCCTGTTTTCAATATTGCTGATGCCGGAATATCGGTGGGAATATTTATGATTCTTCTTTTTTACAGAAAAGTATTTAGCTAGCTTTTTCTCTTTGCATATCACCATAAATGGTGCCAGAAATACTTTTTCTTCCAGAGCGTTTCTTAATAAATTTTTCATTTATTTCCCTGAGTAAGCCCATAAATTTAAACTTTAAAGTACTCAATAACGGGATATTTATTTTTCCCCAATCTTCTGGAAATGAATAGTTATACTTTATTAAAAAGGGCCCAAAAACATAAATAGTATGCTTTCTAATCTCTTCTGTATAGTAGTCAGACATACTCTCTCTTTTCCCTGCAGTTCTATTTGCAACAGGAAGTGCTGTAGGACTATCTATCCCTGCCTTCTTTAAGGCTAACAAATAATCACTAGTAATATTTTCATACCGAATTACGAAATCACAATTATCAAGAGTAATACTGGATAAGTTGTCATAAGGCTTAGTATGAAATTTCAAAAAATACTGCTGAAAACTAGCATTATTATCCTTTATAAAATTGAATCGTAATCTGTGGTTTTTAGTAATATGCCCTCCATTTTCTTTAAATAAATCTGGGTTAGTAAAATTCCCTTTAGCATTTGCTTTCATTTTTTCATAAACCGTTATTGCAATTTCCATAGGATTCCTGAGCACTGCAAAAACAAAATAATCCTTTTCTTTTTTGGTAGCGACCTTTTTAAACTCATGGTATAATGAATGCTTTCTTAAGTAAGGTTTTCCTTCATAGTTTGCGTGTAACTCCTTTGTAATTGCTGAAGATGCCGAGAATGGAAGACCTATAAATAGGAATTTATATTTATGACTAATTATCATATCAAATTATTTTTAAGCAGATATTCTGCTATTTGAATAGTATTTGTAGCAGCTCCTTTTCTTAAGTTATCTGAAACAATCCACATATTTATTGTGTTCGGAAAAGTATAATCCTCTCTAATTCTCCCTACAAAAACATCATCTTTTCCTTGAGAAAAAATAGGCATAGGATAAACTTGTTCACTTACATTATCTTGTAGAGTTATACCATTTGTTTCCGATAAAATATTTTTAATCTCAGCAATATCAATCTCATTTTCAAAAGTAATATTTACACTTTCGGAATGCCCTGCAACAACTGGAATTCTAACGGCAGTTGCCGAAACATTTATATTATCATCTAATATTTTTTTAGTTTCATTGCAAAGTTTCATTTCTTCTTTGGTGTAATCATTTTCTAAAAAAATATCACATTGAGGAATTGCATTTTGGTGGATTTGGTAAGGATAGGCCATCTCTCCTTCAATATTATTCACTTCATTTTCCAACTGTTTTATAGCCTTCATTCCTGTACCTGTAATTGACTGATAAGTAGAAACAATTACTCTTTTTATGCCATATTTTTTATGAAGTGGAGCCAATGCCATCACTAGTTGAATAGTAGAACAATTCGGATTTGCAATAATGAAATCCTCCTTTATAAGTTGATCTCCATTTATTTCAGGAACAATTAATTTACAGTTTGGATTCATTCTCCAAAAAGAAGAATTATCGATTACCTTACATCCTTTTTCCGCCAATTTTGAAGCCCATTTTTCTGAAATATCACTTCCTGCAGAAAAAATTGCAAGTTGAGGAGGATTTTCCAACAGTTCCGATAAACTGATTATTGTGTGAGAATTTCCCTTGTAGTTTATTGTTTTACCACATGATTTTTCGGAAGCCACAAGCATAAGTTCAGTAAGTCGAAAATCTCTTTCCTGCATCACTTCCAACATCTTTTGGCCAACTAATCCTGTTGCCCCTATAATTGCTACTCTCATTTATGTAATTTTATTTTCCAAAAGTACTACATTTACCATCTATGAAGAAGTACTTTTTTATTTTTATCTTATTTAGCCTTCCCTCAGTTATTTTTGCGCAATTTACTGATGACTTTTCTGATGGGGATTTTACAAATAATCCAATATGGACAAGTGATATTACTCGATTTGAAATTGACAATTTGAAAAAATTGCACTTAAATGATACTATTTCGAACACCTCCTATTTAACAACTGAGAGCAAAGCCATCATAAATGGGGTTTGGGAATTTGAAATAAAAATGGATTTTTCTCCCTCAACTTCTAACTATTCTAAGGTTTATCTTATTTCTGATAATGCGGATATTAGTGGTTCATTAAACGGAATATATGTGCGTATTGGCGGAGAAAGTGGAGTGATTGATGATGTTAGTTTATATGTTCAGAATGGGAATACTAACACAAAAATTATTGATGGAACAGATGGAATTGCTGGTGTAGACCCAGATTTTAAAGTGAAAGTTACGCGAGATAGTATTGGGAATTGGGAATTATTTGTTGATACTTCCAGTCAATTTATATTGCAAGGAACTGCTTTTGAAAACAGCATAACAGCCTCCAATTATTTTGGAATTTATTGCAAATATACCGCAACACGATCCGACTTATTTTGGTTTGACAATTTTAATGTTAGTGGTACTTATGACACTACTACTCCGCCTACAATTAATGAAAACGATATTGTAATCAATGAGATTTTTTGCGACCCAACCCCATCCATTGGGTTGCCAGAATTGGAGTATATTGAACTTTATAATCGCACAAATAAACCGATTAACTTAACCGATTGGACAATTGTAATTGGAACGACCGAAAAGCAATTTCCTGTATCGGCTATTGAGCCAAATAGTTTTGTGATCTTAATAAAAGAAACTGAAATTGACTCCTTTCCAAGCCATATTTCAAGCATTGGATTTTCTTCCATTTCATTAACGAATGGAGGTGCAAACTTAATCCTAAAGGACAAAAATAGGAAGGTGATAAACGGCATTTCCTACACGGATAAATGGTATAATAATGACAACAAAAATGAGGGGGGCTGGAGTATTGAGCAGGTAAATCCTAACCTATTTTGTGAAGGATATAATAATTGGAGGGCTTCTGTTGGCAATATTGGAGGGACGCCTGGCACACAAAATTCAGTTTTTGGCACCCCTGTATTTATTGAGGAGTTCAGGATTACAAAAGCATATATTATTGACAGCAATACGGTAAAAATTCATTTTAACAAACGGGTTGATTCTTTACAATTGGCGGATAGTTCTTTCTTTGAGATAAACGGAAACATCCCAATAAAAAGCACGGCAATTGCTCCCTTTTTTAATAGTGTATCGCTAAGTTTTGGCTTTATATTTTTGGAGAACTCTACTTATACAATAGATGCATATAACTTAATGGATTGTTCTGAAAATTTACTTTCAAATACTATAAGTTTTGGAATTTCAGACTCTGCTTTGAAGAATGATATCATCATTAATGAAATCCTGTTTAACCCAAAAGATGATGGAGTAGATTATATTGAGATTTACAACAACTCCAACTCCTTTTTTGATTTATCAAAATTACGAATAGCCAACTTTTTTGAATTTGGAGGAGCTTTAAGTCCTGAGAATAGTAAAGTAATCACAGCAGAAACACATCTTTTTGCACCAAATACTTATTTGGTATTAACCACTGACTCGGCAAAAGTAAAAGCGCAATATAAAACTGAAACCCCTTATGCTTTTATTGAGGTCGAAAGTATGCCTACCCTCTCCAATGAAGAAGGAACAATTTGTATCGTGCATCAATCCTTAAACCAAATTATAAATGCTTTTACCTATTATGAAGACATGCACTTTTCTTTATTGGAAACAAAAGATGGCGTAAGTTTGGAACGCTTAGACAAGAATGCGGAAACGCAAAACACTAGCAATTGGCATTCGGCAGCAAGTACGGTAGGTTTCGGAACACCAACCTACAAAAACTCTCAAGAATTCATTATGCAAAGTATTGGTGAAATGAATATTGACCCCAAATCTTTCAGGCCAAACAATGATGGAGATAAGGATTTTTGCTCGATAAATTGGAATTTCAGCAAAACAAACTTAATGGCTACAATCAAGATTTTTGACACTGAGGGGAGAGAAGTGAAAAACCTAATGAACAATAAAATGATTGGCAATGAAGGTAGTGAAATATGGGATGGGACATCAGCAGAGGGCTTACGACTAAACACAGGAATGTACATTGTTTTTATGCAAGTATTTTCGGAAGATGGGACAGTAGAGTCTTATAAAAAAGTTGTTGTTTTACACTACTAATGCCAGTCCCAAAACACATAGAAGAATTGCTGAAAAACATTCCGCCAAAAGCAGGAATTTATCAGTATTATGACAAAAGCGATAAGTTACTTTATATCGGAAAAGCTAAAAATCTGAAAAAACGGGTTTCATCTTATTTTACTAAAAAACAAGAACACGGTAAAACACGGGTATTAGTCAGTAAAATACAGGACATAAAATATGTAGTTGTAAGTAGTGAAATGGATGCACTACTCTTGGAAAACAACCTGATAAAAAAACATCAGCCCAAGTATAATGTTGCCCTAAAAGACGGAAAAACTTACCCTTGGATTTGCATAAAAAATGAACCTTTCCCAAGGATTTTCCAAACTAGAAATGTAATAAAAGATGGGTCGGCTTATTACGGACCTTACACTTCTGTTCGCTTGGTAAAAACACTATTGGATTTTTTTCATCAGCTATATCCATTACGGAATTGCAGTCTAAACTTGACGGATAAAAACATCAAGGCAAAGAAGTTTAAAGTCTGCTTGGAATACCATATGGGCAACTGCTTGGGGCCTTGTGAAGACAAACAAAGTAGCAAGGAATATCAATTAGGAATTGAGCATATCAAACAGATAATAAAAGGAGATATTAAGTCTGTAATTCAGTATTTAAAAACGGTTATGCTTGGTTTTTCGGAAGCAATGGAGTTTGAAAAAGCACAATCGGTAAAGGAGAAAATTGATCTGTTGAGCAACTACCAAGCGAAATCCACCATTGTAAACCCTAAGATAAATGATGTAGATGTGTTTACCATACTTAGCTATGAAACAACTGCTTTTGTAAACTATCTGAAAATAAATTCAGGCGCAATTATTCAAGCACATACCTTGGAACTGAACAAAAAACTAGAAGAAACAGAAGAAGAATTATTGCAACTCGCAATAGTGGAACTTAGGCAAAGGTTCAAAAGCACTTCAAAAACCATTTACTGTTCTCATTCCTTGGAAAATGTTTGGGAAAACTTAAGTATTACCATCCCAAAAATTGGGGATAAGAAAAAACTTATTGACCTAAGTTTAAGGAATGCAAAATACATGTTGCTGGACCAACAAAAACGCAAAATCAACAACATTGAAAAGCAAGACAATAAGCGAATTTTGGAACAATTGCAAAAAGATTTACACCTTGTAAATCGTCCAAGACATATTGAATGTTTTGATAATTCCAATACACAAGGAACAAATCCTGTAGCGGCTTGTGTGGTGTTTAAAAACGCAAGGCCTAGCAAAAAGGATTATCGCCATTTTAATATTAAAACAGTAGTTGGTCCTGATGATTATGCAAGTATGGAAGAGGTCGTTTACAGGAGGTACAAACGCCTTTTGGATGAAGAACAGCCTTTACCAGAATTGATTGTTGTTGATGGAGGAAAAGGGCAATTAAGTTCAGCAGTAAAGAGTTTAGACAAACTCAAACTTAGAGGGAAAATTGCCATTATCGGTATTGCCAAACGCTTGGAAGAAATCTATTTTCCAGGAGATAGTGTGCCTCTTTATTTGGACAAACGATCAGAAAGTTTGAAGTTGATACAACAATTAAGGGATGAAGCCCACCGCTTTGGCATTATTCACCACCGCAAGCAAAGAGGGAAAGATAGCCTTGGTACTTCATTGGATAAAATTGAAGGAATAGGTTCGAAAACAGTAGAGATGTTGATTACTCATTTTGGTTCAGTTAAAAAAGTAATGGAAGCCAAAAATGAAGAGTTAATAAAGCTGATTGGAAAAAGCAAAACAGAAAAAATTAAAAACTCCTAAAGAGTATAAATCATTGTAGTATTTAAACGATTATGCCCTAATAGTATCTGATTGGTTATCTATTATTTTTTTGTAGTATTGTACATAACCAATTGTTGGCTCAATTAAAAATATGATACGAATAGAAACGGAAAGATTGATTCTTAGAGAATATGAAAAAACTGATTGGCAAGCTGTACACTTATACGGACAACAAGAACATATATTAATATATGAAGTCTGGGGACCTAATACAGAAGAACAGACCAAAGAATTTATTGAAAAGTCGATAAATGAAAGAAAAGAGAAGCCAAGGAGAGCCTTTGAAATTTGTGTCACATTAAAGAGTACTAAGAATTTAATAGGTGGATGTGGATTTAGGATTAATAAAGAAAATAATAAAAGAGGAAACTTTGGCTATATAATAAATCCTGAATATTGGAATAAAGGCTATGCAACTGAAGCATCAAATGGACTTCTTAATTTTATGGTTGAAAACTACGGCATAACAGAAATAGAAGCTACTTGTGATATTTTGAATTTACAATCTAAGAGAGTACTTGAAAAATGTGGACTCGAAAAAACGAAAGAAATTAAGAATGATATAGAGATGAAGGGAAGGTTTCGAGACACGCTTCATTTTGAAAGACTAATAAAAGAGCCTAACAAAACCTAAAAACAATAGCCCACTCTGGAATTCTACGACACCATACACAAATCGTAATGCCTTATTAAAACAAATAAAATCCAAATGAAAAATAAAACAATCGCTCTAATTTCACTATTACTACTTTGTTCCATAACTAGTTTTGGGCAAAAAAATGAGTTTAATTTAATAGAACTTGATTCCACTTGGGGACAAGAAGTCCTTCGTTTCCTGCAAGAAACATGGACTACATAGGAGTGGGAGAAGTAAGATTCCCACCTAAAGGTTGGATAAATCCAGAACACACATTTTTTTGGTCATACACCTATGCTTGGAGCATAAATTTAAATAGCGAAATCACAGAAAAAGAGTTAGAATTAGATTTAGTGAAATATTTTAACAGCTTAAATAAAGTTGAGATGGTTGATTCAACAAATAATCGAAAAGCATCTTCAAAAGTCACTCAAACTAAAAGAAATAAGTCAACTATATTTTTTAAAGGATATGTTAAAACATATGATCGTTTTGCAACTAACGACCTAATTACTTTAAATGTTTTAATTGAAAGCGGTTATTGTGAAAAAGAGAAAAAAACAGTTATTCTATTTAAGTTTTCACCTAAAGAATTTGAACATAAAGTATGGGAATCGCTGAATGAAATAAAACTGTATTCTGATGTTTGTGATGAATAATAAGAAATTCATCTTCCTAATCTACACTTAATACTTTCAATCAGAATATATTGTAATTTCAATAGCATTCGGAATGTCATTTAAGTCCATACCAATAAACGTAGGAAAGTCCAAACGAACTTTCTTGGTGAGTATTTTAGTAAATTAGTCACTTAAAACACGTAACAAACCGTTAGAAAAAATAAAACTATGAGAATAAAACATTTAATACTACTAACCTTCCTCTATTCTATTTCGAGCAATGCGCAAGACACCACTAAAGTGTTATTTATTGGAAATAGCATCACATACTTTAATAACATGCCTCAAACGTTTGAATCAATAGCTAATTCTAAAGGAGACCCTACTGAAGTTACAATCTATGCTCCTGGAGGCACAGGTTTTATTAATCATGTTAATGACCCTAATGTATTTAACTATTTTCAACAAGAAC
>Ga0308020_1000433_pt1 | contig 11830 bp, 12 predicted proteins | sample Neamet349_FD_201302 | JGI IMG/M metagenome (GOLD analysis project Ga0308020, IMG submission 201302) | Marine microbial communities from water near the shore, Antarctic Ocean - #349 | ecosystem: Environmental > Aquatic > Marine > Unclassified | place: Southern Ocean | collected 2014-10-02
TTATCTAATGTTAAATCATTAAATTTGCCGCAATTATTTTAACATGGCTAAAGTAAAATATTATTACGATACTAAAACACTAAGTTACAAACGAATTGAACTTAGTGGGTTAAATAAGTTAAAACGTTTGTTTTATTTCCTTATTGGAAGCGCTTTTACTGGGCTAATTATGGTAATTATTTTCTTTCAGTTTTTTGATAGTCCTAAAGAAAAAAGGCTGAACAGAGAGATAGATGTTTTAACCACTCAATACAAAATTGTAGAAGATAAACTCAATCAAGTGGAGTTGGTGCTAGATGATATTCAGAATCGTGATGATAATATCTATAGAGTAATTTTTGAAGCAGAACCAATTCCAAGGTCTATCAGAAAAGCAGGATATGGAGGGGTGAATCGTTATCAAAACCTAAGAGGATTCAGCAATTCTGAACTTATTATCAGCACAAGCGAAAAGGTGGATCAAATTTCGAAACAACTATATATTCAATCAAAATCGTATGACGAAATTATTGAATTGGCAAGAAACAAAGCGGATATGCTTGCGGCATTACCTGCAATTCAGCCGGTTTCTAACAAAAATCTAAGCCGTATGGCTAGTGGATACGGTTATCGTATTCATCCTATCTACAAAACAAGAAAATTACATACTGGAATGGATTTCTCAGCAAAAACAGGAACTCCAATTTATGCAACAGGTGATGGTAAAATATCCAAAGTCAGGAAAAGCAGAAGAGGCTATGGAAATCATGTAATTATTGACCATGGCTATGGCTACAAAACGCTTTACGCACATATGACAAAGTACATTGTAAAAAGAGGACAAAAGGTGAAAAGAGGAGAAGTAATTGGCTATGTAGGAAGCACAGGAACTTCAGTTGCACCTCACTTGCATTATGAAGTACATAAAGATGGTAGAAAGATAAATCCTGTAAACTTTTACTACAATGACCTTAACCCTGAGGAATACGAAAAGATGTTAGAAATCTCTTCTCAGAACAATCAATCATTCGACTAATGCCTTACAAAAACAAACCAACCGAAAAGTTATTCTATAAAATAAGTGAAGTTGCTGAAATGTTTTCTGTTAATGTTTCACTTATTCGTTTTTGGGAAAAGGAATTTGATATTCTAAAACCTAAAAAGAACAAAAAAGGGAACCGATTATTTACCAAAAAAGATATCGATAACCTTACTATTATTTTCCACTTAGTAAAAGAAAGAGGATTCACCTTGGAAGGAGCAAAACAGAAATTGAAAGAAAATAAAGGCGATACGATTGATAATATCGAAATTGTAAATCACCTGAAAGACATTAGAGGTTTCCTAGTAAAACTAAGAGAGGAACTTTAATAATAGTTTTTATCTATCAGGTAATTCTGCACATAATCCTTAACACCACTTTCCAAAGTTGTAAACTGTTTTGTATAGCCAACTGCTTTTAGCTTTTGCATATTCGCCTCAGTAAAATATTGGTATTTATCTCGGATATCCGCAGGGGTATCAATGTATGAAATCACACTATTTTTCCCTAAAGCTGAAAAAGTAGCGATCACCAAATCATTAAAAGTTCTTGCCTTACCACTTCCTAAATTATACAAACCACTTTGTTTTGTTTTCATTATGAAAGTAAGCACTTCTACTACATCTTTCACATATACAAAATCACGCAATTGTTCGCCATCCTTATATTCAGGATTATGCGAGCGAAACAATTTCATCCCATCAGTTTCCTTAATTTGTTTTACAGCATGAAAAATTACTGATGCCATTCTGCTTTTATGGAACTCATTGGGCCCATAAACATTAAAGAACTTAAAGCCTGCCCAAAATGGCGGTTGAATTTCTTGCGCTAAAACCCACTTATCAAAATCATTTTTTGAATCGCCATAAGGATTTAAAGGAATCAACTTTTCTACTACCTCATGATTATCATCAAAACCAAACTCCCCCATTCCATAAGTAGCGGCTGAGGAAGCATAAATAAATGGAATTGAATTTTTCACACAAATATTCCACAAACTTTTAGAATAATTCAGGTTTAACTCATCAAAAATAGCAACATCAAATTCTGTTGTATCGGTACGCGCACCAATATGATAAACGGCTGAAACTTCAGTAGCATTTTCTTTAAACCAATCCACAAAAACTATTCTTTCTATTTCTTCTGAAAATTGCTTTCCAGATAAGTTTTTATTTTTTTCTGCATCCGAAAAATCATCAACCAACACCAAATTAGTGTTACCTAAACTATTGAGTTTACTCACCAAACACGAACCAATAAATCCTGCTGCACCTGTTACGATTATCATATTGCAAAAGTACATTAAAAAACTATACATTTGCCTTGATGGATGAAACACAAAAAAAGGCGATACACAAAAAACTATTATCTGAAATTGAGAGCACTCAAAAAAAGATAGTAGAATATACTGAACTTTGCAAACCCATTGCTCCTGAAAACTCAATTGGGAGAATTTCGCGTATGGACGCTATAAACAACAAAAGTGTAGTGGAAGCCGCCCTCAGGGAGGCAAAGAATAAAATGCAACAACTGCAAGTTATGCAAAGCAAAATAAAGGATGATGAGTTCGGTATGTGTAGCAAATGCAAACAACACATTCCCTTGGGAAGATTAATGATTCGTCCGCACAGTAAATTTTGTGTGAATTGTGCACAATAAAATGTACTTTTGAACCCATGAAAGCATTGCAATTAATTTTTAGATACATTAAGTATTTTTTTACTGCCAAAAACAAACATTCGGCACAAGCGCCATTTCTTTACGAACTGATTACACAAGTAATTGATAAGCGAACGGATGATGAAACGTGTAAGCGTATTGAAGCGCTCAGAAAAGAATTATGCCAATCAGAAAGAGAGATTCAGATTACTGATTTTGGAGCTGGAAGTACCATCAATAATTCAAAAACCAGAAAGGTGAAAGATGTTGCTAAGAATTCTGCCAAAAATGCGAAATTCGGGAAATTACTGTACAGAATTATTCAGTTTTACAAACCAAAAAATATTCTTGAATTAGGAACTTCACTAGGAATAAGCACTTCATATTTGGCAAAAGCGAATGCCAATTCACAAGTATTTACATTTGAAGGTTGCCCAGAAACTGCTAAAATAGCACAAGAAAATTTTGACAAACAAAACATCAACAACACTTCAATTACTTTAGGTGATTTCAATTTGACACTATCAGAAAAACTAAAAGAAATTGAAACGATTGACTTAGCTTTTATTGATGGAAATCATCAAGAAAAACCAACCATTGCTTATTTTGAAGAATGCTTGAAATACGCAAACAACAACACTATTTTTATTTTTGATGACATCCATTGGTCGGAAGGAATGGAAAACACTTGGGAGTACATAAAGGCACACCCAAAAACTACATTAACGATTGATTTGTTTTTTGTGGGGATTGTATTTGTTAAATCAGAGTTAAGTAAAGAAGATTTTACGATTCGTTTTTAAAATATTATGAAAGTTTATACAAAAAAAGGAGACAAAGGAAAGACTCAGTTATTAGGAGGAAGTATGGTCAGCAAAAACCATATTAAGCTAGAATGTTATGGTACGATTGATGAGTTAAATGCTTTTATTGGTAATATTTACGACCAAGAAATTAGTGCTTTCCACAAAGAAATTTTGCTCAAAATTCAAAACCAACTTTTTAATTTAGGGTCTATTATTTCCTTTGACGGAAAAAAAGACAAGATAAAATTACCCAATGTTACAGCCGAAAACATTGAAATGATGGAGAAAGCAATTGACAAAATGGAAGAATCATTGCCTATGCTAAAGAATTTCATTTTGCCTTCTGGGCATCCTACCGCTTCAATATGTCATATTGCACGTACGGTTTGCAGGCGTGCCGAGCGCAACTTAGTTGCCCTTGGACAAGAGGAAACAATTGACAATTTACACATACAATACCTTAATAGATTGTCGGATTATTTATTTGTTTTGGCGCGTGCAATACTTAAAGAAAATAACGCACCAGAAATTGAATGGCAAAAAGATTAACAAATTCACCTCCAGTTCAATAAAAAATATATTTTTGCAAAACATTAAAACAGATTTAAAATGTATTGGACTTTAGAATTAGCATCAAAATTAGAAGATGCACCATGGCCGGCAACAAAGGATGAGTTAATTGATTTCGCAATCCGTTCAGGAGCGCCAATGGAAGTAGTAGAAAATTTACAAGAATTGGTGGAGGAAGAACCAGGTATGCAATGGGATACTATTGAAGATATTTGGCCCGATTACCCTACAAAAGATGACTTCTTCTTCAATGAAGATGAGTATTAAATAAAAAGGCTGAATTTCAGCCTTTTTTTATTTTGTATACTCTTGTAATAAAAGTACATTTGTTGCCCTTATACAATTAGAATACATGGCAGGATTATTAAATATTATCGGTAAATTATTTGGCAACAAATACGACAAGGACGTAAAAGAGATTACTCCTATAATTACGCAAATTAATGCGGAATTCAGCAAGTTAAGCACCTTAACTAATGATGAGTTAAGAGCAAAAACTGGCGACTTAAAAAATCAAATAGCTGATTTTATTGCTAGTGATAAGCAAACAATAGAGGAGCTAAAAAAAGAAGCTCGCCTTTCAGAAACTCCAACAGAAAAAAAAGAAACGCATTACAAGGAAATTGATGAGCTTGAGGAATTAGTAATTACTAAAACTGAAGAGGTATTAAATCTTGTTCTGCCACAAGCCTTTGCTGTTGTAAAAGAAACTGCAAAACGATTTGCTGAAAACGATACCGTAACGGTTACAGCAACTGAAAACGACAAAGAACTTGCTGCCACAAAAGATTTTGTAAGCATAGCGGCTGAAACTGCATCCTACAAAACTTCATGGGATGCTGCCGGAACAGAAATTCTTTGGGACATGATTCATTATGATGTACAATTAATTGGAGGTGTTGTTTTGCACCAAGGAAAAATTGCAGAAATGCAAACAGGAGAGGGAAAAACCTTATCAGCTACCCTACCTATTTACCTGAATGCCTTAACTGGTTTAGGAGTTCACCTGGTTACCGTAAATAATTATTTAGCAAAAAGGGATGCGCTTTGGATGGGACCTTTATTTCAATTTCATGGGTTAAGTATTGATTGTATTGACAATCATCAACCGAATTCTGACGAAAGAAGAAAAGCCTATTTAGCAGATATTACTTACGGAACAAACAATGAGTTTGGTTTTGATTACTTGAGGGATAATATGGCAAAAAGGCCAGGCGATTTGGTACAAAGAAAATTGCATTATTCTATTGTGGATGAGGTGGATTCGGTATTGATTGATGATGCCCGTACGCCTTTAATTATTTCAGGACCAACACCACAAGGCGACAAGCACGAATACAATGAGTTTAAGCACAAAGTTGATCAGTTAGTAGGAGCACAAAGAAAATTTGTAACTACCGTACTTTCTGATGCTAAAAAACAAATTACTGAAGGCAATAATAAGGACGGAGGATTTAACCTACTAAGAGCGTTTAGAGGTTTACCAAGAAACAGGGCCTTAATTAAATATTTAAGTGAAGATGGAGTAAAGATTCAGTTGCAAAAAACAGAGAACTATTACATGCAAGACCAAAATAAAGAAATGCATTTGGTAGATGAGGAACTTTATTTTGTGATTGATGAGAAATCAAATTCTATTGAACTTACCGAAAAAGGACTTGAACTAATGACTAGCTCTGCCGAAACTAAGGATTTCTTTATCCTACCTGATGTTGGAGCTGAAATAGCAATACTTGAAAAATCGACTGAGAGTGGAAAAGAAAAAGCAGTCAAAAAAGAAATCCTTTTAAGAGATTTTGGAATTAAAAGTGAAAGGATCCATACGATAAATCAGTTACTAAAAGCCTATACTCTTTTTGAAAAAGATACCGAGTATGTAGTAATGGACAACAAAGTAAAAATTGTTGATGAGCAAACTGGTCGTATCATGGATGGAAGAAGGTATTCTGATGGATTACACCAAGCCATTGAAGCCAAAGAGAATGTAAAAATTGAAGCGGCTACACAAACCTATGCAACCGTAACTTTACAGAATTATTTCAGAATGTACAATAAGATTTCGGGTATGACGGGTACTGCCGAAACAGAAGCAGGAGAATTCTGGGAAATATACAAATTGGATGTAGTAGCGATACCAACCAACCGCCCAATAACAAGAGATGACAAAGACGATATGGTGTTTAAAACCAATCGTGAAAAATACAATGCAGTAATTGAAGATATTATTAAACTTACTGAGCTAGGAAGACCCGTTTTAGTAGGTACTACCTCAGTTGAGATTTCAGAATTACTAGGTACAATACTTAGGAAAAGAGGAATTAAACACAATGTACTGAATGCAAAAATGCACCAAAGAGAAGCTGATATTGTAGCAGCAGCAGGGAAATCAGGAGCCGTAACAATTGCAACAAATATGGCGGGTAGGGGTACCGATATTAAACTTTCGGAAGAAGTAAAAGTAGCTGGGGGTTTAGCAATTATTGGTACTGAACGACATGATTCTCGTAGGGTTGACCGCCAGTTAAGAGGTCGTGCAGGAAGGCAAGGAGACCCAGGTTCGTCTCAGTTTTATGTTTCGCTTGAAGATAAATTAATGCGACTGTTTGGCTCGGAAAGAATTGCCAAACTAATGGACAGAATGGGATTAGAAGAAGGAGAGGTTATCCAACATTCCATGGTAAGTAAGTCCATAGAGCGTGCACAGAGGAAAGTAGAGGAAAATAACTTTGGAGTAAGAAAAAGATTGTTGGAATATGATGATGTAATGAACCAACAAAGAGAAGTAATTTACAAAAAAAGAAGACATGCTTTGCATGGTGACCGTTTGTCATTGGATGTATCAAACATGATATACGACAATTGTGAAAGCATAGTGGAGGATTTGCATGCAGCAAAAGATTATGAGGCTTTCAAAATTGATATTATTCGCCTATTGGCTATTGAAAGTCCTATTTCTGAAACTGAATTTAAGGATGCGTCAATAGAAGATATTACAGAAAAAGTATATGAAAGATGTTATGCTAGCTATCAATTAAAATCAGAAGGAATTGCACAGCAAGCCTACCCAGTAATTAAGGATGTGTTTGAAAACCAAGGAGCAACTTATGAAAACATTGTTATTCCGTTTACGGATGGATTAAAAACCTTGCAAGTAGTAACCAACCTGAAAGAAGCACACGAATCGGAAGGAAAAAACATTGCAGAAGCGATTGAAAAAAGTGTAACGCTTGCCATTATTGACGATATCTGGAAAGAGCATTTACGTGAAATGGATGATTTAAAACAAGCGGTACAAACTGCAAGTTATGAGCAGAAAGACCCACTTTTAATTTACAAATTTGAATCGTTTAATTTGTTTAAAGCATTAATTGGCAAGGTGAATAAGGATATTATTTCTTTCTTAATAAAAGCAGGGTTACCTACACAATCCAATGTACAGGAAGACAAGCATAGAGCTGAAAACCACCAAACAAGCCGAGCAGAAAATACAGGAAATGCACCACAACAAGCAGGAAAACCTAAACCAAAGGTACAACCGGTAAGAGCAGAAGAAAAAGTAGAACGTAATGCACCTTGCCCTTGTGGAAGTGGGAAGAAATTTAAGAAATGTCACGGGAGATAAAAAGGTGAAAAACACAATCAGATATCTGTTTTATTTTACCTTACTAATAAATATAAGCGCTTGTAAAACGTACAAGCTTCTTCCTGAAAAGAAGAACACTCCACAACATAATTTTGATATTAATTTATCAGGAGAAATTCCTAACTATTCCGAAATAAAATATTGGGTGGAACATCCTGAAAAGGAAAGTCATTATACCCGTCTACCGAAAAATTATACGGATACCTTATTCAAGGATAACCCGAAAATAGATGTGTTTTTCGTACACCCCACTCTTTATTTAAAAGGGACTAGCTGGAATGCAGATATTAATGACAAAAAGCTAAATAAGGAAATTGGCAATTCTGCCATTAAAAATCAGGCAAGTGTCTTTTTAGGAATTGCAAACATTTATGCGCCACATTACAGGCAAATGCACATTCAATCGTATTACGATTTGGAAAATGGATTGCACGCATTTGAAGTTGCTTATTCGGATGTAGAAAATGCTTTTATGCATTACTGGAAAAATAACAATAAGGGCAATAAATTTATAATTGCTGGACATAGCCAAGGAACAAATCATACAGAACGATTGCTGAAAGACCTAATTCTTAAAAATGACAGCATGAAAAATAGCTTACTTATCAGCTATCTTCCCGGAATGCCAATCAAACAATTCCATAACGACTTACCCCCATGCAGCTCGCCTAATCAATTGGATTGCTTTCTTTCTTGGCGTACGTTAGCAGAAGGATATTTTCCAAAAAACTGGGAAGTGTCTGATAGTATATTTTGTGTAAATCCTATTAGCTGGCAAACTGATGATTTACTTTCCCAAAAGGAAGAACATCTTGGAATTCTTTTCCAAAACCATAAAATCCATTTTCCAAAATCGATAGCGGCATATAATCATAATGGAGTGGTTTGGATAAAACCCATAAAAATTCCTTTTGCTCGTTTTTATAAAATGAAAAACTACCATATAGCGGATTATAATTTATATTGGCTAAACATTAGAAATAACCTAAGATATCGATTAAAAGAAAATGGACACAACTAATACAATAAGATGCAATTGGCCTAAAGATGATGCTTTATATATTGAGTATCATGACAAGGAATGGGGAGTACCGGTTTATGAAGATACCAAAATATTTGAGTTCCTGCTGCTAGAAACTTTTCAAGCAGGGCTGAGTTGGATAACAATCCTTAGAAGAAGAGAGAATTTTCGAGTAGCTTTTGATAATTTCGATTTTCAAAAAATTGCTAATTACTCGGATGAAAAACAAGCAGAATTAAAACTAGATGCTGGAATCATAAGAAATACTTTAAAAATAAAAGCAGCAAAAACAAATGCAATTGCTTTTATGGAAGTACAAAAAGAGTTTGGGACTTTTAGTAAATACCTTTGGGGATTTATAGATGGAAAACCCGTTCAAAATAACTTTACTTCAATGAGTGAAATGCCAGCAAACACTCCTTTATCTGACAAAATTTCTAAAGACTTAAAAAGTAGAGGCTTTAAGTTTGTGGGTTCAACTATTGTTTACGCACACATGCAAGCCATGGGGATGGTAAACGACCATACTGTTGATTGTTTTAGACATAAAGAGGTTGGGAAATAAAACTAGTTATTTATAAGAAATAGTATTTTGCAGAGTATTATTACTAAAAGGCTTTCTTGTAAAAGATTTTTACTCTTCTATTATTAAGGAGTTCTCAATTATCCATTTCCCATCTTTTTGTGCAAATCGATAATTAACTAAAATCCCTTCTATTACATATGATAGTTGAAGTCTTAAAGTATTACATCCATAAGTCCAATCTCCAATATGGAGATAATTTTTAATCCTTTTTTCATTTATCTCGGATTCATTAAGTATAACTATTTCTTTTCCAAATTTTTTAATTCCTGCCATATTTTGAGAATTAATAAGTCCGTACTCATTAATAATCAAAGGTGTCCTTGAAGAGCCTTGTTCAATATGATAATACTGTTGTAATTCAGGCAAGTCAATTGCTAATTTAATCACCTGCCTAATCTCTGCAACAGGCATTAACTCTCTTTCTTGCCCAAATAACATACTTGCACAAGTAAAAAGTCCAATTACTATTATGGATATTTTTAGTTTCATTTCTTTAAAACACTAAATAAACAGCTTACTTGCAATCCAAAAAAAAATACATATCCAATTAAATTTATTTGGTCATGTGTGAGACTACCAAATTAGAAAACAATTCTTGCAGTAACCTATTGCTATTTCTTAGGCTTTTTCATTGCATCCACTGCCAACAAACTACTTTGAATTTGCATTTGTAAGTCTCCTACATTATCAGGAGAGTAAGGCATAAATATAGTACTCGTATTATTTTCAGAAAGCTTAGCAATCGTTTCATAATGTTGAGTCATAAATAGCATATTCATAACATCTTGGCTTGTAACATGGTCCTCCATAGCTAACTTCACCTCAGCAACTGACTCTTTCAATCCGTTAGCAATTGCAATTCTTTGCAATGCTATTCCTTCTCCTGCCAAACGCTTACTTTCCATATCTGCCTCAGCTGCTGCAATCACTCTAATTTTTGCTGCTTCTGCCTCTTCTCTTGCTGCTTCTTTCATTCGCTTAGCCGCATTAATTTCATTCATTGCATGCTTAACCTTTGAGTCAGGGTCAATATCAGTAACCAAGGCTTTTATAAAGTCGAAACCAAATTGTTGCATAGTTTCCGAAAGCTCATTTTTAACTGCAACTGCAATTTTATCCTTTTCTGCAAATACTGAATCCAATTCCATTTTTGGTACTTCAGAACGAATAGAATCAAATACATAGGATTGAATTTGACGTTCAGGATTGTTTAATTTATAAAAAGAATTTTCTATACCTTCAATAGAATCAACAACAAAAAACTGAACAGATACAATAATCTTAACGAATACATCATCCTTAGTTTTTGTTTCAACCTCAACAGGCAATTCTCTAACTCTTAAATTAATATTCCCTGCAATACTGTCAATTAACGGAATTTTAAACTGCAGCCCTGGCCTAGATACTTTATGGAACTTACCTAAACGCTCAATAACAACTGCTGTTTGTTGTTTTACCATATATAAAGCTCCTTTTAAAAAGAAAAGGGCAATAATGATGTAAACTATGTTTCCGAAAATAATATTTGTATCCATTTTGTAGGTTTTAAATTAAAGGTTAAATATAGAGAAATATCAGTGAAAATGCAACAACTTTCTCTTCAATTTTTATTTCAGATATCTGAAATCGTGATTATTTTTAATTTTTTGTAATGATTCATAAATCAATCGTATTACATCTTCAACATCATCCCTATGTACAGTTTCAACTGTAGTATGCATATACCTTAGCGCAAGCGATATTAAAGAAGAAGCAACTCCACCCGTTGAATACGCAAAAGCATCCGTATCCGTTCCTGTAGCACGAGAAGCAGCCATTCTTTGGAAAGGAATTTTATTCTTTTCAGCAGTATTAATAATTAACTCCAATAAATTATTTTGGACTGCAGGACCATAAGTCAATACTGGACCAGCACCACATTTAGTATCTCCTTGTTTGATTTTATCAATCATTGGTGTTCCTGTATCATGACAAACATCCGTTACAATAGCAACATCAGGTCTTATCGTATCCACAATCATTTGTGCTCCCCTCAAGCCTACTTCCTCTTGTACCGAGTTAGTAATGTATAATCCGAACGGTAATTTTACTTTATTTTCTTTTAACAAACGCGCAACCTCAGCAATCATAAAACCGCCTATACGATTATCTAATGCTCTACCTACATAAAAGTTTTTATTCAAAATCATGAATTCATCCTCATAAGTAACCACACAACCTACATGAATGCCTAATCCCTCAACTTCTTCCTTGTCCTTAGCACCACAATCCAAAAAGATATTATCTAACTTAGGGGACTTTTCAGTTGCTCCACTTCTTGTATGAATAGCTGGCCAACCAAATACAGCCTTAACCATTCCTTTTTTAGTATGGATATTTACTCTTTTGGATGGAGCAATCTGATGATCAGAACCTCCATTTCTTCTTAAGTAAATAAATCCATCTTTAGTAATATAATGCACAAACCAAGAAATTTCATCAGCATGAGCTTCAATAACCACTTTATATTTTGCCTCAGGATTTA
>Ga0308020_1000441_pt1 | contig 11743 bp, 8 predicted proteins | sample Neamet349_FD_201302 | JGI IMG/M metagenome (GOLD analysis project Ga0308020, IMG submission 201302) | Marine microbial communities from water near the shore, Antarctic Ocean - #349 | ecosystem: Environmental > Aquatic > Marine > Unclassified | place: Southern Ocean | collected 2014-10-02
CGCGCGGTGGTAGATGGCCACGAAAAAAGTAATGTATTTTTCACCTTGCGCACTGTCCATCACCCGCTCATTTAAGATCTTAACTTTCGACATAAGGTCACTGTCATCTCCCTGAAAAATTGCTCTAACATTTGCCTGGAAGTTTGACATGAGAAGCGCAGCACCTATACCCTTTCCACTTACATCTGCCATACAAATCACGAGACAATCCGCGCCCCATTCAAAGCAATCGTAGTAATCACCACCTATTTGATGGTGCGGTTGATAATAACCAGAAACATCAATTTGCGCATCTACTGGCCAAGACTTGGGTACGAGCATGGACTGCATCTCACCCGCGAGTTCTAATTCTCGTTTGAGTCCTTCTTGCCTTAAATTCTCGTCTACAAGCTCTCTGTTTCTTAACGCTACGACTAAAATATTCGTCAGTGTCTGAAGGAAATTAAGGTGCTTCACTACGGGACTCATCCCCCTGGTGTCTTCTTTCTCGTCACCGGCAAGAACGAAAGCAATGACCTCATCGTTTTGTGATACAGGAACAACGACATCGAAGGCGTGATTATCTAATCCATCACTTCCTACAATTGAAATACCTCCAGAATTTAGCTTTTCAAAAAAATGAGCTGGCTGTGTCTCTGGGACAAATCCCGACACCCCCGTTGAGACAAGCAAACGCCAAAATTCCCCCCCTAAATCAAGTGCATACAGGACGATCCTACTTATCCCCAAATATGTTTGAAGAGCGTTGCTATATTGATTGAGAAGCTCTTTTTCGGACGATTGAGAGTTAATGGCGCGCGTCACTTCCAAGAGTGCGTTTAGCTTAAACTCTCTGAGCTCTAGCTTTTCAATGAGTCTTGATTCCCGCGATTTTGTCATCTGATTTTTTTGGACGAATTACTTCTTAACTCTCTCAGAATATTCCTTTTTCTTCGTATCCACCTTAATAAAATCTCCTGTATTAATAAACAGGGGGACTCTTATTTCAACTCCAGTATCTACAGTTGCGGGCTTAAGTGTGTTGGTGGCAGTATCTCCTTTAATTCCTGGCTCTGTATACGTAATCTCAACCTCAATAAACTGTGGGAGATCACAAGAAATCACCCGTTCTTCCTCTGCGTAGAAAACAACGAGACAATGCAGGCCATCTTTAAGGAATTCCGGGGTATTTATCAGATGTTTCTCAATGGATATCTGCTCATAATTCTCACAATTCATAAAATGAAAACCCATGTCATCATTATATAAGTATTGATATTCTCGTGTTTCTATCCTCACGGGGTCGATCTTAAAACCTGAATTGAACGTGTGATCCACGACCCTTCCCGTCTCAATATTCTTTAATTTGGTCCTTACGAATGCGGGACCCTTACCCGGCTTGACATGGAGGAATTCAACAATTTGCCACAATCCATTGTTGTGATTCAAACACATGCCATTTTTAATATCTGAAGTATTTGCCATAGGTCAATTTGAATTCATATGAGTCTGCAAGATACATCTACCGTCACTTGCCTTCAAGTCGTATTGATATTCGATGTGTTGAAGTTGTGTTTTCCCACACAGACCAAACCTTTTCAATCGAAAAAACCAACCTATCTGGTATGATATCAAAGGAAACAATTGCCCGGGATGTCGGATCACCTACTGAAAACAATCGGTATCCTCGTGCTGTTGGAAGCAATTGAAACAATCTACCTTCCATACCCTCAACGCCATTCATGACAGCAACAGTTATTGATCTTCGAGATTTAATATCAACCCTGAATGCTCTGCCAAAACCAGGTGCACTGTCCCACGATTTATAAAATTCAGCGGTCAATCTGAAAAGATCCAAATCCCACCTCATTCTAGCACCTAATGAAAATTCTCCCTCATTGTTACAATCGATGGTAAGTCTAGATGAAATCTGACCCGCATTTACAATCGGGTGATTATAACTCATGGTCGATCGAAGCGAAGCACCCCCATGATCCATTTCAGATATCACAACAAATCGTTTGTTGTCTGGACCTAAAGAGAATCCGACGAATCCCTGCCATTGATTTACAGAGCCCGCCTTCACCCCCCAATTTATTCCTGGATGAAGAACACTCGTCTTATCGATCGAAGAAAACAGAAAAAAATGTCTACTCGCTGTTAGAACTGCACGATTGTGCATCGTGAAATCACCTTTAAAAATTCCCGCCTCCGTTTCAAAACTAAACGCATTTTTTTCCATCCGAAACACAGCCCCAAACAACCCAGAGAAACTGGACCCGAAGGTTTGGCCTATTTCACCTACAAAACCAATTTGACACAGTTTATTCACTCGAAATGCTGAAAACCCAAATCGATTCACACGAATCACGGATCTATTGAGTTCATTTTGATCTCGGTGGAGGCCTGTATCGAACCACGTAAATTCAGACAAAGAATTCTGAGTAAATGCTCTTTTCTGTGAATCCAATGAGGATGCAAACCACCATAAACCCATGTTTTTCCGAACGGCAACTCCGCGTCTAAAAGGGGAGCCATCTCCTGAATATACGCCATTAAAACCTCTGCTAACCTGACCTAATCTATGGGGAGACCTCATGGATTGAAAGGGGTCATACCTGTTAATTATTGCGCCTGAACCCCAATGAACGCGATGGTCACCTAAAATCCAGGTGACCCCTTGATGTCCTGTCCCTTGAATGTATCCTCCTACAAAATCTATCCCAACCTCTCCGACATCTCGCTCAGCAACGAAGCCCCAATTCCCTCCCTTAATACGCGCGACGCAACCCACATGAGAACCCACATATTCTTCCTCATTTAAATCAACCTGCCCCACAACACTCCATTTCACTTGACTAAGTTGAGGTCTGTACGTTTCTCCCGACGCTTCTTCTTTCCCCCACTCACACCATGTTCTCCACTTTGTACTTTTTAATAATATTTCGGAACATTCTGGTCTTAATCCAGAGATCGCCCAAACCTCTTCTGGAACCACAGGCCAACCATACTTTTCTATATGAAGCCTGATTAGTTCAGCATCCGAGACTTCCATCCAACCTTCTTCTATGGCGGGTATAAGTAGCTTATTGATGGCCACAAGAGACTGAGACAAAAGGCCATTGTGAAACAAACCACTTACAAAGGACAACAAGAGAATCAATGTCACTTTTTTTCTTACCACGACACCATCCATTGAGAGTTGCCACCAAACGATCCATGTCTGTGACTTAGGGACTTCGTGAATGCGCCATTAAAAATGAGACTGCAAGAGATTCTAAAATCTGGTCCCTCAACAATCAAGTGAGCATTTAATTTGTCCAACCTACCGCCCACAAGAAGGTGCCAGTCTCTGCCATATAAACTTGAGTTTAAGCCTAAACCAACTTGAAAACCATGCGTGTTAGGTGGGGTGATTAAGGCCGACACACGCCAAGGCCATTCTACACCCATCACATCCGGTGAGATCATCAAGGAACACCTGCCAGATGGAAAAGATGTTGTTACACCTGTTCTGGATATCAAGCGCCAAGAGCGTTTGTGTAATTCAGTCAATGCCTCTAATTGCGCACCTAAATGCAGCCAAGCGTAAATCACAATATTTTCTTCTACAACACCTATAAGTTTCTCATGGCCCCACCAAACCTCGCTCCTATTCCACGCTTCCCATCCACACCAACTCCCCCCTACTCTGGATCCTGGAATTGACTTGATGGTTTTTTCGATATTGAATGAATGCAATTTGGTCCCCCAAATGATTTGTTCTCCACGTATCATCCAATCAAATGTGTCAGACAACACAAAATCCGTGCGTAAGGATGACTGAAACTCACTTTGGGCTGTGACAACCGAAGGACATAGAAGAGATAGGCAAACGGAATAAATCCGAACGATAACAGCAATATTTGCACGTTGAACTTTCATCTTGGCAAGGTGCGATCTCATGTGAAACACGTGGAAAACAAATAAACAAGTGTTCGCTATAAATTTATTAGTGTTGTTACGCTCCTTGGTCCTATCTTTGCGCCCCGATTTGGAATGCGGGTGTGGTGAAATTGGTAGACACGCCAGATTTAGGTTCTGGTGCCGCAAGGTGTGTGGGTTCGAGTCCCTCCACCCGCACAATTCCAAACAACGGGCAGATTCTATAATAGAACGCCATGAATATTACCCAGGAACCTATTGATGCGCTTAGAGCGCAAGTAACTGTTAAGTTGGAAAAACAGGATTACGAAGGACGATGTGACAAGATTCTGCAACATCAACGCAAACAAATTGTGATGCCGGGGTTCAGAAAAGGGAAGGTTCCAATGGACATTGTGAAAAAGCAGTATGGCAAAACTGTCTTGGCTGACGAGCTCAATAAACTTCTGAGTGAGAGCCTTCAGAAACACATAGCGGAAAACAAACTGCATGTTTTAGGAAACCCAATACCGGTAGAAGATCAAGAAGAAAAAGGGGATTGGGAGAATCCCGACGCGTTTACGTTTACATATGAATTGGGACTCGCCCCAGTTGTAGAGTTAAAGTTTGGTTGGAGAGCGAGGTTTACAAGACACACCATTCCCGTTGACAAGAAAGCCATCGACAACCGTGTCCTTGACATGCAACGTCAGCACGGTACGGTCAGCGATGTGGAGACATCTGAGGAAAAGGATATGCTCATTGGAACGTTTGTTCAACTTGAAGAAAGTGGCGCGCAGTTGGAAGGAGGAATTACAAACAAAAGCTCTATTTCAATTGAATTCACGGACGACAAAGAAACAAAGAAGATACTTATAGGTCTTTCTGTAGGTTCGGATATCGTAGTGAATCCTCATAAAGTGAGTAAAAACCATGAGGACTTAGGCAAAATGCTTGGGATTTCACATGATCAGGTTCACGCTTTGAAGGGTGATTTTAAATTTACTGTTGAAGAAATTAAAAGACTGAATCCCCATGAAGTAGGGCAGTCATTGTTTGATAAAATATATCCACAGGGGGAAGTAAAAGACGAAAAGGATTTCCGGTCTCGAATCGAAAAAGATCTTGAGGGTCATTTCGACAGAGATGCTGAATGGGTATTTCGACGCAGATTTATTGTGGATTTGATCGAGTACATGAAGATTCCTCTTCCGGAAGTGTTTTTAAAGCGCTGGATTAAGCTTTCTAATGACAAACCCGTCACTGAAGAACAAATCGAAAGCGAGTTTGCCGGATATGCTGATTCATTGAGGTGGCAATTGCTCCAACAAACGGTCATGAAGGATCAGGAGATGAAGATTACAGCTGATGAATTGGAGTCTGAGGCACGTAAATTCGTCGGCGCTCAGTATGCTCAATATGGCATGCCTTTAGATGAAGAAGCGATGGACAAAGTGGCGAAAGGCGTTCTTGCAAAAGAAGAGGAGAGAAGAAAAATTGCAGATGTCATTATCGAACGGAAGGTGGTGGATTACCTTAAAACGAAAGTCAGCATTAAGGACAAGTCGATTTCTTATGAAAAGTTCTCTGAACTTGCCGCAGAGGTAAAATAATTTATGTAGGTATTCAACGATAGATTGCTATATATCGTTTGTGAATATCCGAGGAAAACACGTGTATTAAATCAAGTGTTGAAGACTAAATTGCAGACATATTATCAAGCACCATGAACAATCGTAAAGAATTTTTAAAGTTTGCCGTCAAAGATCAGGGGTTAAGTAGCCACACTGTTGGGGATTTCATATCGTCTGCATACGGCCCTGAGAATATGACCCGTACAGTTATTGAGGAGAGAGCAATGCCCTTTCGTGAAGTGGACGTCTTTTCTCGTTTAATGGCTGACCGAATTATATTTATGGGAACAGGGGTAGACGATTACATCGCCAACATTATTCAAGCGCAACTGTTGTTTCTCGAGTCAACAGACCCGAAAAAAGACATTCAGATTTACATTAACTCTCCAGGAGGAAGTGTATACGCTGGCTTGGGGATTTACGATACAATGCAGTACATCCGTCCTGACATCGCAACGATATGTACTGGCATGGCTGCTTCTATGGGAGCGGTTCTTCTGTGCGGTGGTGCAGCTGGAAAACGCACTGGTCTGAAGCACAGTCGCATCATGATCCACCAACCATTAGGAGGTGCACGAGGACAAGCATCTGACATTGAAATTACGGCACGTGAAATTCAAAAGCTTAAAAAAGAGCTTTACGAAATTATCGCGCACCACAGCGGCAAAAAATACGACGACGTTTGGAAGGACAGTGACAGAGATTACTGGATGACTGCTGAAGAAGCTAAGAATTATGGGATGATTGATGAAGTATTGAGTCGTCAATAAGATCGTTTACTAGAAAAATCTGAGAGTTAGATGGCAAAAGAAGTAGATGCTGTTTGTTCCTTTTGCGGAAGGGAAAAAGATGATGTAGAAATCCTTATAGCAGGAATTTCTGGGCATATCTGTGATGTTTGTGTGAAGGAAGCCGATACCATTGTAGAGGACGAAAGCGACAAGGATGTTGTCGGAAAGCTCGAGTTAGAGCTCAAGAAACCCGTCGAGATAAAAGCACATATCGATGACTATGTGATCGGACAGGAAAAGGCAAAGAGAACACTCTCCGTTGCTGTATACAATCATTACAAACGCCTTCTCAATCCTCCGACAGATGATTGCGAAGTTGAACTTGACAAGTCAAATGTCATTTTAGTCGGCGAAACGGGTACAGGAAAAACGCTGCTGGCAAAGACGATCGCAAGGATGCTAGACGTTCCATTTTGCATCGCAGATGCAACCGTTTTGACTGAAGCGGGCTATGTCGGAGAAGATGTCGAAAGCGTGCTTTCAAGACTTTTACAGACCGCAGACTTTGATGTTGAAGCCGCTGAGAGGGGAATCGTATTCATCGATGAGATTGATAAAATTGCAAGGAAGAGTGACAATGCATCTATCACAAGAGATGTCAGTGGAGAGGGCGTCCAACAAGCCTTGCTTAAACTGCTTGAAGGAACGGATGTACATGTCCCCCCGCAAGGAGGTCGAAAACACCCAGAACAAAAACTTATTACCGTAAATACGCAGAACATTCTCTTTATTTGTGGAGGCGCATTTTCTGGAATTGAGAATCACATAGAACGTCGTATCAGCAGATCTACAATTGGATTCAAGAGCAAAGGGACCTCAAAACATGATGAGAATATTCTTTCTCACATTGCGCCTTCAGACTTAAGAAGTTTCGGTTTAATTCCTGAGCTTGTAGGTAGATTCCCGGTCCTTACTCACTTGAACACTTTAGATGGCAAGGCATTAAGACGTATCCTCACGGAGCCCAAGAATGCAATTATCAAACAGTATATACATCTATTCAGTCTTGACAATATTGAATTGAAGTTTAAAGCAGACGCCCTAGATTGGATCGTTGAACAAGCGCTAAAATTTAAACTCGGAGCCCGTGGATTGAGAGGGATCCTTGAAACTGTTCTTACGGACGATATGTTTGAACTCCCAAGTAGCGACGTGAAAAAACTCGTCGTAGATAGAAAATATTGCGAAGGTCACAAGGGGAATATTGCATCTCAAGAATTGAAAGTGGCTTAGATACCCGCCAATTGTTTGTCACTTGTGGACAATCATCTCACTTCTAGAGGTGTTGTAGGGGAGATTCCTTTCTAATTTGGTCACGACTATTCTAAACAAAAGAAGACGTGGCAGGAAAGGTTACACCTTTGATGAAGCAATATAACCGGATTAAGGAAAAACATCCGGATACCATACTGCTTTTTCGCGTGGGAGATTTTTATGAAACATTCGGAGAAGATGCCGTTGTTGCTGCCCGTGTGCTCAATATTATTTTGGCCAAACGCGGAAGCGGGAGCGCATCTGAGATCGAACTCGCTGGGTTTCCTTATCATTCTTTAGACAATTATCTACCTAAATTAGTTCGTTCAGGGCTGAAGGTTGCCGTATGTGATCAGTTGGAAGACCCTAAGCAGGCAAAGGGGCTTGTGAAGAGAGGTGTGACAGAATTAGTTACGCCAGGTGTCGTCATGCACGATCAAGTCCTCACATCAAGCGAAAATCATTATTTGGCAGCGATACACTGGACCAGGAAAGGGTGTGGGGTTGCGTTTCTCGATATTTCAACGGGCGAGTTTATGGCGGCAGAGGGTGATCCTGATTGGATTGACAGGCTATTGAAGAGTCTTAATCCCAAGGAGTGGGTATGCCAAAAACAATTTGAAAATGATTTAAAATCCCTGTTCGGAGATGATACACCTATCTCAAAACTCGATGATTGGGTCTTTTCCGAGGAATTTGCGACCGAAAAACTACATGGTCAGTTTGGCACGACCTCACTGAAAGGCTTTGGGCTAGATGATGCGCCTTTAGCAAAGATTGCCGCAGGGGTCATTCTTCAGTATTTAGAATTTACGCATCACACAAAACTTGGACACCTTCAGGGTGTGAAGAGGTTGAGGGAGCAAGATGGGATGTGGCTTGATCGATTTACCGTGAGAAATCTGGAGATTCTCTATCCCACACACCCCGATGGACAGTCACTCGCTGACAACATCGATCGCACATCGACGCCTATGGGAGCGCGAATGATGAGAAGATGGTTGGTGATGCCCCTTACGGATATTCAGGAAATTGAATTGAGGCAGAATGCTGTTTCTGTTTTGTCTGAGGACGAACAACTGCAGAGTCAATTGAAGACAATACTATCTGGAGTTGGAGATTTGGAGCGCCTGGCGTCGAAAGCCAGTTCTGCCAGAATTAATCCAAGGGAACTCGTTCAGGTAAGACGTGGACTCGAAGCGGTTCTTATGATTGCAGAAGTAACGGCTGGGGAGGAAGCCCTGATTCCAACATTGGAGCGTCTTTCACCTTGTGATGACCTACTAAAAAGACTGACGGAGGAATTAGAAGATGAAGCACCTACACAAGTGGGAAAAGGAGCGGTGATCAAAGCAGGCGTAGATGCAGGACTCGATGAAATTAGAAGTTTGGCCTTTGAAAGTGACAAAGCACTTGAAGCGATCCGCATCAGGGAAACAGGGGTCACAGGAATAACTTCACTGAAGATAGGCTTTAACAATGTTTTCGGATACTATCTGGAAGTAAGGCATGCACATAAGGATAAGGTGCCTGAAGAATGGATCAGGAAGCAAACCCTGACGCAAGCTGAAAGGTATATTACTGAAGAGCTTAAAGAACTGGAAACACGTATTCTAGATGCGAAGGACAAGGCGCTGTATATGGAGCAACGCCTGTATGAATCCCTGGTAGCTGAGACCGTGAAAAACACCACTGAATTAATCACAAACGCAAGGGCCATAGGCGCAACAGATGTGCTGGTGAGTTTTGCTGAGGTGGCTACAGATTTCGGATATACAAGACCGAGAATGAAGGAATCGCATGGGATAAGCATCGTCGGAGGTCGTCATCCCGTGATTGAACGCCAACTTCCTTTGGGCGAATCGTACGTCGCAAACGACCTCACTCTCAATCCAGACAACGCTCAAATATTAATGATTACCGGACCAAATATGGCTGGTAAAAGTGCGCTCCTCAGACAAACAGCACTTATCTCCCTGATGGCTCAATGTGGCAGTTTCGTTCCAGCAAGAAGTGCGGAGCTCGGAATACTAGATCGAATCTTTACACGGGTCGGTGCCTCAGACAATATCTCCAGTGGAGAATCTACGTTTATGGTTGAGATGAACGAAACCGCATCGATACTTAACAACATCACAGACAGGAGTTTGGTTCTTCTAGATGAGATCGGACGAGGTACAAGTACATACGACGGTGTAAGCATCGCATGGGCCATCGCAGAATACCTTCACGGGTCAGACAAATTGAGACCTCTCACATTGTTTGCGACGCACTACCACGAGCTAAATGAGATGCAAGCCATCTTTTCTAGGATAAGAAATTACAACGTAAGTGTTCGAGAAGTAGGCGGAAAGATCGTGTTCCTCAGAAAACTTGTCGCTGGAGGTTCAAATCACAGCTTCGGAATTAATGTTGCAAAACTCGCAGGTATGCCGCGTAGTCTTGTTCGCCGAGCAGAAGAAGTCCTCGTACAATTAGAAGCACACAAGAGAGATAAATCCGGAACGCAGACTGGACCCAAAGTAGACCCCGTGAAGCTTCCGGGTTCTTCAAATACAAAATCTGAAGAGGGCGTGCAGATGAGCTTTTTTCAATTAGACGACCCTGCACTTGAGGATGTTCGTGACCGTTTATTAGATATAGACATTGACAACCTTACCCCGCTAGACGCACTCATGAAACTTCACGAGATAAGGAAGGTTGTGGGCGGGAAATAAAATCATCCTCACCCGTGAGGAACGACACACACTGATGTGTCAGTAGGCCGCGAGCAGAAGATCTAATTCTTTATAAGAGAGACCACGTTCTTCTGCAATCCCTTGATGTGTGATCACCCCTTTGTACATGTAAATTCCTGACTTCACAATATTGGAGCTTCTAATAGAAGGAACAAGACCTCCATCAGATACGACCCCTAAAATAAATGGCGCAAGGATGTTACTCAAAGCCTGACTGGCTGTTCCTGATACGCTTGAAGCAATGTTCGGAACACAATAGTGAATCACGTCATGATGAACGAAAGTTGGATTTTCGTGGCTGGTCATCCGCGATGTTTCAAAGCATCCTCCTTTGTCAATACTCACATCGATAATTACAGCGCCTTCTTTCATCGAGCTTACCATGGGCTCGCTAACAACTACAGGAGTCCTTTGGCTTTCCCCACGCAACGCACCGATCGCAACATCTGCTGTTTTTAACGCTTCATTTAACACTGAAGGCTGGATCGTAGAAGTCCAAACCCGAGTCCCCAAACTCTGTTGAATACGAACCAACCGATGCTGTCTGTCATCAAAAATCTTCACATGCGCACCCAAACCCATCGCTGCTCTTGCTGCAAACTCCCCCACAGTACCTGCGCCCAATATGACGACTTCGCATGGCCTTACTCCACTAATTCCTCCCAGCAGAGTCCCCCTGCTCTTCTCTCCTGAAAGCAACGCACCGGCAATGAGAATTGACACATTGCCAGCGATTTCGCCCATCGCACGTACCAGAGGGAAAAGTCCGTTTTTATTCTTTAAATAATCCCAAGCAATCGCTGTAATCTTCTTTTTACCTAACTCTTCCAGAAGGTTTTCACTCTGTACGCTAAGTTGAAGCGCACTTACGAGCGTTGCGCCTCGAGACATCATATTAACTTCCTCAACAGAAGGTGGCTCAACCTTTAAGACCAAACCAGCCTGAAACACCTTCTTTCTATCATAAATAATTCTCGCCCCAGACTCACTGTAGTCGATATCCGTAAAGTGTGACAACAATCCCGCTTCAGATTCAACCAATACTTCATGACCATGTGCGACGAGTAACGCTACTGCCTCAGGCACCAATGCGACTCTCTTTTCTTGAAGGCTTGTTTCTTTTGGAATTCCAATGGTAAGGTCTTCCTGACCCGCCTTTACCTGAAGCAGTTCCTCCTGAGGCAATAGGGCCGCTTCTTTAGCTAATGCTTTAATGGCTTTTCGTCCTGTATCCATATCTTGGTGAAATTAACGATTTCTTTGCGCCTAACTACGTATTTGACGTAGCAAAGTTAGTCTTCTTTTGGCGTCGGAGGTCTCATCTGAGGTTTCAGACATCGATTCTTCAATTTTTAACAACCAAACATGATCAGGCAAGGAACGGGATATTCGTTCTGGCCACTCCACAAACGATAGGCCTTGCTGCTCAAAAGCATCGAACACC
>Ga0308020_1000451_pt1 | contig 11563 bp, 9 predicted proteins | sample Neamet349_FD_201302 | JGI IMG/M metagenome (GOLD analysis project Ga0308020, IMG submission 201302) | Marine microbial communities from water near the shore, Antarctic Ocean - #349 | ecosystem: Environmental > Aquatic > Marine > Unclassified | place: Southern Ocean | collected 2014-10-02
GGGATGATAGTTGGTTTTTGGATGTATCACATAAACGATCACATTGAAGAAGGAAATTATCTCAATGGAGAGCTGGATGGAAAATGGATTCACCGGTATTCAGGTGGGGATAAAATGTTTGAAGGAGTCTATTCATTTGGTCAACCAGAGGGCGCTCACAAACATTGGTATGCAGATGGAACAGTCAAGATTTCAGGAAAATATGAAGGCGGAGCAAAACACGGAAAATGGAGATATTTCTCACAAAACGGTGAAATAGATTATATATACTTGTTTCGACACGATAAATTGTGGAAAGTAGATGGCAGAAGGGTGGTGAGAAGTAGAGATTCATCACGACCTTGAGCCCGTGGATAATTTAGACAGTATTTTTTTTGAAAAATCAGCTGAGGCTCGCTTTATTCTTGAGAAAGGAAAAGTAACAAAAAGCAACAGGCACGCAAGAAGAATATTTCATTGCGAAGAAGATGAATGGGTGGGGTTTGATCCGTTGTCAAAAGATTCAGGTATATTTAACTACCTACCAGACGAACACAGTCTGCTGATTAGTAAACTTAAAAAGTCTCGAAAATCAGGTCGGGTTATTAAGATTTGTGTCCTTGCAAGAAGAATAGATGGAAGTGAGTTTCATTGTGAGATTAAAATAGCTCAAATAGAAAAAAACATAGAAGCCCTCCAGGTAAGAGATATTTCTGAAAGACTATTTTACGACAATGAAATAAGAGAAAGTGAGGCCCGGTTTAGAGTTTTATCTCAGTTTGCGATGGAGGGAATTGTCTTTCTTAGTGATGGCGTAATTCAAGATTCTAACGAACAGTTTGCGATCATGTTTGGTCACGAAAGCGTTCCTGTGGGGATTTCAATCTTAGATTTTATTGACGAAAGAGATTGGCAGAGACTGTCGGCGAGGAGAAACTGGGGAATGAGATGTGAGTTAAGGGGGGTAACAAAACAGGGGAGATCTATCTATCTCGAAGCCACCAGGAGTGACGGGAAAGAGGAGGGAAGTGAGCAAATTTTAATGCTCTATGATATCACAGATCGCAAACGCACCGAGTTTGACCTACTTCAAACAAAAGAGCGATTTAGGATGCTTGTAGAATCGAGTCCTATCGGGTTGTTCCTAATTGTTGACGGAAGAATAAAATATACAAACACGGGTGGGTTGGAGCTTCTAAACGAAAGAGTTGAAGACTACATCTACGACGAGGTGTTTATTGATTTATTTAAAGATGAGGACAAGGTTGTTGTAAAGGAAGATGTTGAAAAAGTAAGAAACGGGGACAGACCACCGTACCGAGAGGTGATCATGGTTCTTAGGGACGGTACAGAAAAAGAAGTGGGAATAAGAATGACCCTTTCTTTTCACGACAGATCCCCTGCAATTCAGGTCACAGTCACAGACCTCAGCACGAGAATTCAACTTATGAGGGAGCAGATGAGGGCGACCCTGGCAGAGGAGTCAAACCTTATGCTTAAAGAGGAAATCACGAAGCATAAAAAGACCCAAGCGCGACTCAGAGACGCAGAGGAGTTTAACAGATCCATTATTGAATCGTCCATAGATATGATTGTTGCGTTTGACATGGATGGTAACCTACAGCAATATAATCACGCCTTCTCAGTGGAGTTTGGAATAGAACCAAACCAAGAAAGCGCGCTTAATTTCAAATCGTTTATCATTGATGAAAAAACAGCCAATGGCGTTTTTGAAGAACTCCAACAAAGAAGTTATTTTTCGGGTGAAATAGAGGGAAGAAGAATTTCAGGAGAAACATTCAGTATGTTTATCTCCGTAGCCACCATGAGAGACGGCACTGGGCGCTCTTTAGGGGCGATGGCTGTGGGTAGGGATATAACGGATATGAAACTGGCAGAGGAGGAGCTTATATCAAGCGAAGAAAGATATAGGGATATTTTAGAAAATACCCCAGACATTGTTTTTGTGGTGGATTCCTCAGGACACTTCACCTACGCGAACCCTTCGTTCTATAAAAAACTAAGCTTCACAAAAACAAGCCTTTCAAAAACGACAATTAAGGGCATTATAAAAAGCTTCCCCACAAAAAACAAAGATTGGATTAATACCCTAAACGGAAAACAAGAGGAGCGGGTGTTTTTAGATTCAAAAGGGGAAGAGTTAATCGTCTTGGGCGCGTCGTCTGCTCAATATGATGACAACGGAAAAGCCATTGGTATGCGTGGGATATATTTAGATATATCCGAAATGAGGCACCATGAAAAAGAGGCAAAATCACAATCTGCGAAACTGGATTCTATTTTTGACTCTACTCAAAACCTCATTATGTTTACCTTAAATCGAGATGACCAAATCACCTCATTTAACAACAACTTCAGAAGGTTGATGGAAGACAAGCTCACCAAGAGCGTGGAGCTTGGAATGTCCTTTGTGTCCAACATATCAAAGTTTATTACAGACGAGTCTTATCAAGGACAGATACGGTTGTTTAAGAAGGCCTTAAAGGGCGATGCAAAAGACTTTGAGCTTCCTCTTAAAATAGCATCAGGCGAGGTAAAGTGGTATCATATTTTTCTCAACCCAATCTCTTCAGAAGATGCTCAAAACGAGATAAGTTGCATCGCATATGACATTACTGAGCGAAAAGAAATAGACAGAGCGATCCGTTTGGCACTAAAAGAAAAAGAGATATTACTTAAAGAAGTTCACCACAGAGTGAAAAACAACCTTCAGGTGATAAGCAGCCTTATGAGCCTTCAAAAGTCATTCGTGAAAGACCCAACGCTTGTTCAGGTGCTTGAAGAAAGCCAAAGCAGGATCGCAACCATGAGTTACATCCACGAATCCCTCTATAGGCACACAGACTTCTCTTCAATAAGCTTTGCAGATTACCTGCAACGACTAAGCACAAACCTCATTCACAGCTACTCTACGCCAGATTGTGAGGTGACTCTTCAGTCTGCGTTTGAAGATGTTTACCTTACCCTGGATCAAGCGATTCCGAGCGGGCTAATCGTAAACGAGCTGGTGTCAAACTCATTGAAATACGCATTTAAAGGACGGAAGAAGGGGGTTGTTTTTTTAAGGGTCGCAAAACTAGATGGCAGAATCGAGATCGAGGTGAGGGATGATGGCGTAGGGTTGCCGGACGACTTCAGTCTTAATAAAAACGAATCCCTCGGATTGTACCTCATTCAGGCGCTGTCAGAACAACTAGAAGCAGAGCTTATAGTAGAAAGCACAAAGGATGGTCGCAAAGGGAGTTCTTTTTTAATTAGCTTTGAGGCGCACAACCTGACTTAAACACAACCTAAGATGGCAAAAAAAATATTAGTAACCGAGGACGAAAGCATTGTAAGAAAAGATATTGAAAGATGCTTAGAGCAGCTTGGGTATGACGTTGTGGCTTCTGTAGACACTGGTGAGAAGGCCATCGCGCAAGCGCTAGAGCACAAGCCTGACCTGTGCCTTATGGACATTATGATCAAAGGAGATATGAATGGAATTGCCGCCGCTGAAGAGATCAAGCGCAATTTAGATGTCCCTGTTATTTTCCTTACTGCATATGCGGATGAAACCACGCTTGCTCAAGCAAAAATGGCAGAACCTCACGGATATATTCTTAAACCATTTAAGGATGCGGATATCCAATCTGCAGTTGAGATGGCGCTCCACAAACACAGCAAAGAGCTTGAGTTAAAAAACGAAGCCGAGTTTCTTCGTAGCCTAACAGAACACAAATCAGGCGCGGATATTATTTTTGTAAAAAACAGAAGCCGTCTGATGCACGTAAAGCATGATGATCTTTTGTTTGTGGAGGCTTTAAAAGATTACGTTGTCATACACACAAGAAAAGAAAGCTACACCATTCACAGCACGATGAAGGAAATCGAAAGAAAGCTGAGTGACAGGCGCTTTATCAGAGTACACAGAAGCTATATCGTTAATTTTAACGCGATCGAAAGCATCAAGTACTCTAACATTACCATGGAGGATATGGAGAAAGAAATCCCCGTGGGAGGGTCTTATAAAGACACATTAGCCAGCAGAATAAACCTCCTTTAAGACAACAAAAAAGCCCCGCATAATGCGAGGCTTTTGAAGCTCCTCCTCTTGGACTCGAACCAAGGGCCCTCTGATTAACAGTCAGATGCTCTAACCAACTGAGCTAAGGAGGAATTTAGATTGGTGCGCAAAAATACATCAATGAAGCACATTCCGCAATACTTTTGCTGCTCTTATTGACTTTTTATAGATTTTTTTTCTAAAAACCACACTCTAATGTCTTTAGTTACTGTAGGAACGGTTGCGTTTGATTCGATTGAAACCCCATCAGGCAAAGCAGATCGTGTCGTTGGTGGCGCAGCCAGCTATATCGCCTTAGCGGCATCTCACTTTGTGAGAGAGCAGGAGCTTATTTCTGTAATAGGGGAGGATTTCCCAAAAGAATTCCTCTCTACCCTTGACTCTAGGGGTGTCGGATCGGAAGGTCTTGTCACAATTAAAGGTGGTAAAAGTTTTTTTTGGGAAGGAAGTTATCACGAAGACCTCATCGGAAGGGACACGATCACAACTGAGCTAAATGTTCTCGAGGGATGGTCACCAACAGTGCCTCCAAACGCACTCCATTCGAAGTTTGTAATGCTAGGCAACCTTGACCCGTCCGTGCAGCTTTCGGTGATAGAACAACTCGAATCAACACCAAGCTTGATCGTTTTAGACACGATGAATTTTTGGATGGACATCGCGATGGACAGCCTGAAAAAAGTGATCGCAAAAGTCGATGTACTTATGATTAATGACGATGAGGCGAGACAGCTTACAGGCCTTAAAACCCTACCCTTGGCCGCAGAGGCGGTTCATAAAATGGGTCCAAAAACAGTTGTAATAAAAAAAGGCGAACACGGCGCAATTATGTTTGAGGAGGACCAAGTGTTTTTCAGCCCAGCAATGCCGCTTAAGAAAGTCGTCGACCCTACGGGAGCTGGAGACACTTTTGCGGGTGGGTTTATCGGTTATTTGGCTCGGCTTGGTGACACATCTTGGGAAGCAAAAAAACAAGCTGTAGTTGTGGGTTCAGTCCTTGCCTCATTTACATGCGAAGCGTTTGGTACTGAGAGGTTAGAGTCTCTACAGGAATCAGAATGGCACGACCGCATGAATAAATTACGCGCCATGGTTAAGTTTCGCTCTATAAGAGGCTAAACCTTAACTCCCCAACCTTAGCCATGGAGTTGGGTCTATGGGTTGCCCGTTAACCCACCATTCGAAGTGTAGATGTGGACCTGTTGTCTGGGTTCCACTATTTCCAACTGACGCAACAACATCCCCCATTTGAACCAACTCCCCAACCTCTTTTAACAAAGAGGCGTTATGCTTATATATGGATATGCGGTTGTTTCGATGTTGTATCGCAATCACATATCCGTGCTCAACAGTATAGTCAGAAATCAACACAGTCCCATCGTCAACAGCGTGAACAAGAACCCCCTCAGCGGCCTCAAGGTCAACACCGAAATGACCATGACTAAGATCGAAACCATCAGAAACACCTCCTCCAACAGGTTGGAAATCAAATCCGATAGCCATCGCAACATCGGGCCCACTTCTTCTTAGTGCAAATCGATCCTCACCCTCAACACGCTCCCTAAGTTCCAGGTCTTCATTACTCGCCGTGGGTAAGTAACCACCCCCAACAGGATTGACAGAGCCATTCATCAAACCGACAAACACACTGTCCACGAGAACATCACCTCTCAAGATTGATTTTAAGGAGTTTAAATATTTTTCTTGAACAGAAAGTAATTTAAGTGCGCTATCAGCATCTAATCTTGCAACAGCGGCATCCTCACGGTATTGATTTGCAACAAAACCAGGCACAATATGTTCAGTTAACGGCGTGTGTGCGATGGTTAAATATGAAACTACCACCACAGATAAAACAAAACCAAGCGCAATAACCGTTAATCTACGGCCGGACAAGAAGTATGCTCTACGTTCATGAAACGTTGACTCTTCTTGAATGACAACCCTAAATCTCTGGCGCCAAAACCGCTTATTGTTGTTCACTTTTTTCTTATTAGCCACACCGCGAATATCGTCCAACTATAGACAAGTGTAAAGTTCTTCACGAAATAAGCCAAGAATCGAATAATTTAGCAACTTCGTACGTTGACTCTTGATGAATCACTTTATGTCTAAATATTTAGGTCTTTTAGCTATACTTTTTGCCACAATAGTGGTTCTACAAGGATGTACGACAAAACGAGACGGGCGAGCATATCGGATATACCACAATACCACTGCGAGATATAACGGCTTTTATTATGCCAACGAAGCGATGGCTGAGGCAGAAAAAAAAATTATAGACCTGCACGAACCGAACTGGGACGTTGTGTTGCCGATATTTTTAGACACAGACGAGAATTCCTCCCAACAGGTTTACCCATTAATGGAGAGGGCCATTGAAAAGTGCTCAAAGGTTGTTGATCGACACACGATGAACCCTTCAAAAAGGGACAGAAAGTCGATGAAATGGCCTGAAATGAACAAGTGGATTGATGACAATTATACTGTTATTGGCCGTTCATACTATATGAAGGAAGACTTTATAAAAGCAGAAGAAATTTTTCTTTTTCTTGCACGAACGCTAGACACCCCAGATGCGCAAGCCTGGTCTTATAGTTGGCTAGGAAGGATCTACCTGCGAACAAACAACCTGATAAAAGCCAACAATATGCTTGCGAAGGCCTCGCAGTTTACAGACGCCTCACACGAGGCGAAGGTTCACACGGGCTTGGTATATGCTCAATACTACATTCAAAAAGAAAGCTTCGAGGAGGCGGTAAGCCAAATTAAAGACGCCATTAAAGAGATAAAAAAGAAGAAGGACCGGGCGCGCCCACTATTTATCCTTGCCCAATGTCTCAGAGAAATGGGCGACAGCGAGGCGGCTATTGAGACTTTTAAAATGGTCGCCGAGATTAGAACCCCCTATGAATTGGAGTTCCAGTCGAAGATTCAACAAGCCATGACTTATGAGCGAAGGGAAGGCAACAGCGACCCCATTATCGAGTTGCTTGAAGACATGCTTGACGACAGTAAAAACACAGAATATTTAGACCAGGTATTTTACGCACTTGCTGAAGTGGCCCTAGAGGACAGAAAAAGAGAAGACGGAATAAATCACCTCGAGACTTCAATCTATGTGAGCGAAGGCAATTCTCGCCAGCTTGGAAAAAGCTATTTAAGACTTGCAGACCTCCACATGGAGGACCTTCATTATGAAACGGCTCAAGCGTATTACGACAGCGCCCTGGTTCATATGCCAGAAGACAACAAGCGGAAAGAAGACGTTACAAACCTGGCCTCCAACCTTACTGATTTGGTGATGAATCTTAGAATCATTGAAGAGCAGGACAGCCTTCAGGAACTTTGTGATTTAAGTGACGATGAGAGACGAAGGGTCATTGAAAATGTGTGGGAGGACATGGTCGATGATTTGGAAAGACAAAAAGAAGAAAGGGATGCTGCCAACAACGCGGCTATTTCGGCCGCAGGGTCTCAGGGTGTGGGAATGTTTTGGCCATACAACGGGTCATTAAGAGTGAGCGGGCAACAGAATTTCTATGATTACTGGGGCGACAGGGCTTTAGAGGACCACTGGAGGAGAGAGAGTAAAATAGGCGCATTGTTCGCCAATCAAGAAGAGACAGAAGATTCAGGGGGGGAAGAAGCAAAAGATCCATTTGACCCCGCTTCACTGCCCACGGTTGACGAGATGCTGTCCAACCTTCCTTGTGAGCCAGAAGAAAGAGCAAACTCCTTGGCCCTTTTGGCAGAAGCATACTACATGGCAGGGTTAGACTATAGAGAGAAACTATCTGACCCAGAAAATGCAATTCAGACCTGGGAAAACCTTTTAGAGCGTCTTGACAGCAGTGCTTTCCACCCCACAGCAACCTATCAGCTTTTCAGAACGTATTTACAACGAGAGATTAACGAAAACTTTACAAACCCCTTTTGTGAGTCTTGCAACTCGGAGTATTGGGCAAATCAAATCCTCAAAAACTATCCCGGAAGCGAGTGGGCCAAACTGATCGAAGATCCAGATTTCTTAGATGCAGAAGAGGAGGCGTATGAATTTGAGCGACTGGCTTATGGAGAATACCTAACACGCTATTACGCAAGAGATTATCAATCAACCCTTCTCGACATTGATGTGCTCATTAAGGAAAGGCCAGAAAACCCACTTCGGTGCAAATACAATTTGCTCCGCGCCCAATGTGTGGGAGGACTAACAAGCTATACGGGAGACAGAACACCTTATTTTGATGCACTTAAAGGAATCCTTAAGGAGTGCCCAGAAACAGAGGAGGCTGCTTTTGCATCTTCAATACTTAGACAGTTGGGGGTAGATTTGGGTTCGGTAGGAGAAGTGCCAAACAAAGAAGAGGAAGAGGTGGCCACCCCCTTTGTATTTGACCCAAATAAAGAGCACTATTTTGCGATATTAATCCCCGTAGATAAAGGGAGCGGCTCAGATGTAAAGGCGCAGGCGTCAGACTTTAACAGCGCTTTCTTTGAATCAAGAAACCTTAGAATTACGAGTAATCTATTAAGCAGAACCCATCAAATAGTCCTGGTTAAATCGTTTTCAAACCTATCAAAAGGAATGGATTACCACACAGTTTTTACAGGAAACCGCGAGATGCTGATCGATTTAAATTCAAGTGGTTTCGACATGTTTGTGATAAGCAGTGTGAATTATATTGAACTTTTTAAAAACAAGGACCTAGATGAGTATATAGATTTCTTCAACACTCACTACCTTTCGACAAAATCCAAACAAGAACCATGATCGGCTCAATGAAACGTTCCGCAGGAGCACAGGCAATAAATTCAGATAACGGAATTAACCGTATCGTGGAGGGGACAGTGATAGAAGGAACAATACAAAGTGACAGCAACCTCAGAATTGACGGTAAATTTAGCGGTGAATTATCAACCAAAGGACGTCTGGTTGTAGGGCCCAAGGGTGTCGTAAAAGGAGTAATCAATTGTTTGTGTTGCGATGTCGAAGGCATACTGGAGGGAGAGGTAACGGTTTTAGAACTTCTAGCAATGAAGTCGTCAGCGACTGTTCAGGGAGACCTATACTATGGTCAGCTGTCAGTTGAGGCGGGCGCAAAAGCGCTGGGTACTTTCCGTATGGGGGTCCCTAAAAACAAGAAGATGACAGAGGAAAAAGCGGCATCTAAAGCAGACGCAATTGCCTCATTAAAATCTTCAAGAATACCCTCAGAAGAAGAGGTTCTCTCACATAAAAAGCAAACGGTTGGAGCCGGAGCGTAATCCCCCACAACCCAAGTCAACCCCTAGGTTAAAAGCCACCAAAACCGCATTGCGCTTTGCGGGTATCGGAACAACGCTTGCGTCAGCCATAGGACTAGGCGCCTTTGGGGGCAGGCAAATAGACGACCACTTCCAGCTTGACAAACCACTAGGGACGGCTGCAGGCGCCATACTGGGTTTGGTATTAGGGATGTGGTCAGTCCTCAGAAATATTCAGATAAAATAAAATCATGAACAGATTTATTATTAAAACACTGATTGTTTCTGTTTTATGCGTGACGATAGGGCACCTTCTTCCTTTTTTTTCTGACATGGCACACCAACCCATATGGTTTTTAACAATCACCTTCTATGTCTTACTTACAATTTTGCTAAGAACCTGGGTCGCGAAATCACAAAAAGGGTCTGCAATAAAATTTTCAACGGCGGTAATTGGAACAACGACTGCTAAAATGCTACTCACCCTTGTGATTATCACAACCTATCTTGTGTCTCAACTGCCAAACCGAGAGCTGTTTGTGTTTGGGGTGTTTGGGGTGTTTGTTGCCTTTTCGGTACTGTTTGTGATAGATGTTCAACGGTTAATTAAAGGGGGATGAAAGAAAAGTTATATTCTTCCATTTTTTACACACTTAATATTCGTACTTTTGCCTCGTTTTTTGAACAGATTTATAGCATGATAACTGAGTTCGCCAAACGATTTGCAATTACCGCTCTTATAATATTAGGAGGGGTAAATTTCGTTGCCGCTCAAACCGAGGGACATGGCGAGGTTGATGACCACAACCACTCAAATCACGACACCCACGACACACAAGATGCGGGTCACAATTCGCTAGACGATGGTGAGCACGGTGACTTTGTTGCCAAAGACTTCATTATCCCTCACATCGCAGATGCGAATGAGATCCACTTTTTTGGTGACCACCACAACGGCTTCAGCCTTCCCCTTCCTATGATTTTTTACGTAGAGGGTAAGGGGTTTGATCTGTTTATGAGCTCAAAATTTCACGGTTCAGATGACGCCCTAACTGCGACAGGCCCCAATACAGGCACGGTCTATGTCAAGAATCCTGACACGGGAATAACGTCGATGGGTGAGGAGTCCTTTTACGACATTTCTATTACAAAGTCTGTTTTCGGGATGATGCTTATTATGACCCTCTTGGTGATTATGCTGAGGTCTATGGCGAAAAGCTACTCAAAACACCCCGGTCAAGCTCCCAAAGGGCTTACAAATGTTCTTGAGCCTTTGGTGTTGTTTGTGAGAGACGACATCGCTGTGCCAATTATCGGAAAACACAAGGCGGGTAAATTCCTCCCATTCCTACTTACAACGTTCTTTTTCATAGTCGCAAGTAACCTGTTGGGTCTCATTCCTTTTATAGGTGGATTTAACATTACAGGAACAATCGGTGTGACCGTTGTGTTGGCGTTTGCCGTCTTCTTTATCTCGACCGTGAATGGAAATAGAAATTACTGGGGGCACTTGTTTTGGCCTCCCGGTGTACCAAACCTTGTTAAGCTACTCGTCGTTCCAATTGAAGTATTTGGGATGTTTCTAAAGCCCACAGTTCTAATGATTCGTTTGACAGCGAACATGACGGCAGGGCATATTATTATTTTGTCATTTGTCAGTTTGGTTTTTATTTTTAACCAAAATTATGGAGAGATCGCTGGCTTCGGCATGGGTGTCTTCTCCACTTTATTTATGATTTTCATGTATTTCCTAGAGCTACTTGTAGCTTTCCTTCAAGCATACGTTTTCACACTTCTTGCGGCCATTTATTTTGCAGATGCAACGCAAGAGGCACACCATTGATAATAATAATAATTTAAAAAACAACCCATCATGGAATTGTTGACCATTCTTTTTGAAATTACTACTGGCCACGGACTCGCGGCTCTTGGAGCAGGAGTTGCTGCTATTGGCGCCGGAATCGGCGTTGGATTAATTGGTAAAGCGGCGTTGGAGTCAATGGCGCGTCAGCCAGAATCTTCAGACGACCTTCGTGCCAATATGATTCTTGCAGCTGCCCTCGTTGAGGGTGTTGCGCTCTTCGGAATCATTATTTGTCTACTTGTAGTCTTAGGCTAGTCCGATGGGAACGTTGTTAACACCCGCTTTCGGTACAGTATTTTGGGCAACCTTGTCTTTTTTGTTGGCGCTCTTTATTTTAAGAAAACTAGCTTGGGGACCAATCCTAAAGGCTTTACAAGATCGTGAAG
>Ga0308020_1000462_pt1 | contig 11429 bp, 7 predicted proteins | sample Neamet349_FD_201302 | JGI IMG/M metagenome (GOLD analysis project Ga0308020, IMG submission 201302) | Marine microbial communities from water near the shore, Antarctic Ocean - #349 | ecosystem: Environmental > Aquatic > Marine > Unclassified | place: Southern Ocean | collected 2014-10-02
ATTCTATCGTGTCCCAATGGTGAAACCCTCGCTTTACGTTTGGGATCTATGGCGTACACACTCACAAAACTAATCATCCCCTCTGAACTTGACGCGATGTGCTACATGTCAGATGGTCGACCTGTCCCGACACCTTTCGGGGTTGAGGAACTCGACATCTACCCAGGCGAGCGATTTACCATCCTGATTTCACCAGACGCGGACTACGATGGAACGATCGAAGTTCAGTCATGGGATATGGTGAACCAGGCGTACGTTCACTCAAACTTCGTGCGAATTCGCGACGCTGCGCTCAATATCGGTGAATCTCAAATTCAAGAACCTTTGTCGCTTTCTATAAGCCCAAACCCATCTCGTGATTTCATTTCTGTCAATTCAAATGACGGAAGAGATCTTGCCGATTGGACCATCTATGATGCTTCGGGTAAAATAATTTTAAACGGACATTCCAATTCACCTTCAATGCGAATTGATATCTCCTTCTTGGAATCAGGCGCTTACATACTTGAGAGCATCAATGGAGACCATAAAAGTCGTGCCCGATTCGTGAGGTGATTGAGCGGTCAACCCTAGTCAAATAAGCGTCACAGACGCTTTTTCGATTGCGATTGCTATTGCAAAACCGCAAGACATTCAGACATGTGTTTTTCTCCGTGGACCAGATCGTGATATTCCATGCGTGGCGGCATAGAAATAGACGCGGAGGAATCGATGCCTGACATGCGCGTCGAATGGAAAGAGGTTACTTGTGTAATACTGACCGTTTCAACTCCTGAGTCAAGCTTCATTTTCAAGTCTATCCCAGGATTGGAACAATGGTTTGCAAAATGAAAATCTAAGGGAGCACCTCTCCATGAATGAAACCAACTTTGACGTTGCGCTTTTGCTGAAGAATCATATAAGGTGGATGAAGACCAAACCTTCTTGTGATCAACCGGAAATTCTTTAATAAATTTCACTTTGGCATCCCACCGAAATTCCCAGAGCATGTTGTTTTCTATGACAATTAAGGTGAATGGCTCTACCCCGGAAAGGGTTACATTCTTGAAAAAATCCTCAATATTGTCGTACTGAAAAGCTTCCAGAATCAGCGATCCTCGACTTCTCGTGTAATTATTTTGACTTGTGTGCTTTTCGAATGCGCCGTTTAACAGACAACCGACCCTCCCCGATTGATCAACGGAAATCCAAGTCCCTCCAGCAACAGCGTCTTTTGGGTATAACATTCCATTGTCGTTTTCTGGGCGCATGGTCTTGCGACCAGGCTTTTCATCTCTGCTTGAGATGAGAACAAATCCACCTGAATTGTCAGGCACGTAACTTACTGTGCACATATTTCGCGATATCTAAGTGTGGAAGAAGCTACCCCGAGACCTGCCTCCATTTTCAAATCAACCCCACTTTCAATCAATGAGATTTTTATGATTGCCAAATGGTGAATTGCATGATCCAAACAATACGCGAGTTCACGTTCTACAGTCGTATCCATATCGATATCTACCGAAACATCTACACCATAGCTGGCTCTTAGGGTGATGTTCCTTTTGAATGCGTTTTTGTCAAAAAAGGAGCTGGACATAAAGACAATCGCCTTGTCTACCACTTGGATGGCATATGACAAATCTGTTTCGATACTTAAATCTCTTGCCCGCGCATCATAACACACAAGATTTGCCCTCAAGCCTTGCTCAAGCGTCACGTAGAATTCTAAAAGATGTCTCACGTGTTGTCCAATCGAGGCGCCACTCAAAACATCACGCTTCATTGAATAGATGCCTTCTGGCACCTTTCCTAACAACGCACGAATCTCATTCAATTGTACGATGTTACTAGTAAGAAGCGTCATGTATGTGATTTTAAAATCGGTTACTCTTAAGTCGAAATTATCCTACAGACGAAGTACGTTAACGTGCAGGATCTGATATAGACCAAACGTTTGAATAACCTATCGTGTGCGGCCAGCGATTGAGGGCTTACTTTAATGCAAACTTGACAGGGACGACATATTCAACCCTCACTGGATTTACGCCATCAGTACCAGGACGAAAGTCCGGCAGAGCTTTTACAGCATTTACAGCTTCAAGGTCAAGGGAAGCCACAACCTCTGAAAGTGAATCGTCTTCTACAGGAATAGAACGCATGACCTCTATACCAGAGATCGATCCATCTTTCTCAATGACAAACATGACGTAAACCGTTCCGGAAACTTTTGCCTCAAGGGCATCAGAAGGGTAATTGATTACGCCACCAAGATGTTCCGTGATCGCTGCAGAAGAGCAACGGAAAATGTCTGCCGTTTCAGAATGCACACACTCTCCAAAGGCTGGCATCACTGCACAACGACGGACTGTGGCATCTGTGTCAGATTGTGCCATTGATATAAAAGAAAAGACAACTGTTGAAAGGGCTAATAAATATTTCATGGGATAAATTTAAGAAATTTGGTGCTTGTTTTTTTTCATATATGCAATGAAACTCACAATTGCGGCGGCGACCACCGCGTAATACACCCAATTCGGAATAGGGACAGGGTCTCCTGCTGCGTATGAGTGCAATCCACTTAGGTAGTAATTCACGCCGAAATAGGTCATGATCACGGACGAAAGGCCGAAAAGGGTTGCGAAATTGTACGCGAAAACAGACTTGAGCCCCGGAATGAGTCTCATATGCAATATGAAAGCGTACACCAGTATCGACACCAATGCCCAGGTTTCTTTTGCATCCCATCCCCAATACCTCCCCCAAGATTCGTTCGCCCAAACACCACCCAAATACGTTCCCACACTAAGCAGTACAATGCCACCTGTCAATGTCATTTCGCTGATGTACGTCATTTCCTTGATGATCTTAACAATCGCGGATTTGTTTTTCTGCGTCAAAAGCACGTACAGCAACAAGTTTATAAATCCAATAATGGCGCCAAGCATCAGAAAACCGTACGATCCAGCGATAAGCGAAACATGAATTGTAAGCCAATAAGATTTAAGAACTGGAACGAGTGGCGTGATCTCAGGGTCCAGATAACTCAACATCGCAATGAGAAGGATGGCGCCTCCCAGAACCATCGTTGCCGCCATCGCCCCAAGCGATTTGCGGGTAAAAATCAAACCCGCAAGCACAGAAGTCCACGCGATATAAATCATGGATTCATAGCCATTGCTCCACGGCGCGCGTCCCGTAATATACCATCTTGCTCCCAGACCAGAGGTATGGAAAACGAACCCTATAATGACGAGGGCTACCAAAGCTGCCCTGAATTTCTTTGCCTTGCCTTCAGGAAAGAATACGGAGTAGAAAAGAAGGCCTAGAAACAACATGCCAAGCATGAAATAATAAAGTGCAAGTCGGTTAAAAACGTTCGAGTTATTGAGTGCGATCTCCGTAGCGATTCTCGATTTCGAGGGGATCACTGCAGCGCCGTGAACGGTTTGGTACTGCTTAAGTTCTAAAACAATTTGATTGCAGAGCTGGTAAATGTCTGCACCTGTTTTAAATTCTCCACTTTCAACGGATTGCATTGCATCATAAAGGGCTCGGCGATACGTACTGAAGAAGGCCTGGGCGATAGGCGAAGTGAGCGCTTCAGAAGTTTCACTGCTTGACCTCTCTCCCACCCAAGTATTGTTCTCATCTCCTTCTATGGGGATCACCTTGAAAAAGGATCCCGCAAAAATCATCCCTACGATATTTACCCGCTCATCAACCTTAAGAAGTTGCTTTTCATACATCCCTCTTTCCGCAGGGTTTTTACCGGTGGCATCACGAATTTCACCACTTAGCTTGTAGGACCCATCGTCGAAGAAGAAATCCTTGTAGCTCGCTAAATTTCCTAAAGAGACACCGATGACATCAGCAATACCTTCGTTTTTCCCATACCCAATCATAGGTGCGGAATACCAATTTTGTGCATCGGCATACATCGACAACACAGTAGTACTTGCAGACACTCCCCCGTATTTCGTCTTGCCTGTGACCTTGCGCATGAGTTCATTCGAAAGCGTCTGCATGGGCTTCATGCGACCCTTAAAATCCTGAACGATCACCGTATTAAATAACGCGGCATGGTCACCGTCGACATAATACAATTCAGGGAGCACTGGTTTGATTGACTCCTGTGCGATTGCGGGTTGTGATAGGAAACTAGAAACACATACCAAGGTCAGGAAGATAAACCGCTTGTCCTGAAGTTTTTTTAATTTTTGGGAAAGGATATGAAATCTCGTCTTTTTGCTGAAGAAAACCATAACAAGTCCCAAAGTGAAAAAGGCATAACTGAAATAGGTAATCATGGTTCCCCAGTAATCGTGATTCACACTTAGGTATGTCCCTTTTTCATCTGGGTCAAATGACGATTGGAAGAATCGAAAACCATCGTGATCTAAGACGTTGTTCATGAAGATTCTGTGGTCTCCTCGAATTTGATCTCTGTCGTCAATTAAAGTGACTTCACTGGCATAAGACGCGGGGCTTTGCGTCCCTGGATATCTGTCCATAATGAAATCATTCAGATAGATACTGAAAGGGAGTTGGATTCTTTTTGAGCCAAAACTGGCCGAAAAGTCCATCCCATCAACTTGAAAGACTTCTGCGCGACCTTCTCCACCATTGCGTCCGAAGATGTAACGTTCAAACGCAACATCATCAATCGTGACTTTCAAGGAAATACCGATGGTAGAACTGTTTTCAAGCTTGCGGCCCGTGCTGGTCAACTTGAGTTCACCTGATGGTAGAAAATCACCAAACACAAACCCTTTGTCGCCCGTATCATAAAGAGATCTCAGCTTAAGCGGATGAACTTGATTTGCAGAGAGCGCTGACTGAGTTTGGCTAATCATGACCATCTCAGACAAATCCGTACGGGATTTGAAAAACAAATCTCCGTCTGAAAAATAAATATTAAAATCAGTCGGTGTCTCAGAGAAATCTACAACTGATGAATCCTCTAGGGATTGGCTGAAATCGAAATTCAGCCCAAAAAGCGTCCTTCTCTCTCCCTCTCCGATGTAAAACTCTTGCCTGGAACCACTCCCACCGTAGACAATCTTAACAATAGGCTGACCTGAAGCAGACTGCGCAAGGATGTTCGCTGGGTTTGGCAAAATGTCCATCACCTCCACCTCCACTGCCCGACCTGCCACATTGTACTTCTCATAGAAGGCGTTGCTTCCAATTGCCGAAAAGAGAACCGGCTCACTGAATTCATAGTTATTTCCATTGGAAGTCGCCTGAAAATTTAAATATGAGGCACGAGAAAGCATGGAATTTGACGACTCCCCCTCACGGATATGCATCGTCCCTTCATAACCGAAATACCTGGTTACGCCAGCACCTACAAGGATCATCACCATTGACAAATGAAAGATCACCAGCGCCCATCTCTTTTGTGGAATCATTTTATATTTCACCACATTGACAACGAGTGTGATGGAGAACAATATCAACAACACTTCAAACCACTTCGCTTGAAAGACGAGTTTCATGGCCGAACTGGTCCCAAAATCATTCTCTATAAACGTTGCAACTCCAATTGCAACAGCAAATACCAGAATGTAGATTCCCGCAAAAGAAGTAGAAAAAAATCGTTTCACTTTCGTTTATTTAATTGTAACCGCATCCTCCATAAGTAGCGCATACGTGTATCCAGCACCGAAATCTTTGTTTGTCGAAATCAAACCTTCAAATGCAACTGTTTGTCCCACAGAGACACTCACATTAGAAGTGATGACAAAGTCATAGTCATCCGCTGACCCATCTGCCAAATGAATCCAATTCCTGTCCATAATAGCATCATTAACTTTCATAACTTCACCTTGAACCTTGACCTTTTTTCCAGCAAAACTGGAAGCATTAGACACAATGTCTGCAATAGAAATGACACCTTCACCTGACAAAGTCATCGGCGCTGACGTGTTTGCCTTTTCAATGAAAGAGACCAAATATATTTGATCAAATACTCTCCCAAATTCCTTGCTTTCGAAATCGTTCTTAAACAAACGACCTGTATAAATATATTCTTCACCAGCGATGAAATCGTTCTTCAGCGTAGCGATCCAATATGGTTCTCCCACACGTAACCCGTCACCTTCTCCTTCAACCTTCAAATAAGAGTACTTTGACGTTTGGAGAACTTCGATGGCTTTTACGCGATAAGATTCACTTTTTGAAGATTCAGGTGATTTGTTGCCTGTAAAAATCCCCGTCCTTGAAGCATCACTTCCATTCGCTTCGATGACTTTCCCATCATCACCGCATCCGCACAAAATTAGCGCGCTGATAGCCAGTAGTTTAAAACATATAAGAATTGAATTTCTCATTTTCAAAAGCGCTGTATGATTTTGACTGTAAATCTATGAAACAGTACGCCACTTTATAAGGAAAAATCACATAAAGCACACAGTGTTCAACCTTCTTTAACAACATAGTCAGAATCGATCTCTTAGGAGGGGTTAATTAAGGGGTGCCGCCACACATTTATTCATTCTACGCACCTCCTTCTAGATCAAATGTCCCTTAATCTATCTTTAATTCATAGTTCACCCCACGTTCCGCAAGTCCATCAAGGATAAACTTCACACACGCGTGATTTTTACCGATAAACTCAGGAACAATGATTCCTTTCTCATCGTACAAACCTTCAGCGAGCATCCTGATGGCCATCGTCGCAGTATAACCAGTCGTACGCGCCATACTGTGGACCTTCGTTTCAGGGCAGTATTCATCAAAAAGGGTATAGGTATGTCGCTCTGGCTTGCCATTCATGACACCAGCGACTTCTATGCGCATGATCGTGTAATCAACTTCTCCAGGCTTAAGTTCCCATTGCGGGAAAAGCAGCTTCGCAGTAAGATCGATGGGACGAATATCTACCCCGTTTACTTCTGTGGGTTCCGAGCTGAAAAACCCCGCTTCTCGCATAATCTCCATCAACCTGATGTGACCTGGGTAACGCAGTGTTTTTTCTTTGATATTGGGGATGTGAGGCATGGTCTTGGAAAGGGATCTTATTCCATCGCTGTTAAACGTCTCAAGCGTGCCAACCTTATCGAAATGAAGCAATTCCGGCTCTGACAAAGCGGGCATTGTCACAAGCTTGCCATTCTCAATATAACGCGCGGGACGTGTATACTCTTCTATAACATCGATGGGTGAAAACACAGCTTTGTACTCGTAAGGAAGCTCTCGCACCTTAGGTAACCCGCCGACATAGATTAAAATGGAATCGGTTTGGTCTAAAATAGAATCCACATATCCAGGAAGGATGTTACTCATTCCTGGAGCCACTCCGCAATCCACAATCGCTGTCACGCCATTTGCTTTTGCCAAACCATCTAACGTTAGCGCATCTTCAGGAAAAAAGGAGATGTCTACCACATTTTTGCCCGCCTTTAAAATGCGTTCTGTGGTGCGATACCCCATAAATCCGGGAACAGCATTCAAGACCAAATCCTGGTTTTTCAGCACCTCCAGAAGTGCATGCTCATCGTCCAAATCAACCGCCACAGTCGCAATGTTGTGACCCGTAAATTTCTCTAAGTTCTTGTGGCTGATATCAGCTACTGTGACGTCAAACTCTGCGCCCTTGGCAAGGTCAAAAGCCATGGGGGCACCTACAAGGCCAGCTCCTAATACGATTACTTTCATGGTCGTTAGATTATAAAATGGTTGCTATTAATTTATTGAACGCGAATAAAAGACTCTCCTATTTTCACGCCTTCTATCTCCTCTTGATCCATTCTCTGCTTGCGAAACTCACCTGAATGATACATGTCCGCTTGGTTGTCGTAATAGGGACTGAACACATTGCCAGATTGTCCCGTAGGGAGAATGCTTTCTGAGGCGTTTACATCACCAAAATCCACCGAAACCCGCATTGCTGGACCTGAGAACACTTCAAAATCCACAGTATCGGTTAACTTGAATTCATATTTACACAGCGCGTCTTTTGCCGATGGAACGTCATACCTCCCTACATTAAATAGATCATCTAAAATCTCAACCTCCCCCATCGCATGTTTGTGCGTGAGATGGTGGATTTTTCCATATTGCCAAGTCGAAGCGTCTTCGCCTCTATCTTCAATGATTTCATCCATCGCAGTCCGAAAAGCGCTGATTATAATCTGTCTGGCTGATTCAATTTCATCGGTGTTTTGATCGTCCCACCATGGCGAAGCACTGTTCTGGAGCACCAGCGGGAATGTGTTTTCACACACAATCGTCCCCCTGAACGTGAGGTATTTCTCCTCCCCCAATTCATCTTTAAAAACATCCTTAATCACAGCGTGCATCCATCTGTAATAAATTGTCGGCTCGACCTCTTCCATGTCGTGCGTGCCTCTCCAATCTTTCATTTTATCGAAATATTCGGCATATACGCCTTCGAAATTATTTTCTGCAGCGTACGCACACATCATCTTACAGTTGCCCTCATAAACAGGAGAATGCGTGCTCATTTGCATTTCTTGAGAGTCTTCCATGGTCCAGTCCGATTTGTCCGTAGACAGCGCTGTAATGATTGATGCCGCCCGCGTATTTCCGGCATAGTAATACCCCGGATAATGCACGCCATCGACATCCTCTGGGGCGTTGTTCGTAGAGAAAATGAAACCACGTTCAGGATTGATTGTTTGGGGGTTTTTAGAGAAATCATACCACCCGAGGATATCGTTTTCAGCAAGGGATCCATCTTGAATAGATTTAGAGTCTGCTGTCGCAGATCGGATGGGAAGTTTGGCGGCAGCCCACCAAGCTATATTCCCCGCTATGTCACCATGCATGACATTCAATCCCGGTGCGTGAAACAAAGACGCAGACTGTTGAACCTCAGCCATGCTTTCTGCTCTTGAGAGACCGTAGAAGGCCTCTTGGATTCGGTTTTCCGGATACTTCATATAGGTCCACCACATAGACACACTGTCCGAAATCAAAGGCCCATGCATGGTGCTTCTCACCTCGAACGCAACATCCGCTCCGCCCGCCACATGAATGACCTCAGTTCTAACATCCAAGTCAAAGCGTTTTCCATCGTATAAGTATTGGTCCCCGATGAGTGTTTCCTTGTACAAATCGATGTCGTCATTCACAAACATCGTAATGCCCCAAGCCCTATCTTTTGTGTGACCCAAGGGCGGAAATGGGACTCCCGCGATGTGATTTCCATAATATTCCAACTCGGGAGTGATCACATGTGCTTCATACCAAACGGAAGGCGAGGCGTACTTCATATGCGTGTCGTTGGAAAACAACACCGCTCCTGATTTTGTTTTCGAACCTGAGATGACCCACGCATTCGATCCTATAAATTGAGGCACTGGCAATTTCTCATCTAAGCGATTTGCCAAATCAGAGTATGCCGCAACATCGACAGAAGCGTTTTGGGTTGGGATTTTTGTGAACCCCTGCACCCCTAATGCAACATCTGACAAATAAGTCGAATCGACATTCGTTTTAATCCAATCAACGATGGGCTCCGTTTTAATGTGAATGGCAAAACTATAGGCCATAAATCCAGCGACTTTGTACATGTCCAAAGTTTTAAACTCCTGAGGAGTCGCCCCTAAAAGTAAATACTCAACGGGATAGTTTTCTTCACCTATAAATGTATTTACGCCTTTTAAATAAGCAAGTGCAGCAGACTTGGTTTTTTCTGACGACGTGTACTCAAACTCTGCGGCGTCCTTTATCGCTGCGTCTCTCATCCCAAGTGTTCTCAAATACCGATCGTTCTCGACCATGTCAGCTCCGAGGAGCTCGGACAGCTCACCCCCACCAGCACGTCGAAGCAAATCCATCTGCCACAACCGCTCTGAAGCATGCACATACCCAAGGGCAAACATGGCATCTGTCTCTGATTCAGCATAAATGTGCGGGACGGCCATGTCATCGAACACAATTCTAACATCACGCTCTATATGAGACGACAAGATCTCAAAATTATAATCTGTGGATGAAGACTGAATAAACAGATAAAGTGACACACCCAGGATTAGAAAAATACCGACAATCACATAAAAAAATACTGCGGCTTTTTTCATGGGGCAAAATTAGCCAATCAAGTACCAGTAACGCGTGACAATCGTGAACTTAAATTGTCATGGGAACTTCCATCAATAAAATCCTAGAATCTTTTTCAACTGTGATAGAAATAGAAGCGGTGTCCCAAATGCCAAACCCATCTCGCTTTTCTAACTTCTGCCCCTCAATCGTAGCTTCACCCTCTATGATGAATGCATAAACGCCGTTGTTCTCAGCATTTAAAATATACTCCGTAGACTTTTGCTCACTGAACGCTCCGACACTGAACCACGCATTCTGATGGATCCAAACACCTTGATCAGCTTCATTTGGTGATAAAATCTGAGAGAATTCATTCTGAACTTCAAGATCTCTGATGGCTTGTTGATCATACCTCGGTGTGACATTCTTTTTGTTAGGGAAAAGCCAAATCTGCAAAACCTTGACATCAAATTCCTGACTCGCATTAAACTCGCTGTGTGTGATCCCTGTTCCCGCACTCATGACCTGTACATCTCCACTTTTGATAATTGTGCCATTGCCCATGTTGTCTTTGTGTTCAAGGTCACCCTGCAAAGGAATCGTAATGATTTCCATGTTGTCATGTGGATGCGTACTGAATCCTTTCCCCCCAGAAAACGAGTCATCATTGAGCACACGTAGCACACCAAAATGCATTCGCTCTGGGTTGTGATAATTTGCAAAACTGAACGTGTGGTTTACTTTCAACCAACCATGATCAGCTGAGCCTCTTGTATTTGCTTTGTGTAAAACCGTATTCATCGTCTTGATTTCATTATTTGGCACATGATTGAACCCTATATTTTCTCTCAGCCTGTTATAGGTAGACTCTGCATCCTGTGATGATGCGGTGTGAATAAAAGGCGCAGCAAAAAAAGCCAAACCAGATGCGAACGTGCCTTTTATAAATTTAATTCTATTCATCACTGCAATTTAAAAAGAAATGACCCTATATTTCTTAACCTATATTAATATATTGCATTTTATGAAACACATTCTACGCCTCTCAACATTCATCCTATTTGCATTCCTTGGAGGGGTCGGATTCGCACAGTCACCGTGTGACTTGGAACCAGACCCGGGACCATGTTTCGCAGCGATACAGGCATATTATTTCAATCAAGACTCGCAATCTTGTGCTGATTTCATATGGGGTGGATGTGCTGGAGTTGTGCCTTTTGAGACATTGGCAGAATGTGAAAACGCATGTGGAGAGGGTGCCTTTAATCCAAATGAACTTTGTGATTCCATCATTGTCAATGTAAACTCCGTAGTACAACCTGAATTAGACAATCCTGGGGTTGTCACGATTTCAATGTCCTCGATATACTCAACGAGCTACAACTTTCCGTATGCTGGGTTTCAATTGATGGACGCAGAGGGGATGATTGTCGCTT
>Ga0308020_1000465_pt1 | contig 11387 bp, 9 predicted proteins | sample Neamet349_FD_201302 | JGI IMG/M metagenome (GOLD analysis project Ga0308020, IMG submission 201302) | Marine microbial communities from water near the shore, Antarctic Ocean - #349 | ecosystem: Environmental > Aquatic > Marine > Unclassified | place: Southern Ocean | collected 2014-10-02
CCGTCGTTTTGTACTGCTCAAAATGCTTCTCCGACACGGGTGTCTCCATGCCATAAGTCTGGAAACAGCTGAGCTTGTAGGAAGCGTAAGCGGGGTTGCCGTTAGCTGCATCTTGTGTGCTGCTTGAACTGTAACTGCTCGCCTTGTTGGCAATCATGTCCGCATTTTCCAGGGCCATGTTGGCAATATCCAAGCTGAGGCGCTCACCCGACAGGGCGTTCTTGCGCTTCTTGTAAATGCCTGTTCGCTGTGAGTTCATCACATCATCATAATCCAGGAGTCGCTTACGCATCCCAAAGTTGTTTTCCTCAACCTTCTTTTGTGCCCTTTCAATGGAGTTGCTCACCATCTTGTGCTGAATGACCTCGCCCTCTTGATGGCCCATGCGGTCCATCATCTTGGCAATGCGCTCAGAGCCAAAGAGGCGCATGAGCTTGTCCTCAAGTGACACAAAAAACTGAGAAGAACCAGGATCACCCTGTCTTCCTGCACGACCCCTGAGCTGACGATCCACACGGCGCGAATCATGGCGCTCAGTACCTACAATGGCTAGGCCGCCTGCAGCCTTTGCCTCATCGGTGAGCTTGATGTCTGTGCCACGGCCAGCCATGTTTGTGGCAATGGTGACCGTGCCTGGACGACCTGCTTCAGCCACAATGTCTGCCTCCTTTTGGTGAAGCTTTGCATTGAGAACCTGGTGCGGGACCTTACGCATGTTAAGGGCCCGAGCAAAGAGCTCAGAAATCTCTACCGAGGTTGTGCCTACAAGCACCGGCCTACCGGAATCCCTCAAGGTGATCACCTCATCAATGGCCGCATTGTATTTTTCTCTGTTGGTCTTGTAAACCAAATCTTGCCGATCGTCACGGACAATGGGTCGGTTGGTCGGGATCACCGTCACATCCAGCTTGTAAATCTCATAGAATTCACCCGCCTCAGTTTCTGCAGTACCTGTCATGCCAGACAGCTTGTTGTACATCCTGAAATAGTTTTGCAAGGTGATCGTTGCATAGGTCTGTGTCGCCGCCTCAATGGTCACATCCTCCTTAGCCTCAAGGGCTTGGTGCAAGCCATCAGAATAGCGCCTGCCATCCATGATGCGGCCAGTTTGTTCATCCACGATTTTCACCTTGGAATCCATCACCACGTACTCAACGTCCTTTTCAAACAAAGCGTAAGCCTTCAAGAGCTGACTCATGGCGTGCACGCGCTCACTCTTGAGCCTGTAGTCCTTCAACAAGGCGTCTTTCTGCTGTGCCTTGGAGGCAAGGTCCACGTTAGACTGCTCAATGACGTTGAGGTCCGTTGACATGTCAGGCATCAAGAAGAAGTCTGCGCTGGTTCGCTCACTCAAGAGGTCAATGCCCTTGTCGGTGAGGTTAATCTGGTTGGTCTTCTCCTCAATGGTGAAGAACAAATCCACATCAATCTTCTTCATTTGCTTGCCCTGCTCAGCCATGTAAACCCCTTCCGTCTTCTGGAGGAGTTGCTTGGTGCCTTCCGTCGAAAGGAACTTGATCAAGGCCTTGTTCTTTGGAAGGGCACGGAATGAACGCAACAGCTCGACGCCACCTTGCTCATTGTCGCCTGCTTCAATCAGTATTTTCGCCTGCCTCAAAGACTCTTGAGCCACGGCTTTCTGGTGATTCAACAGATCCACCACATGGGACTTGAGGTGCGTGTACTCCTGCACATCGCCATTGGGGGTCGGTCCAGAAATAATCAAAGGTGTCCGGGCATCATCAATCAACACAGAATCTACCTCATCCACAATGGCAAAGTGATGCTTTTGCTGGACAAGATCGCCCATCTCTTTAGCCATGTTGTCACGCAAGTAATCAAAACCAAACTCATTGTTGGTTCCAAAAATGACATCCTTTCGGTAGGCCATTCTTCGCTCCTCAGAGTTGGGTTGGTGCTTGTCAATGCAATCCACCTCCAAACCATGGAACTGGTACATCGGGCCCATCCACTCCGCATCTCGCTTAGCCAGGTAGTTGTTCACCGTCACCACATGCACCCCGCGGCCAGACAAGGCATTGAGGTAGACAGGCAAGGTGGCAACCAAGGTCTTGCCCTCACCCGTAGCCATCTCTGCAATGCGACCCTGATGCAACACCACACCACCGATCAACTGCACATCGTAGTGCACCATGTTCCAGGTCACGTCAACGCCTGCCGCTGACCATGTTTGGTGCCAAGTTGCGGTTTGCGTTGCGTCATCTGAAATGCTGACGGCATCCAATGTGGCAGCAAGGCTTCGATCCAACACCGTGGCCTCAACCACCAAATCGCCATTGGACCATTGCTTGGCCGTTTCACGGATGACCGCAAAGGCCTCTGGTAAAATATCAGTAAGGAGGGACTCCTCTTTGTCAAGTAAATCTTTTTCTGCCTGTTCAAGTTGCTTGTACAGGTCATCCTTTTCAGCAAAATTTTCTGTCGACTCAATTTGCTGCTTAAGGTCGTCAATGATGTCCTGCTCAGGCTTACCCCCCTCTTTCAAGCGCAGCTTAAAGTCTGCGGTCTTGTCTCTCAAACCCTGTGCAGTGATGCCTTTGATGGCAGCTTCAGCAGCATGGATCTTCTCGATGAAGGGTTTGATCTCCTTGATGTCTCTTTCCGACTTATCCCCAAGGAGTTTTTTGAGTAGGTTTTGAATCATGACAGCTTATTCATCTGTTAATCACGTGCACAACGTGATCAATACTCATCTTCATTCCACAAGAAATCATCATCTGTGGGGTAGTCCGGCCAGATGTCAATGATGCCTTCATAGGTCTCGGGCTCTTCTTCCTCAACCTGTTGCAGGTTTTCAACCACCTCCATAGGGGCGCCTGAACGGATAGAGTAATCGATGAGTTCGTCCTTGGTGGCGGGCCATGGCGCGTCACTGAGGTAAGAGGCAAGTTCAAGGGTCCAGTACATAATTGTAAGGTGTAGGAAAGACGCAGATTAAAAGGGTAGTCAGTTGCGCAAAAGTAATTTTTTATTTGACGTAGGCAAATAGGAACAATCTACTTTGCCACCCAAGGGATATCCAAAACGTCAAAAGTCGTGCCCAGCCAACGACTCAGCGTAAAAAAATAATCACTCAATCGGTTGATATAAGGCATAGAATCCCCTGGAAAGGGCTTGTTTTCTGCATCGAGCTTGCTTTGCAAGGCCGCACAATGCCTCTCAGCCCTGCGACAAACTGTCCGACAAACATGCGCTTGGCTGATGACAACATGTCCGCCCGGCAAAATAAATTGCTTCATTGGCGTCAAATCTTGATCCATGGTGTCGATGGCAAGTTCCAAGTCAACAGTCCATTGCGAATGAATTGCAGGCAGCTTTTCCACCATGTCTGGCAGGTCATTGGCCATGTGCGATCCGATGCTGAACAAGTGGCTTTGAACGTTGCCCAGCTCAGCCAACCTTAGCTTGAGAGCGTCTTGCTTGTCGCGAGTTGCTTCGTTGCCTGTTTCTGTGTTGAGCAAATCCTTGAGCATCCCAACCTGTGCGTTGAGCTCATCCAGGCTGCCATAGGCGTCAAGCCTTGAGTCTGCCTTGCTGATGCGTGTGCCGCTGAACAAGCCTGTTGTGCCCTTGTCTCCAGATTTGGTGTAGATCTTCATGTCAGTAGGCGCGTTGGTCGTTGCCCTCCATGTAGTTCACAAAGCTTTGATTGGCCACACGGGTGCCGCCGGGGGTGGGGTAGTTGCCAGTGAAATACCAGTCGCCAAGGTTTTGCGGGCAAGAAGCGTGCAAATCCTCAATGCGTTGGTAAATGATCTTGACCTCAGCTTTCACGTGCTTTGGTGTGAGGATGACGGCGATCTCATCCGAAATCTCATCCGCAGAAAAATGACCGTAGACAGCCTTCACAGCATTGATTTGCTCCTCCTTGGGTTTCTTGAGCTCAGATTTTGCTAGCTCATAGGCCTTAGGGAGAACCTGATCAAGATTTCGCTTCTTGAGCAGAGAAACCACCGCTTGGAATGCGGCAAAATCTTTCATTCGGGCCATATCAATGCCGTAGCAATCGGGGTAACGAATCTGTGGGGCAGAAGACACAATGATGATACGCTTAGGGCCAAGCTTGTCAAGCATTCCTAAAATGCTCTTTCTCAGCGTGGTGCCTCGGACAATGCTGTCATCCACTGCAACTAAACTGTCCTGAGGGCCAACCAAGTTGTAGGTGCTGTCATACACATGTGCGACCATGTCATCCCTGCCAGTATCCTCTGCAATGAAGGTCCGGAGCTTGATGTCCTTCCACGCAATCTTTTCCACGCGGGGACGCTGCATCATGATGTCCATGATGTCTTTCTCCTTGGGACTTTTGCCCAACCCGATGATGGCTTTCGCCTTCAATTCATTCAGCAAATCTTCTGCGCCTTGAACCAGGCCCATGTAGCTGATTTCAGCGGTGTTAGGGATGAAGCTGAAGACCGTGTGGTCAAAGTTGCCGCCCGACGCTTCCATCACCCGATGGGTGAGTCGGCGGCCAAGCTCAATGCGCTCCTTGTAGATGTCGCCGTCATTGCCCCGTGAGAAGTAGATGCGTTCAAAAGAACAAGCCAAGCGCTCCTTGGGGGTTAAGATTTTCTCGATGCTGAGATCGCCATTTTTTCTGATCCAAACCATGTGGCCAGGAGGGACCTCCTTCACCTGATCGAAAGTCAGGCCAAAAGCCGTTTGAATCACCGGACGTTCAGAAGCCACCACAGCCACTTCATCATCCACGTAGTAGTAAGCTGGACGGATGCCGTTAGGATCCCTCAATAGGAATCCATCGCCCTGACCAACCATGCCACCCATGGCATAACCACCGTCCCAGACCTCTGAGGCTTTTTTCATCACCCTGTTGAGGTCTAAGTTGTCAGCAATGAATTGGCTTCGGTTGCCTTTATCCAGGCCGTGAACAGTCTTCGCCTCCTCATGCAAACGGTCGTTTTCCACATCCAGGAAATGCCCGATCTTCTCCATGATGGTCACCGTGTCAGTGCTCACCTTGGGGTGCTGTCCAAAGCTCACCAGCTCCTCCATCAGCTCTTCCGTGTTGGTCATGTTGAAGTTGCCAGCCACAATCAAGTTGCGGCTCATGAAGTTGCTCTGTCTGAGGAAAGGATGGCAGGCCTCAATGCTGTTGCCGCCGTGGGTGCCATACCGCAAATGCCCCATGTAAATCTCACAGGCAAAAGGCAGGTTCTCCTTCACCCACTTGGCGTCCTTGAGCCGCTCAGGCTTGCCTTCCAGGCGCTCAGCCAGGCTAAGCTGAATGCGCCCATAGATATCCTGCATCGGCTTAGGCTCAATGCTGCGGTAGCGTGTGATGTAACGTTTTCCAGGAGGCATGCCCATCTTGATGCCAGCCAACCCCGCGCCATCTTGGCCGCGGTTGTGCTGCTTTTCCATCATCAGAATCATCTTATTCAGGCCATACAAAGCCGTCCCGTAGGTCTCCAGGTAATGGTCCAGGGGTTTGCGAAGTCTTAGGAGTGCTATGCCGCACTCATGCTTGATGGCGTCGCTCATGAAGTGACAAAGGTAATGCTTGACTATCTTTGCTAGACAGAAAACCTGCCATGGACACACTTCCTCTTGTCGTAGACATTCATACCCATATTTTGCCAGAAACCATGCCAAATTGGGCATCAAAATTTGGCTATGGGGGCTTCATCCACCTGGATCATCACTGCCCTGGCTGTGCAAAGATGTACAAAGACTCCACCTTCTTTCGCGAAGTGGAGGCCAACTGCTGGGATCCGTCCACCCGCATCCATGAATGCGATCAACAAGGGGTAGGGATGCAGGTCCTAAGCACGGTGCCCGTGATGTTCTCTTATTGGGCAAAGCACCAAGACACCCTGGACCTATCCATGTTCCTCAACGACCACATTGCAGAGATTGTGAAGAGCTACCCCGGTCGCTTTGAAGGTCTGGGAACTCTGCCTATGCAAGCCCCTGACCTGGCCATCAAAGAGCTAGAACGCTGTAAGGCCATCGGTCTCAAGGGCGTCCAAATTGGCTCCCACATCAACCAATGGAACTTGAACGCCCCTGAGCTGTTCCCAATATTCCAAGCCTGTGAAGCCTTAGGCATGGCAGTTTTTGTGCACCCTTGGGACATGATGGCAAAAGAAAGCATGCCCGATTACTGGCTGCCATGGCTGGTGGGTATGCCAGCAGAAAGCTCATTGGCCCTGAGCTCCCTCATCTTTGGTGGGGTCTTTGAACGCTTGCCAAATTTGCGCGTGGCCATTGCGCATGGTGGGGGCTCCTTCCCCGCAACCCTAGGTCGCATACAACATGGCTTCGATGTCCGGCCTGACCTCTGTGCCGTTGACAACGATAAGCCGCCCACATCCTACATGGGAAAATTCTGGTTGGACTCCTTGGTCCATGACCCCCGCATGTTAGATATGATCGTTGACACCGTAGGAGAAAATCGGGTTGCTGTCGGCTCCGATTACCCCTTCCCCTTAGGCGAACACGAACCAGGCAAACTGGTCCGAGGCATGCCATGGGCGGATGCGAAAAAAGCAAAAATTTTAGCGGCCAATGGCCTTGAATGGCTCAATGGCTGAGTGACACGTGAAGCTGCTTGGCTTCCGCCTCACTGAAGGCAATGGACTGGCCATGAATTTGCATTACCTGACGCCCTTGTTTGTCTTTCCCAACCTTGACCAACTCACTGCCAAGTGACACCTTCGCTGCGTTGAGCTTTGCCAACAAATCTTGGTTGTCCGCCGCAGCCACCAAGGTGAATGAATCACCGGATTTTGCTGCAAAGAAGGTGGTTCCCTCTGTGGGCTGAACGGTCAGGTCACAGGAAGGGATGGGGTCACCATGCGGGTCGATGGTAGGCTCCCCTAGGAACCTGCCAAGCCTTGCAATGAGTTCGTTGGAACGCACATGCTCCAGCTGTTCAGCGATGTCATGCACCTTGTCCCAAGCAAAGCCTAGGTGTTCTGACAAAAAGACCTCCCACAAGCGGTGGTTTCGAAGCAATTGAATGGCCTTGCGTTGACCGATTTCAGTCAAGGAAATGCCACCGTATTTCACATAGTTCACCAAGCCTTTGCCGTCCAGTTTTTGTACCATGGCGGTCACTGAAGGCGCAGCCAATTTGAGGTGCTTTGCCAGGGCGTTAGTGCCAACCTGTCCCTTGTCGTTGGCCAGCTTGTCAATGGCCTTGAGGTAGTCTTCCTCATTGCGGGTGAGTTGATCAGTCATGATCAGTCGGTGAATCGCGAATCCGTTGCCATAACGGCGCTACACTGATCACAGGTTCGCTTGTTGACATCGTGGTAGTAGTCACGGAAATGCGGTTGAAAATCAACCTCCACATCCTTCAACTCAAAGTGCACCTCATGAAGCTTGTGGTTGCAGCCTTCGCAGTACCATGCCAGGCCATCGATGAAGCCTTTACCTGCTCTCGTACGCTCCACCACCAGGCCAACGCTACCTGCCTCGCGAATGGGAGAGTGCGGCGTGTTCGCTGGCACAATCATCATGTCACCTGATTCGAGCACATGGTCCACGGGCTGGCCGTTTTCCTGTGTTCTGACCGTGATGCGTCCCTCGAGTTGGTAGAAAAACTCCTCGGTTTCATTGAGGTGGTAATCCTTCCTTGCGTTAGGTCCAGCGACCACCATCACAATGAAATCTTCTGCATCAGGGGTGAGGTTCTTGTTGCCCACAGGGGGCTTGAGTTGATCGCGGTTGGCGTCCAACCAGCGTTGAAAGTTGAAGGGTTTGATCATGAATCAAAGGTATGACATCCAAGCAAAGCACCTGCCCCATCCGTAGGATGGCCCTCCGGTAGTGTAGATATTTTTAAAAAATATAGTACCTTGTGTTGCATAGTACTAGGTTTTAGACATATCTTTGCCCCAATGAAAACAGACAATGCACGCGCACAAATGCGCAAAGGCGCACTGGAACTCTGTGTTCTTCGGGTTGTCAAGCGTGGTGAAGCCTACGCCTCCGACATATCCAAAGCACTCAAAGCTGCCGACCTCCTTGTAGTGGAAGGCACCCTGTACCCCTTGCTCGCCCGGCTAAAAAATGCCGGCTGGCTCGCCTACCGATGGGAAGAATCTTCCTCCGGACCCCCTCGCAAATACTACAAGCTAACCGACAACGGCAGCCAACTCCTCGATAGCCTCAACGGCGAATGGGATCAGTTCGTGAATGCCGTCAACTCCCTGAAAAACCCCTCATGAAACCAACCATTGACATCAACTTAGGCGGCATGCTCTTCCATTTGGACGACGACGCTTACAAGGCACTTCAGTCCTACTTGAAGGCCCTGGATAAACATTTACAAACGGTTGATGGCCGTCAGGAAATCCTCTCGGACATCGAATCCCGCATCGCTGAATTGCTCACCGAACGCCTGGCTAGCACCCGCCAAGTGGTTAGCATGTTAGACGTGGACGCCGTCAAGGAAACCCTTGGCAGCCCATCAGAATTTGGCCCTGACCCTGTAGACGAACCCTCACAGGGCTACAGCGAATCCCATGACCCATCAGCCCGGCCAAGGCGTCCATACCGACGCCTGTACAGGGATGATCAAGATCGTGTCGTTGGTGGTGTTGCTTCTGGCATTGCTGCCTTTTTCAACTGGGACCCCTTGGTCTTGCGGGTCCTCTTTTTGCTTCTGCTCTTCACAGGCGGCGGCGTACTGCTCTACATCATCCTTTGGGTCTTGATGCCAAAGGCGGTTACAACGGCAGAAAGGTTGGCCATGCGGGGGGAGCCCGTTACGGTTGAAACCATCCGAAACAAGGTTGAAACCGAATTTGACAAAGTAAAAAACAGCATGGACGATATGGACGTCAAGGGCAGGTTCTCTCGCGGGGCCCGACGCACCAGCTCTGTGCTGGGACGCGTCCTGCGTGCCTGTGCACGCATCGTCATAGGCTTTGTGTCCGTTGCCTTGTTGGTGACCGCCATTGCGATTGGTACCGTGGCATTGAATTTCCTTATTGGTGATGGATCCGTTATCAGTGAATCTGGCAAGCTTTCTGAACTGAGCGAGGTGATAATGCCAGCCGGCTACTCCATAACCTACTTGTGGATCATGACCATCTTGGTGCTTTCTGGCCCCATCATCTTCATTGTTCTGCTGAATTTGCGTGCCTTTTTTGGCATGCGCTACAACCGACCATCTTCACGCATGCTTGGTGGATTTGGGATGTTGGCTACCTTGATTGGCCTGTTGATGGCCATGGTCAGTGGCATCAAAGTCGCCACGGAATTCAATGTAGACGCTAGCCATTTGCAAACGGTTAACATGCCTGAGTCAGTCAAAACCTGGGAACTCAGCATGGCTGATATCATGCTGGAAGACCCCGACTTTTCCCTGCACATTGGCACCAATGAAGATGGTGTAAAGCTTCACACGAACAGTGAAGGCAGCAACCTCAACTTGGACATCACCCCGGGCCGCGTGCACATCGGCGACTTGGACATCACCCCGGGCCGCGTGCGCATCAACGGCAAGCACATGGATGAGGATTACTGGGATGAAAGCAATTGGGAGGAATCATTCCGTGGTTGGTGGTACCTCAAAGATGACAGGGCCTTTTTCAACAACGTGGAAGTGGACGTTCGCCCCGCCCGTCAAGGGCAGGCCAGCCTCACGGTCCGCCGCTACGCAAATGGTCGCAGCCGACGCGACGCCAGCTACCGCGCTAACAGCATTAACTACGATCTAACGGTCTCCGATTCAGGTGAGATTGTCTTGAACAGCATGCTGGACTTCCCCACGTCCGATCGTCAGCGAGGACAAAGTGTAGAAGTGGTTCTCTACCTCCCTGTGGGGCATAGTGTCAACTTTGACGCCAGCCTGGAAGACTACCTCTACGATGTCGACAATGTGGTCAACATGTATGACGACGAGATGCTCGGCAGAACATGGATCATGATGCCAGAAGGCCTCACTGAAGTCAAGGCTTACTAATCACAGCGGCAAACAGATCACCTGCTTTGATGTTCTGACAATGGGCCCCATCGGTCCTGAAACCATGGCCTGACTCAATGTGCCTGGCCCTGTTGCCCGCAAGGGTGGCGAGGCTAGGGGCAGAAGGTCTCGCACCGACTTGCCCCAGGTGGTCCACGGCCCCTGCGGTCCGACATGCAGGCGATCTACCCAGCCCACCGACCCCATGCTGCCCGTTTGGTGCAGGCCAGTGATCAGTTGAAAGGATTCCAGCCCTCCGGTTTGATGCAGCACCAGCACCTTGTCACCCCAAAAGGCCATGGCTGACAGGTTAGCCGGCTCCTGCAGGTTGAAACTTTGCAAAAGCTCAGCCTCCCGGTTGAAGTGAAGCAAGCGCTTCAAGCTCAGCAGTATCATGTCCTGATTCCTGAGCAGTACGGGGTGCCCATTGCCCACATCCTTTGCCAGTACTGGCAGGGTGACAGTGCTTGTGTCATTGCCTTTAATCAAGGCCACGGCCCCTTGCTGAGTCGGCACATCCCAGGTCCTCAATACGGCCACCCAACCACTTGCATCGCTGGCAATGCCATCGATCAGGCCATAATTGTTGACGGGATTCAGGTGAACATAGGCGCTGTCCCAGCTTTGCCCGTTGTCGCCTGAATGCAAGAGCCATACCCCCTCCGCGCCATAGACTGGCAGCCACCAATCATCCCCTCGGTGGTGACCCATTCGGGTGGTCCAGCGGTGCTGAGGGAAGGGGTAATGGATCATCTGAGTCTGCCCCTGTGGGTTTAGGACCAGGGCATGCCTTTGGTGAAATAGGGTGATGGCGCCTGCCTCAATGCCCACCTCCTCCAGCAGCCAGACATCGTTGAGCCAGCCCGGCGGCAAGACATGGTTCCACAGCAGTTGCCCGGTGCTGGCATGCCGGAGCCCAATGGCATTGCTGTCGGTTTGAACCAAGGCATGACCACCCAAGGGGTAGGGGCCAAACCCCATTGCCTCACCCCCGCTAGGGATCAAGGGCTTTTGCCAAACATGCGCCTGAATTTGCGGTTCGATGGGCTGGCATTGCAGACTGAAGACAGCTACCAAGGCAACCACCAGCGTGGAGTTCAAGGCACTCATCGGGTGGCCGTGGCAAAAAAGGCACCCCCGGGCACTTGGCCATTGAAGATGCGCTTGAAAAGTTCCCGGGTCACGCTGCTGTTGCGCATCTGCTGGTGGTTGGTTCCGGGCAGGGCAATCGATGCGATGGCACCGGGCAAACTACCTGCAGAGGATGCCAACACCAAGCCATCGTTGTCATGTTCAACGACGGACATAACCCATCGAGGCATCACCACGCAAGCCGCGTAAGGGTCTGCGTTCACGCAATCGCTGGCTTGACTCACCACGGTCAAGGTGTAGGGAAAATCTGAGCCGGCTTCATTGCGACAGCGGCACC
>Ga0308020_1000466_pt1 | contig 11374 bp, 7 predicted proteins | sample Neamet349_FD_201302 | JGI IMG/M metagenome (GOLD analysis project Ga0308020, IMG submission 201302) | Marine microbial communities from water near the shore, Antarctic Ocean - #349 | ecosystem: Environmental > Aquatic > Marine > Unclassified | place: Southern Ocean | collected 2014-10-02
CGGCACTGAACTTATTCGTAAAAAAGGTGGAGGTCAAGCGTTTGCCCTGACAGCACCGCTTCTCACCAAGGCCGATGGAAGTAAGTTTGGAAAGTCTGAAGGAGGGAATATTTGGATCGACAAAAAGAAAACTTCTGCGTACAAATTTTACCAATACTGGATCAATTCAGCAGATGAAGACTCAGGGAAGTACATCAGAATATTTACGTTAAAAGGAAAAGAGGAAATTGAATCTCTTGAAGCACAGCATGCGGAGAATCCACGTGCCAGAATCCTACAAAAAGCATTGGCCGAGGACATCACACTTCGCGTGCATGGAGAAGAGGATTTAAAGACCGCAATTGCGGCGTCAGGCATTTTGTTTGGCAAAAGCGTCAAGGCTGACTTAGAATCGTTGCCTGAATCGGAGTTTTTATCGGTTTTTGAGGGTGTCGATAAGACGACCATCAAGGCTGACACGTTATCAAATGGAATCGGCATCGTAGAATTACTTAGCGAACTCACGGGCTTCCTGCCTTCAAAAGGTGAGGCAAGACGCGCATTAAAGGAAAACAGTATAAGAGTCAACAAAGACCTTGTAGATGATACGACGACGATTACAACAACCGACCTGCTGAACGGCCGTCAATTGCTCCTCCAAAGGGGCAAGAAGAACTACTTCCTCGTATCCGTAGCGTAAAACCTCAAATTGACAGCAGGTTACACCCCCTCACCTCTGCATGATCAAATCTACCGAGTACTTCAAACATGGGCTTGTCTTCATTGACTTTCATGCGCCCTAAATCTGATGTCGAGATGAACGCACAACTGTCAATATTTGCCAAATCAATGATCTGTAGCCGGCCTGTTCTCCCAGGATTTAATATACATCCTGGATCAGCGGGGTCTCTCACAATCACGCTCATCCATGGTGGTGATTGAAAGAATCGACCATCAAGACTGTATGCCTGAGACAAAAGCTCCGTCATTCCATATTCACTAATGATTCGTGCAAAGGGAAGTACACTTTGAATTCTTGCATGAACTTCTTCTCGGATAGGTTCACGACCATGCCCCTTCATCCCTCCTGTCTCAATAATGGTAAGAGACCATCCTTTTTTAATTCCTTTTTGTGCCCACACTTGTGCTTGACCTCCCTCTAGCCATTTTAAAAGCGCGTGAGTAACACCTATCACAACGACGTCTTCATCTCTGTCAAACGACTTCTCAAGTTCACCTTCCAATTCTCTGTAATTGTCCAAATAGAATTTGTCATCCTGACCTGATATTCTCATAAATGATGTTGCCATGGCGACAAGAGAGGCGTCGGATCTTTCAATATATCCTGGCAAAAGCGCATAAAAAAAAGAATTCTTTACAGGACTTACCAATTGACTATATATGCGATTGGAGATTTCATGGTACCATTCTAAAGACCGTACAAGATGTTTTGAACGAGATTTTAAGTGCGTTGTGCCGGAACTGCGATAGATTACTTCAGGATTGAATTCGCCAGTACTGATGACATGATCACGAAAAGATTCCACAGGAAGAAATGGAATATTTCTATAATCAATAACATCCTCCGGATTTACATGAAGGAGGTCAGTGAAGTTTCGATAGACTTTGTTATGTTGGTACTGAAATCTGAAGACGTCTAAGGCGAGTGCCTGAAAACCTTCCTCACCACCAACAAATCCAAGATCTCGTATACGAGAAATGAGCTCATTGCGATATGTATCAAAGGAATTTCCAGATAAATTCATGGGCGCAAGTTCGGAAGTGGTAGCTTTGAATTAATGAAAAACGTCAATTTTAGTTCTCTAGCAACCTTAATATGTGTGTTTTCTGCTTCTTTTGGGCTATCTGGCTGCATTCCAGAACCCAATTACCCCATTGAACCTGAAATTGAATTCCTTTCTTTTAACGTTGATGACAGCGAAAATGCGGTTATGTCTATTCATTTTACGGATGGGGATGGGGATTTGGGATTAAATCAAAGCGACACGCTTGCGCCATATTGTAGCACCTGTGACCATCACTTCAATCTAAAATGTGAATACGACGAACTCCGAAACGGTGAGTGGACACACATTCCTCTAATTCCTGCCCAAGGACAGGTTCCGTTTTACTACAGAGTTCCTCGCGTTGACCCCTCTGGAACTAACCCTGCGCTTAATGGCACGATTGAAATAGCGATGAACACCTGGCATCTGCAGTCTGACTTCGACACATTGAGATTCAGAATAACGCTAGAGGATAGAGATCTCAATCTCTCCAATTCAGACACGACACGGTTAATTGTGAAGTAGAAGATACCATTGCACTAAAATGGGCACCCTTTACGAGTGCCCATTTCTCTAAACAAATAGAGTACGATCAGAAAGCCCGATCTCTATTTATATATGCTATTAACAGTTTTGTCCGAAGGCAGAAAGGAATAAAAGTAAATCGGCAGCTGTTATCGTACCGTCTTCATTTATATCTGCTGGGCAATCACTCCCTGCAGGAGCAAACGTACAAGTCCCATCATCTACAGTAGCTCCATTCGTGAAGTTCTCTGCACCAGGGTAAGTACAACCATAGCAGTCGTAAGTACATGATGAAATGTCTGCTAAATATGCAGTCGCATTGTAATTACAAGCTGCAGCATCGTTACATCCAAAAGCAGATGAGTTCGCCCCTCCAGGCGTGCCTCCATCAACCCAAGAAGCTTGCCAGTTATTCCCAAACTCGTTATCTGCAGAAAGGGTTCCTGCAACATAAGTAGCTAAAATTTCAGGTATATATTCCAGAGAAGATCCGCCACCGTTAGGGTTTCCAATAAGCGTACTGCCTAAAATGCTGAACCCTGCACCTGGCCAAAGACCAGATGAAGCATATGTAACAGCGTCTAAAACGTTGCCCCAAGCATCTTCAAGTGACACTGCTTCACCACTGTTTGAGAAGTTACCAAGATCCATTTCGAACACCTGATATCCATTTCCAGAATAGTTAAGCGTTCCGCCACCACCAGCAACAGTCACAATCACAAACTCTCCAGCAGCGATAGATGTTCCTGCTGGGAAAACCAATCCCAATTGAGGAGAACCAGAAGCTGAGTTAAAGAAGTGATATCCACTCAAATCTGCTGAGAGATCTCCTGAGTTATATAATTCACAGAATTCCCAATCAAAATCATCACCTTGAGCAATACTAGAGTTATAATGTATCTCATTGATTAAGATGGAAGGTAAAGTGTAGTAACAAAGCGTATTGTCAACGATTGTTGAATTGACATTGTAATTTAAAGCGAGATCGTCAAAACATCCTGTAATGACACATGTGCCATCATCTGTCACAGCAGCAGGGTTGTAATTGTCAGCTGTAGGGTCAGTACATCCAGGTAGATTTGAACAAGAGCCATTGTCTTCTGAAGCCAAAGGATCAAAATTCACGAATGCAGCATCCATACACCCAAGACGTACCACGTCCGTTGCAAGAGTTGGCACCAATTTCCAAGATCCGTAAGAATAGAAATTCGGTGCAGTCACACGGTAAGTGACACCCAATTCAACAACAGCAGTCATTACCAAATCAACCAAAACACTATCATTAACAGCATTATATCCAAGGTTTGCAACCTTGACATTTCCAGATCCGTCATCTAAAAGCCAATCTCCGTAACCTGCATCTGCATTAGATACTGGCGCCAATACTTGAGATAAAACGCTTTCCCACTGCTCGTCATTGACTGCACCAGTACTAAGGAGTTCTGCTGCTGGAAGGGCGTTTCCTGAAGAAACAACTGTCGAAACAGCACCCGCAATTTGGCGTAAGCCGTAAACCTCAGATACAGTTCCTGCAATGTCAACTAAATCTCCAGCGACCACACCTGAGCCCAGACACCAAATAGCTGAATAAGGTCCGGTTGCATTTTGGATGACATAAGAAGCGTTTCCAGCCAAAGAGCTAGAAGCAGCATATACTCCTGTTACAATACCGCCCGTAACAACTTGACCTGTAACAAGTCCGTTTTGAATTTCCTGAATCGTTAAATTGGGAATGTACACACAAGAGTCGTCATCAGTCGTTGCATCAGGGTCATAGTTTGACGCTCCTGGGTCAGTACATCCACTTGTATCAACTGCACATCCACTCGCAAACTCATGAGAACCTAAATTACTCCAATCGTTAGATGGGTTTACAATCCACTCACCATCGAATTCATTTGTACCTGCCGAAGCGAGCCACATACCAGCGTTACCTGCATTCACATCAGACTTACGTACCAGTGTCGCATTTTGAGTCGCATTTAAGATCCCTGACACTGTGAATCCAGAACCAGGATCTGGTCCTATATCACCTATGAGGTCAACAAGTACAGTATCAGAACCTACAATTTCAGCAAGCGCATAAGTATCATCGCCATTTGACAGGTATGTATAAGTCATATCCGCAACAGCAAGAATGATTGCATCAGCTGAAGGATGGGCAATAACATATGTACTATTTGGGGCAACAGTTGCGCCAGCAGGGAATGTCAATGTCCAGTAATCAAATTGATCCGTAAGATAAAGAGACGTTGGATTATCACATCCATTGCTACAATTGGCCATTGTGTACTGATCTAGAAAAACAGTAGAACTCGTAGGATTGAACAGCTCAATATATTTATTATTTGAAGATCCTTCCGCTATCTCTGACACAAAGAGCGTACATGATGCGCCTGTAAATACACAACTTCCGTCATCAATAGAAGCACTTGAATCGTAATTATCAGCTGCATCTGACGTACAACCGTATAGGAGAACATCGTTAACGTCTCGAGGTTGAATTTTAAAGTCACCATATGAGAAATCGAGAGCTCCAGTAACTTGAATCATTGCACCTATTGTTACAAGACCGGCTCCTATAGCATCGTAACCACGATCATCAGCACGAACAGGTCCAGAAGCATCATCTAATGACCACTCTCCATATCCAAGAGCATCATCATTTACAGTTCCCGTTGTTTGAACTAAAACTCCTTCCCACTGCTCCGCAAGGACGTCAGCAGTAGCAAGGACTTCAGCCGCTGGAAGTGTGTTTCCTTGGCTTAAAATCATTACTGAAGGTGATTGAAGTAGTGTTATGTCGAAGTTCTCAGCAACAGTTGCTGTTACTTCAACAGCATCTCCAACTTGCAGAGCTACATCTGAACCGTTAACCCAAATGCCCGAATAAGCACCTGACCCATCCTGGATAGTTGCGAGAGCACCATACACTCCTGTAACGACACCTGAAGTCAAAACTGCGATACCCTCAAAAAGATCTGTTTCTTGACCTATTTGAATATCGGCTATGGAAGTAAAAGGTGATTCTTCACATGACCCATCACTAAAATCAGCTGCCGCATTGTAGTTAGGCGCAACTTCATCCATACATCCACCAACACCAACAGTAACCGTTCCTAGCATACCTGCACCGGCATGCCCATATTGTGAGCAATCATAAGAATAAACCCCTGGAATTGTAAAAGTGTGTGAACCAATACATACTCCTGAATCATCTCCCGATACAATTGGGAAACCGAAAGATTCAGGGTTTCCAAAAGAAAGTCCAGTTTGTGAATCAATATCTCCATTTGCATTGTGACTACCGCCTGTGTTTATCCAAAACACAAGTGCACCTACATCAACTGTTAAGTCAGCAGGCACAAATGTTAAACCAGAAGTTGCAACTTCTATACCATCAAGATTACATGCATTTGTGAATGCGCATGAACCATCATCAGCTGTTGCAGCAGCATCATAGTTAGATGCATTTGGATTCATGCAACCCAGTACAGCAGCACCACAAGAACCAGTGAAGTCATGAGCTCCAAGCCCAGTCCAATCGTCTTGGTCTAAAACGATCCACTCTGAATCAGTAGCATTTGTTCCTGCAGAAGCAGCCCAATCACCACCGTTTCCTGAAGTAACATCAGAATTACGAATTAATGAGTGATCCTTAGTGCCATTAGAAACTCCAGCAACCTCCCATCCAGAACCAGGATCTGCATCCCATGTTCCAATCATATCTAAAATTACGTAGCTAGACTCATTTCCTTGAACAAGCGCGTATCCGTCATCACCGTTAGACAGGTAAGTATGAAACTGGTCAGCTTCAGCAAGGATAGCAGGGTCAGAACTTCCGTGAGCAATCACATACACATCACCAGCAGCAACTACAGCACCTTCTTCGAATGTATTCCAGTACTCGTGAACCCCAGGAGTCGTCGGAGCATTTGATACACTTGGAAAAGCATACCCATCTAAGCTTATGTCAGCACTCGTTGGATTGTAAATCTCAAGAAATTTATTGTTTGAAGACCCCTCAGCATACCCTGAGAAAAACAGGTCACACTGTGCCTGTGTTGAACATAGCGAAAAGAAAGTGGCTATTAGAAAGAAAATATTAATGCGTTTCATTTGGAACGTTTTTTGTTTTGTGATGACGCAATTTAACTATTTATGTACAAAAAACGGCGTTTCGTGGTGTTTTTATTAACTTTTATCGACACCCCCTATTTAGGGAGCAATTGAAACGTCATGCGATGAAGGGGCGATACACCACTTGCCTTAATCGCTTCTCTATGAGCCTTAGTAGGATACCCGAAATTTGAACCCCATTTATAAGCCGGGTATTCAATGCTTTTGCTGCGCATAAACTGATCTCGATGTGTTTTTGCAAGTATGCTCGCAGCGGCAACAGATGAAAACTTAGCGTCACCCTTGATGATGCATGTATGAGGTGGCATTGTGGGGGAAGAAACAAATCTGTTTCCGTCAATAAGGATGTGATCCGGACGAATAGCAAGCGTGTCAACAGATTCTCGCATGGCCAAAAAAGAGGCCTGAAGGATGTTGATGTCATCTATTTTATCGTGAGAAACGAAAGAAACTGACCACGAAATGGCTCTTGATTCTATTTGAATTCTAAGCTCGTCTCGCATTTTTGCGGACAGCTTTTTACTGTCATTTAAAGCAAGTTCATTTGCTGTTTTTGCATCTAAAATAACGGCTGCGGCAACAACAGGACCTGCGAGACAACCTCTTCCTGCTTCGTCACATCCAGCCTCGATTCGATTTGGTTTGGCATAAGGAAGCAGCTTATTCATGCTTCACTTAACATTTCATCTAAGGCATTTGAAAACAGTTGCGCACTCTTCTCCCAAGAGAATTCGGCAGCCCGCTTGATTCCTTGTTTAGACTTCTTTTCACACCAAACTTCGTCTTCATCAAGTCTCAACAATGCCTCCGCTGCTCCTTTTGCATCTGTCGGACTTACTAACGCCGCCTCTGCACCGCCACACACTTCAGGAATTGAGGTTGTATTGCTTGCGATTACAGGAACCCCACACGCCATTGCTTCGACAACAGGCACGCCGAAACCTTCGAAAAAGGGAAGATAAAGAAGCGCATCAGCGCCTGCCACAGCACTTACGAGTTCATCGTCGTTGAGACGCCCTACCCAGTGCACGTTTTCAGTATTGAACGCATCGTGCTTCCACATTTCAGCTCCTACAATGACAAGGTCTGAATTGCCTCCCAAACTGCGATAGATTTTGTGAGCATTCAGCATGCCGTGAATATTCTTTCGCGGATGAATTGAACCTACAAATACATGGTATTTATTCCCCGAAGCAAATTTCATTCTTGAAGCTTCGCGTTGTTCGGGACCCAAAGGTTTGAAAGAAGCATCAGGTGCGTTGGGGATGATTGAAATTGAATCCGCATCGATATGATAGGCTCGAGCAATATCTCCTCTGCTGAATTCAGAAACAGTGCATAGTTTTGACGACTTTCTGGCATATTCAGGGAAACGTGATCTGAAATGTTTTGCAAATCTGGGAGGAAGCCACTCTGGGTGATGTTCGAAATTTATATCGTGAATCACATTGAGTTGCGCAACAGAACTTCTTCTAGAAATATATCCATCAGTGGAGACGAAGGCATCCGCGCACCACTGTTTGAGCTTCCATGTAATGGCATAATCAAACCACAAATCAAACAACCAAGGCCTCCTTGCAGGTGGGAATAAGCACACCGAAGTTGAATTGGGGCCATAATCAAATTCTACAGGAGGTTTCCTATCAAAAATGAGAAGAAAAGTGTCATTTTGCCTTGATTTAATAATTCTTTTATAGCACTGATGCGTAAAGCGCCCCGTGCCTTCAAGCTTACCTGGAATTAATAATCTAGCGTTTAAAGCAATCCTTGCCATGTCCCAAAGTTAGAAAACAAAGGGTGGCATAATTACGACAACTATAAAGTTTAGTAGTAAGGGTATAACAAACGTAACTTTGCGACGTTCTATTTTCAAAATAACAGGTATGACATCAATCAACGAAAACCGTGATTCATCGCGTTTAGACTCGACTCATTTGCTTCTTTTTGTGTACGATAGATTGAGAATTTTTATATTCGTAGGCCTAATTTCTGTCATTATTTCAGCCGGAGTTTCATTGTTAATGGAGGAGAAATTCGAGTCAAGTGTCATCATGTTTGCGACAACGCAAAGTTCGATTGGTGAACAGTTTTTTGAAGAAAGCAAGCAAGGAGATCTATTGGCTTATGGAGAAACAGAGGACGCTGAACGTCTTTTACAACTCCTGAATTCTAATCGCGTTCGATCTCAAATTATCGAAAACCACAACCTGAGCGAACACTACGATATCGACCTAAGTGAAGCCGGATCTAGAACACTCCTTCAAAAAGAGTACGACAGCAATGTGGGGGCCGATTTAACCCGATTTGGTTCTATCAGAATACACGTATTGGATACAGATCCAAACATTGCAAGGGACATTGCAAATGACCTGGTTTTCTTGGTCGATAGCCTTGCGAATTCGCTCAGAAATGACAGAGCTCAAAATGCATTAATATTGGCTGAAAGCTCATATAACAATGCTGTTCTAGAAATTCAAGACGCAGAGGATGGTCTTGGAAAACTTCACGCGCAAGGCATCTATGATTTCGAAGCACAAGTTGAAGGACTCACTGCAGAATATGGAAGAGCTGTGGCAGACAACAACATGAAAGGCGCCAGAATCATTCAGAACGATTTGGAACGGATTTCGAAGCTGGCAAACAAGTATAACAAGTTGACGAATTTCCTAGAACCGGCCTACGAACAACTCGCCACGCTTAAAAAGAGATTCGACCTGATGAAGGTTGATGCCTCGACACAATTGCCATCTAGCTTGGTTGTCGATTATGCCCAAGCAGCGGATAAGAAGTCATATCCTGTAAGATGGTTTATCGTCGTCGTTAGTGCAATATCTTCACTTGCGATGACACTTATCTTACTACTCATTTTTGACAGCATCAAGGGCGCAGAAATTCGCAATAAGTGAAATCTGGATTGACGGATAGAACTGCTCTGATTGGGGCGTCGATTTTCTCTGCATTTTTAGGCATTGCTATCTACTTTGACTTTATATGGTTCGCTGTATTTCCCTTCTTGATATTGTTGTCTTGGTGGGGGATGAAACGTTTGGATTTATTCATCGGAGCAATCTTAATCTCAGTCCCATTAAGTTTAAATCTACAGGAATTCAGTGATACTGCCCTGGGTTTATATATGCCGACGGAACCCTTGCTGTTTCTAGGATTGTTAATCTTTGTCTTTAGATCCTTAACAGGATGGCCCGTTGACAAAAGACTCTTTACTCACCCTGTATCCATCATCGTCAGTCTGATGATGTTGTGGATGGTGATCACAACTGTCACGAGTTTTGACCCCATCGTATCTCTTAAATTTACAATATCCAGAGCGTGGTTTGTTGCTGGTTTTTTCTTTTTTCTTGGACACATCATGCTTCACAAACCCGAGTATCGTGAACGTATGGTCATGCTGATGATTTTTCCACTGTGTATCGTGATTGTCTATACGCTGATCCGCCATTCTGAATTCGGTTTTGAAAAGCATGCCGGACACTGGGTAATGAAACCTTTTTTTAAGGACCACACTTCATATGGCGCAGTTATGGCCATGTTTTTACCTCCTGCCATTGCATTGTTGTCGAAACGCAACCGCCCCACCTTAACGAAGGTGATGCTCGCGATTGCAACTGGGGTAATCGCTTTGGGGCTCGTCTTTTCTTTTACGAGAGCTGCCTGGGTGTCACTTGTTGTCGTTGCTGCAATTTATGCTGCAATGAGATTCGGTTTTAAACTGAAAACGCTTGTAGGTATTGGCGTAATTATGCTCGCATTGGTTTGGACGAGTAAAGATTCAATCATCATAGAATTACAACGCAACAAACAGGACTCATCAGACAATCTCACTGAACATGTGGAGTCTATATCTAACGTGTCAAGCGATGACTCGAACCTTGAAAGGTTAAATCGATGGAGTTGTGCCATCGCCTTATTTAAAGAACGACCGATCACAGGATGGGGTCCCGGCACATACCAATTCGTGTACGCTCCGTTTCAAAAGTCTGACCTCAAAACGATCATTAGCACAAACAATGCGGATGGGGGAAATGCGCACAGCGAATATCTAGGTCCGCTCGCAGAGCAAGGCGTTCTTGGCGCACTCTTTATGATTTTATTGATTTGGTGGGCCTCAAAAATTGGGTTTCGCCTTTGGAGAAATATGAAAGATCTCGATGACCGAAATTTAGCTGTCTCAGTTTATCTGGGATTGATGAGTTACTTTATACATGGCGTGCTCAATAACTATCTAGACACAGACAAAGCAAATGCGCCCTTTTGGGGGTTTTTGGTGCTCTTAGTTGTTCTTGACATCGAACTGAAACAGGGGGAAGATTCCAGATTACTTAAATCTGCAACTCAACAAAGCCGTATCGTCTAAGAGTGGAGTTGCCCCTCTAAACTTTGACAATTCTTTGACCATCTCAACATGCATTTCATCCAAGGATGAGCGCATGTTATCTCTTACTACTTTTTCCATTCGAGACATCCCAAAGGCAATCTCCTCAGCGTTTTCTTGTTCTACAAGACCATCGGTATAACAAATCAAAGAACTCCCTGGAAGGGCCATCAATTCACCTGACTCAATGGTAGGGAGACGATCAAACATACCCAAACCTACCGAGCCGAGTTCTAAACAAGAGGAGACCCCTTTCTCGTCTATCCAAAGCGGAGGATTGTGACCACAATTAACATACTTAATTAGTTTGGACGAGCGGTGGAAGATGGCCGCGAAAAAAGTAATGTATTTTTCTCCTTGCGCACTTTCCATCACCCGCTCATTTAAGATCTTGACTTTCGACATAAGGTCACTGTCATCTCCCTGAAAGATTGCTTTCACATTTGCCTGGAAGTTTGACATGAGAAGCGCAGCACCGATACCCTTTCCACTTACATCTGCCATACAAATAACAATACACTCCGCGCCCAATTCAAAGCAATCGTAATAATCA
>Ga0308020_1000470_pt1 | contig 11323 bp, 10 predicted proteins | sample Neamet349_FD_201302 | JGI IMG/M metagenome (GOLD analysis project Ga0308020, IMG submission 201302) | Marine microbial communities from water near the shore, Antarctic Ocean - #349 | ecosystem: Environmental > Aquatic > Marine > Unclassified | place: Southern Ocean | collected 2014-10-02
TTGACGGTTTTAAACATACGATTCCAGCGAATTTTTGATTCACCATGTTGTGGGACGTTTTGTTTGCTAAACCATGTGAACGAAGCTCTGCCTATGACGTGGTCCTCAGGTACGAATCCCCACATACGTGAGTCAGCGGAGCGATGCCTGTTGTCACCCATCATCCAGTAATAGTCCTGTTCGAAGGTGTACGATGTTGCAATTGTTCCATCGATCTCAACCGTTCCGTCTGGCTTTTCGACCAAATCGTGGTTTTCGTAGGCTGAAATAACTCTGCGATACATGTCTAAATTTCTTGCGTTCAGATCAATGGTACGTCCCGCTTCAGGAATGTAGATCGGCCCTAGATCGTCAGGGGTCCACTCATTAAATTCCTCCCTGTAGGTATTTGGGAAAATGTCCATTCTGCCCTTGCGATTTACAGTGCTCATTAGATCGACGCTCATTGCAGCACCGCTATTTTCTAACTCATCTACTTCGCTGTTCGTTAATGAAATCAAGGTTGCAATCCCATCTGCTGTGGCTTGTGATGAGCCGATGTCTACATTTGTTAAGCCAAGCATTTTCATCGCTCTTTTTGCCTTCATGGGGCTGGAAAATTGCACTTGGTATTCATATTGTAGATGCTCTGGGTTTTCGATTGCCTCGCCATTAATAACGACTTGTCGATCTATGACAGAGAGAGAATCCCCCGGAAGGCCGATACAGCGCTTCACATAGTTCTCCTTTTTATCTATAGGTCGTGCAGATAGCCCAGGTTTTATAAAAGCCTTTTCACGGACAACACTCATATACTGTTCGGGATTGAGTGCGAACTTTTCAATATCTCCTCCAGCAGCACGGATTCCTTCTCTTCTAAGAATGCCATAATAATCATGTCCTGCCAAATCTTTGTCTATAAAAATGGTGTCCCCTGGAGGAAAGCTGAAGACAACTGCATCATAACGTTCCACACTTCTAAACCCGGGCAATCTCAAATAAGGAAGAGATAGCCAAGATGTATAACTAGGTGTCATAGATCCTGGGAGGGTGTTGTGTACAAAGGGGAGGGTGAATGGTGTTTGAGGGACTTTGGCCCCATAACTCATCTTGTTCACGAATAAATAGTCACCTACGAGCATACTGCCTTCCATTGAGCCTGTAGGAATCGTAAATGGTTCGAACGTAAATATTCTAAATGCACTCGCTACAATTGTAGCCCAAAGCAACGCCTCTCCCCATTCTCTAAACGTAGACTTCCGAGTCTTACTCCAGCTTCTGGGGCCGATGTATGTGTTTTCTCCCAGTGCCAATTTAGGAATAGCAATCCAAGGCAGTAACCCCATAAACCATTGGTCTTTTGTGGTTCTCAGGCCAAATACAATCGAAAGTTCGACATGCATGATTGTCAACATCAAAAGATTGATCCCAGGAACGAGAAGGAAAATAATCCAATACCATGGTCTTTCAATAATCTTTAGAATGGCCAAGCTATTTAAGCCCGGTATGTAGCCGTGCCATGGCGTTCCAACGCCGGACTTCTTGATTAAAGCAGGCACGAAAATGAGATGCTCAGCACATATAAAGCCAAGTAAAATCCAGGGTATTAAGTTCATTGTATTTTAGAAATCAAATCGTTCATATTATAAATTCCACTTGCCCCATTGGCGTGTTTCTCACTGAGCCAAAGAAGCGCTTGAAAAGCCCCCAACGCAAATCCTTGTCTTGATGTTGCTTCGTGACGCAAAGCAAGTACATCCACCTTCGAATTCCATGACAATTCGTGAATACCTACAATTTCTCCTTCACGTAGAGAATCAATGGTCGCATCTCCACCATTCGCGCGTACAACATCCCGAAGTGTCAGTGCTGTTCCGCTAGGTGCATCTACCTTATGTATGTGATGGACATCTTTGATCTGGGCTGAATATTCGGGGAACTGCTTCATTGCCCGCGTCATGTAAGCTGACATCTCATTTAAAAGGTGCACGCCAATACTGAAATTGGTTGCGTGAAAGACTGTTCCACCTGCGCCCTTTAATTCATCCAGTCTGTCGTGCCATCCTGTTGTGCCTATCACGACGGGTAAATTTGCGGCGATACATTTTAAAGCATTGTCTACGGCATCGTTGGGATTTGAACTTTCAAACACGATATCCGCCCCCAAATCTGCAGCGGTCCATTCATCTCCCTTATTTACGCGTGCAACGACTGTCCACCCATTGTTTTCGACAACCTCAGCCACAGCTGCACCTAATTTTCCGTATCCGATTATAGCGACTCTCATTTGTTGTTAATTCGAATACTTAACCCCACTTGCCATGGTGTGTGGTTGTTGTTAGGGGATAAGTGTGGGGGGAGCACCTTCCAGCTTAAATCCTCACTGGCGTCGAAGAACTTCATGTGTGAATCAACATTGGCATCTACAATTTGTAGGAGATATACCCCCAAAAATGCGAGGTAAGATAAATCTCGATTCCTTCTATATACATAAGCGCCATTTTCGAGGTCGGACAAAATGTATGGGGCGCCATTAGAATCTGTCAAGGTGCTGTTCGTGGTGGGGTCGTCATCTGTTTCATATCCCCAATGTTCGAGAAAAAGATTCATTTGCTTCCTGTTCTCTAAGATAAACCATCCGCTAGTCGCAAGTCCCCCAAGTACAAAAGGAACTTTCCAACTCTTTTTATTGATGACTTGCCCTGACCCTGGAAGTACTGCAGCCCATTTGGTCGTCTTTTTTACGCGTAATTGTTCTTCCGTTAATACATCTATTTCCTGGGCATAGACTGATGTGTCGAAAAGAGAAAGCATACCCAGACACATCACGCATAGATATTTTGCTATAGAATGCATTTGTCGTACTTGCGAGGTTGAATTATTGGGTCAGTTTGTCAAGCAATCCCTGTAATTCATTCATGTCCTTGTAGTGCAACTCTACTCTGCCTGAAGCACCGAGTGTGGTCTTGATTTTTGTTCGATTCCCGAACTTCAATTTTAAGATGCTCTGAGCTTGCTCTTCGTCGGGGCTGTGTCTCCGCTTGTCAGCAGGAGTTTTCATCATTGTGTTACGCCCGCCATCTTTTTTGCAGAGATTCTCAGTTTGTCTCACACTGAACTTCTGAGTGATTGCAAGATTCATAATGAGAATCTGTCTCTCAGGATCGTTTGTGATCGAGAGCAGTGCCTTGGCATGGCCTTGTGAAAGCGTCCGTTTTGCAAGTTCTATTTTGATTTCTTCTGGCAAATCCAAAAGACGTAACGAATTTGTGATTGAGACCCTGGCCTTGCCCACGAGTAACGATATCTGCGCGTGAGTTAAGCGACACTCTTCAATGAGTCGTTGATACGAAGTTGCAACTTCAATAGGGTGGAGGTCCTGTCGTTGTACGTTTTCTACCAATGCCATCTCCAACAATTGCGCGTCATCAGCTTCGCGAATATAAGAGGGTATTTCTTCCAATCCTGCAGCTTGACCCGCTCTGAAGCGGCGTTCCCCAGCGATTATTTGATATTTGAGAGCGCTAATTTTTCGAACGGTGATTGGTTGAATAATACCAAGTTCTCGGATGCTATTCTCTAACTTCTTAAGGGAACTGTTTTCGAATGATTCTCTTGGTTGGTTTGCATTTCTCACAATATTGCCAATCGGTATCATTGCGATTTTCCCAGCCATTTGACCTATAACACGAGGTTTTTTATCGACTACTTTGTTACCAAACCCTTTGGAAGCGATTCCGTTTCCAGATAAGATTTGGGTCTTGAGATCTTCTTTCTCGAAGTCTTTCGTTTCGAGTTCATGCTTGTCGATATCGCGAATGATATCGGAAATCTTTGATGTGCGATTTGGATTGACATTGTTAAAGTCTGGCATGTCTCCCAGTCCCTTTCCCAAACCCCTTCCGATGTTGACCTTTCTTGACATAGCGACTAGCCCACTAGGTCTTTAAGAAACTTTTCATCATCTCGAAGTTTTGTCATTTCATTGCGCTGAAGGATTTCCCTTGCAAGGTTTAGATAATTCACAGACCCCTTACAACTTGCGTCGTGTATGATGATTGATTGGCCATAGCTTGGTGCCTCACCAAGTCTGGTATTTCTGTGGATGACAGTGTTTAAGACAAGGTCTTCAAAATGAATTCTGACTTCCTCAACGACTTGATTCGCCAGTCTAAGGCGCGTGTCATACATCGTTAATAGGATCCCCTCCACTTCGAGGCGAGGGTTGAGTTGGGTTTGTACTATTTTAATTGTATTAAGCAACTTGCCTAAGCCTTCTAATGCAAAATATTCACATTGCACAGGTATCATTACAGAGTCAGCAGCAGTAAGCGCGTTAAGTGTTACAAGTCCCAAGCTCGGTGAGCAGTCGATGACAATAAAGTCATAGTTGTCTCTAATTTTCTCGAGTTCATGGTAAAGTTTTCTTTCGCGCTGCTTCTGGTCAACGAGCTCGATTTCTGCACCGATAAGGTCCAGATTCGCAGGCAATATATCTAAGTTTGGAGAAGTCGTAGACAGGATACAGTCTTCGATGTTTGATTTACCTAGAATGACTTCGTAGGTTCCATTTTCAACCGTGTGAGGATCTAAGCCTACACCACTGGTTGCATTTGCTTGCGGGTCTGAGTCTACAAGTAATGTTTTGTATTCAAGTACACCTAAGCATGCTCCTAAGTTGATCGCAGTTGTTGTTTTTCCAACACCTCCTTTTTGATTTGCGATTGCAATAATTTTTCCCATCAGAATATATTTTGAGCTTAATTCAGGCTTACGCTAAGATATCATTTGATCGGGTGTGTTCCAGATAAAGTTGTACACACAAAAGCCTATGTCTATAAAGGATTAAGCTCTATTTACGTGAAGAAGATGTGGAAAAAGTCAGGAAGTAATAGGTGCCCTTTTGTATTAGAGGAATGTTTTACAGGTCCTCGAAATTCACCTCGTCTTCAGAACTGTCAGTCGCGTCGCCCGTTGCATCGTCAGCAGACTCGTTCGTGGAGTCGTCAGTCGCGTCGTCAGTCGCGTCGTTTGTTTCTTCAGCCTTAGACTCGCTAGAAGCTGAGTCATCACCTGAGGGCGTTTCTTCTGAGCCTTCCTCTTTTTGGGGTTCTGAATCGTTTGCTTTTCTCTCTGCAATCGGATCGCGGAATTCTCCAGTCGTCATTAATTCTTTGATCTTGTCTGTTGCGTCAATAAAGCCGTCTTCAAACTTTTCGAAATCCTCTCTGTACAAGAACAGCTTGTGCTTTGAGTAATTTACATTTCCACTGTTGTCGAAGTTTCTCTTGCTCTCTGTGATCGTCATATAGAGATCTTTTCCTCTTGTTTCTTTGACATCGAAGAAATAAGTGCGCTTCCCAGCTCTTACTCTAACTGAATATAACTCTTCTCTATCTCTATTGTCGTTGTTATTTTCTGACATCTTGCTCTCTCAGTTTAGTATTCTATGTGGTTTGATGCGACAAGTTAAGTATAAAGTTATCTTGTTAGATACACTGATCCACTTTTCGTTCTTGGATATCCTATTTGGTCTACCCATACTGCCTCCCAGATATATAGCCCATTTGGACAAAAGTGATTGCCCTCAGCTCCTTTTTCACCTTGCCAAGGCACAGAAGGGTCAGTGGTTTGCCAAACGAGTTCACCCCATCTGTTTACGATGTTAACGCGATATGCACTGACGCCTAAGATCACAGGCAGCCAAACATCATTTAAGCCATCACCATCAGGGGTGAATGCTGTGGGTGCATAAAATACAGAGCCGCTGATACTTACTTCACCAGCAGCGGTATTCGTACATCCCGCCTCGTTGATGACGGTTAACGTAATGTTGTAAATGCCCCCATCGCTGTAGGTATATTCTCCGTCACAACCTTGCAGGCTTCCTCCATCACCGAAATTGTAGAAACAATCAACCTCTTGGTCGCCTAAATAATCGACGTTAATTACAGGGTCCAGTATATCTACTACGTTGGGGTCTACATTGAATGCTGCAAATGGAATAGGGAACGTTTGCACCAAGTCTACTTCTAGCATGTCGAGATTTCTTGCACAATAGCCACCGGTGGTCATTTCGAGTAGCACGGGGAAGTTCCCGGAATATAAATACAGATGTACTGGGTTTACAGCGTTTGACGTTGTTCCGTCACCAAAATGCCACAGATAAGATGTCGCTGTTGACGTTGAGCTCAGATTTGTATATGAAACCTGATGTGGAGGACATCCCAAAAGAGGCCCAGCGGCGAAGTCTATTGTTGGGTCAGGTATTGCTTCTACTTGAGCAGAGAATGACTGTTGGCAACCATCAAGTCCGGGGACTTCTGCCGTCAAAGTGACCTCATAGATTCCAGGCTCGGCATACACAAGGTTAGAGATATTTGTTTCAGAAACTTGTGCGCTAACTGTAGCTCCGCCAAAGTCCCAGCTGTAGGCTGTGTTTATATCAATGGATGCGGTTCCCGTCAGAGAGAAATTGTGTGTAGAGAAGCAATTGGGATCTGGCGCTTCGAAAACAGGTTGTAACAAATAGTATATATCCACATTTGCTGTTGCAGTCGAGGGGCAGGTGAAGGGCGCATATGCTGTCAGGGTAACGGTATAGGATCCTGAATCCGAGTAAGTGAATTCTGGTTCGATGTCAGTTGAAGAGTCTCCGCCAAAGGGTGATCCGAAATCCCACAGATAAGTCTCTGAATTTAGGGAGTTGTTTTCGAATGAGAACGAGAGTCCTTGACAAAAACCTGTTTGGTTTTCTATAGAAGCGATGGGCTCAGGAGGCGCAATCCAGTCAAATTCTGCTTCTGCAGTACACCCATGATTGTTAACGGTCAATGTGATGTCCCAAGTGTTTGCGTTTCCGAAATCAATGCCTTCTGGAGACGTGATGTTTGCTGATGTCGGATTCCCTCCATTAAAATCCCAAAAATAGGTAGCCTCAGGACTCATTGTGCCATTGACATCAAAATCGAAGGTTTCGGTTCCTGTGATGCAATCGAAACCTATAAGGTCAATGACAGGATCTAGAGGCATAAAGACATCAAATATTTGTGACGATGTGTCTGCGCAAGGCCAATCTGGATTTGCAATCAATGTGACCTCGTATGTTCCTACTTCAGGATACGTAAACTGAGGTTCTAATTCTGTACTTACATCTGTATCAATGCCATCGATTCCAAAATCCCAAATAAAATCTTCTCCGTTAATGGATTCATTCACAAATTGAATCGTCTCACCGATACATAGCTGTTCAGGTTGCTGAGGTGTGACTGCGGCGACGATGTTAGGGTCACATAATGTCACATTAAACTGAAAATCCCGCACGACTTTCCCCAAACTAATGCCATCACGAAATTCTTCAACACAAATTCCCATGGCGTATTGTCCTGGGATATTTGGTGTGCCAGTGATGAATCCTGTTACAGGGTCTATTGAGAAAGCCGGGTCAGAAGCGATGGGGTAGGTGGCTGAATATGCTGCATTGTATGGGATGGGCGTATATGGAGGGTTTGATGGGGGGTTAGGGACAGGGCTTCCAAAACCACCTCCGCCACCGTTCGGACCACCTCCATCAAAAGGTGCACATAAAGAATACACGAGGTCATCACCATCAGGGTCAATCGCTGCATTGTCGAAGAAAAACTCAAAATTTGCACATAGCGCTACTGGCGGTAATGTTTGGAAAACAGGAGAGCTGTTGCTTGTTGTCGTTTCGTCAGTGCCTGGGATGTGAATGGTTGCTGTCATTCCAGGATTGTCGGTTCCTCCAGCATTTGCGACATTGCTAATTGAAGGATTCCTACAACATCTTTGCCATGCGATGTCATATCCTCCGGCATTGCTTCCCAGCGTTAATGTTGTTGAGTAAGTGGCTTCTTCTACGCACAAATCGGGTGGAGGGGTCCCACACGGATTGGTCATCACAATAGGCACGTCCAATACAGTGCCGAAATTTAGAAAAACGTCATCAACTTGTTGAAGTTGATTTGTACTTGAGAAGAAAACGCCAAGGAATATGATGTCGTCAAAATCAGTTCCTTGTGTATTTGCAGGTCCGCATTCTCGATATACCTTTAAGGTGATAAGGTAGCTTCCTCCACCCAAGTCCTCATAGAACATTTCAGAGCCAATGAGGTGAGTAGCACCGAGTTCAAATGATAGGGTTATCAAAAACAAACCTGTTATTATCTTAAAGAGTGATCTCACACTATAAAGGTAAGCGTTTTTGTATCTTCACGCCGTGGAAAAAAAGGAAGAAAAGGCAATCGTCCCATTCGTGGACCTCAATTTGCACCCGAATATTGAAGAAGGTTTAAAAGCCATGGGTTTCGAAAACGCGACACCCATTCAATCAGAAGCGATCCCTCATGTTCTGAACAACAAGGATGTCTTAGGCATAGCACAAACGGGAACAGGTAAGACTGCTGCGTTTCTTCTGCCTACGATGGATATCATATTGGACACTCCTGACAATGGAAAGGTAAAAGCATTAATCGTCGTGCCTACAAGAGAGCTGGCGATGCAAATTGATCAAGCTGCTGAAGGATTTGGTTACTACACTGGAGTGACAAGTTTGGCGATCTATGGAGGTGGAAGTGGCAAAGATTTTGCGAGAGAGACAAAGGCGCTTAAAAAAGGCGCTGACATTGTGACTGTAACTCCTGGTAGAATGTTGTCTCATTTAACACTGGGATATGTAGACCTATCTGAGCTTGAGGTGTTAATCCTAGATGAGGCAGATCGAATGCTTGACATGGGATTTCACCAAGATATCATGCGTATCTCATCGCATTGTCGCAAAGGGCGACAAACACTTCTTTTCAGTGCGACGATGCCTGAAAAAATGCGTGGTTTGGCCCACGAGTTGTTGCAGGACCCTGTGACAGTTCAATTGGCGCTGTCAAAGCCAGCAGCAAATGTGAAGCAGAGTGCCTATGTCGTGTTTGAGCATCAAAAAGACGATGTTTTGGTTGACCTTCTTAAGGAGCTGAAAGTCAAATCGGGAATCATCTTCACTTCCAGAAAAAGAACAGTGAACCAAGTTGTTGCTGCTTTGAGAAAAGCAGGACTCAAATGTGGTAAGATTTCTTCAGATCTGAAGCAAGAAGAACGTGAGGAAGTTATGCTGGGTTTTCGCCAAAAGAAAATACCTCTTCTCGTAGCTACTGATGTGGTTTCACGTGGCATTGATGTCGACAGCATTGAGCTTGTCGTCAACTATGATGTCCCTCCAAATGAAGAAGATTACGTGCATCGGATCGGTCGTACAGCAAGAGCAGAACGAAAGGGCGAGGCGTTTACTTTAATTACGCCTGATGACATGCGTCGTTTCGGGAATATTGAGAAACTCATTGAACGCACAGTGGATAAGCTTCCTCTACCATCTAGAGTAGGGCCTGGTCCAGATTACAACCCCAACTTTAGTGGCGGGAGAGGTGGCGGCGGTGGCCGAGGAAAACCAGGCGGCGGTGGCCGAGGAAAACCAGGCGGCGGTGGCGGATATAAAGGGAATAACAGAGATTCTGGGCCGAGACATCAATCAAATGGTGGCAGAAGCAACCCAAACAAAGGAAGTAGCGGAAGTAGTGACGGAAGTAGTGGGAGTGGAGGTCGTAGGATGAAAGGGAGCGACAATAGAAAGTAAATGGTCCTTGATTGGTCCATCATTGCCCCATCCGCATTTTAAAGTAACCCCTCGTAACTCCGCGTAACCCCACGGTGTTATTTCTCTTTTCTCGGTTGACTCTGCCTGTTGTTGCCTTGGGAACGTCTTTCTTTAATTCTCTCGCGAAATTTCCTTTCTAACAAAGGAATTTTAATGGCTCTGTTCGGGTCGAGTATGTTAAAGCATTCTAGAATAAACGCTCTGTTAAGTTCTATTTCCAGGATAAGTAAATCCCCCATTTGTATGACATTTTCCTCCAGCTCTTTGTCAGAGAGGGGTTTTGTTTCATTCGGGGTTTTTCGAAGTTCTTTCTTTTCATTCCGAATTGCTTCTCGTGCCTTTTCTAATTCGTTGTGAGCAGCCCAAAATATCATGCTTTCATCAACAGTCAAGTCCAGTTTTTCAGTTAGAAATGCCGTGAATAAGGGTTTTATTTTATCCGTTTTCTCTTGGCTTCTTTCTTGGCTTGTGTCCTGTGCTACAGATGGAAATGCTGTGAGCAGTATAAGGAGTGTGTTTACAATTAAATTTTTCATCTTAAGGGAGTTGGGGTGAAAATAGATAATGGCTTAAGGTTAAAATAGATAGACGCTAAATTCTTCTTCAAACTCTTCATCTTCCCATTCCTGCATGAGTCGTTCTTCACTTTCAGATAAGTCATCCAATTCGATGCTTTCTAACAGACAAGCATAACTGATGCAAGGTGTTTCACTGTTTGTGACCCAAGGTGAAAGTAGAAATGCGACTGTGGCTAAACTTGCAGCAATAGAAACAAGACCTGCTTTCTTCAACGAAAAAACAGACGTTGTTTTTTTAGGAGATTGAGATACCGCAGATAAAATTTCGGCTTTCTGTTTCTCGAAAAAAATCGGAGGAACTTGATAAGGATTCTCTTTCATAACTATATGACGTGTGAATTTAAAAGAGGTTTAATTTTTTCTTTTGCATGATGAAAGGATGCCTTTAATGCACCTATCGAAGTGCCAGTACATTCTGAAATACGCTTGTAGTCTAGCCCTTCAAAGTATTTTAAAACAAAGACAGTGCGTTGTTTTTCGGGCAATGTTAAGACTGCAGCATGAAGAAGTACTGCGGCCTTGTCCCCGTCAAAGTACACGTCAGATTCCAGATGTGTCACATGATCTTCAAAAGGAACCTCTTCGCTTCTTCGTTTTCGGATCAAATCAATCCCTTGTCTTGTCGCAATACTGAAGACCCACGAGCTAAACTTCGCTTCAAAACGAAATGTATTCAGTGAAGTATGAACTTTGACAAACGTATTTTGTGTTGCATCAGCAGCATCTTCATGATTCCCGAGAATCCTCCTGAGATGAAAATAAATGGGCTGATGTAGTGTTTCTAAAAGTGCATTAAACGCATCGTCTCGAATCGTGTTGTTTGAAGAACTCAAGGCGTTTAATAGAATCTCATCTGACTTAAAGCCAGTAAAAGTAAAATTAGTGACACCTTTTTTCTTCATCATCATTTCTAAATTTTTGACGATCGGGAGTGAATAAGGTTTAATTATTTGACCTACTTCTTTTCAAGAAATAAAAAAGTGTCGCTCCTCCAATGAAAATGAGAACGGCAATAAGTTCAGCTTGAGTCATGGTGATTCCCAGAAAATCAAAGGTTGTATTCACTCTGATTTTCTCAATAAAGAATCGCTCTACTCCGTTG
>Ga0308020_1000497_pt1 | contig 11072 bp, 9 predicted proteins | sample Neamet349_FD_201302 | JGI IMG/M metagenome (GOLD analysis project Ga0308020, IMG submission 201302) | Marine microbial communities from water near the shore, Antarctic Ocean - #349 | ecosystem: Environmental > Aquatic > Marine > Unclassified | place: Southern Ocean | collected 2014-10-02
CCGACATACAGGAGGATCTGCCTTGGGTGAGATCTCGACAAGGTCAAGTTCTAACTCATTGGCGAGTTCGAGAGCTGCATGAGTAGTCATTACGGCTGGCTCTACATTGTCTCCTACTACACGTATTGATTCAACGGTAATGTGTTCGTTGATCTTGTGTGGGTCTTCCTTGCGTACTCTACCTCGGTAGGGACGACGTTTCCTGCGAATTGCTATAGCTCGATCGTTTTATTTGTTCAAATCACTTCGTTAAACGGCAAGCATCTCGACAATTTCAGAACGGATTCGCTCTGCAAAGGCTTCGATAGTCATCGTACCGACATCTCCTTCTCCTTGCTTACGCACGGATACAGTTCCTTCGGATTTCTCGTTTTCACCAACAATGAGCATGTAGGGAATTTTTTCTAATTCGGCGTCACGAATCTTTCTCCCCACCTTTTCTGAGCGGCTATCTACGAGTGCGCGAATATCGGCATTTTCTAGCACTTTTGAAACTTCTTCTGCATACTCATTGTATTTTTCCGACAATGCGAGTATTCGCGCCTGTTCCGGAGTCAACCAAAGTGGGAATTTACCCGCACAATGTTCAATAAGTATCGCAATGAACCGCTCCATAGAGCCGAAAGGGGCGCGATGGATCATTACAGGACGATGTTTTGCGTTATCAGCACCGACATATTCCAATTCGAATCTTTCAGGCAAATTGTAATCTATCTGCACTGTTCCCAATTGCCATGTTCTGCCAATCGCATCACGTACCATGAAATCCAATTTAGGGCCATAGAAAGCCGCCTCACCGTATTCCACAACAGTTTCTAAACCTTTACTTTCAGCTACTTCTCGAATCGCTGTCTCAGCTTTCTCCCAATTCTCATCAGATCCGATATACTTCTCTGGCTTCTCTGGGTCACGTAGACTTATTTGAATGATAAAATCTTCAAAGTCCAACGTTTTAAAGATATATAGTACAAGGTCAATCACATTGCTCACCTCCTCCTTCACTTGATCGTTTGTGCAGAAAATATGTGCGTCATCTTGTGTAAATCCGCGTACACGCGTTAATCCATGAAGCTCACCACTTTGTTCATAACGGTACACTGTCCCAAATTCTGCAAATCGTACAGGCAAATCCTTGTAAGTCTTCGGACGCGCCTTAAATATCTCACAGTGATGTGGACAATTCATAGGCTTCAATAAGAACTCTTCGCCTTCAGAAGGGGTTTGAATCGGCTGGAAGCTGTCTTCACCATATTTCGCATAGTGTCCAGAAGTAACATATAGCTCCTTCGAGCCGATATGAGGCGTAATCACTGGTTGGTATCCTGACTTACGTTGCGCTTCTTTTAAAAAATTCTCTAATCTGTTTCTAAGATCTGCCCCCTTTGGTAGCCAAAGTGGCAAGCCCTGCCCTACGCGTTCGCTAAAGTGAAATAAGTCAAGTTCTTTTCCCAGTTTTCTGTGATCTCTCGCTTTTGCTTGCTCCACCATTTCGAGATAAGCCGTGAGATCTTTGTTTTTAGGAAACGTAATGCCATACACCCTGGTCAGCTGTTTGTTGTTCTCATCTCCTTTCCAATATGCGCCAGCAATCGCCGTCACTTTTGCTGCTTTCACAAATCCGGTATGCGGAATATGTGGACCACGACACAGGTCTGTGAAATTGCCTTGGGTATAGGTGGTTATTTCACCATCCTCAAGACGTTCTAACAAATCGAGCTTATACTCATCTCCCTTTTCCGTGAAATGAGATATTGCATCAGCCTTACTGATCTCTTGACGTATGAACGGGTTTTTCTGCCTCGCGAGCTCTAACATTTTTTGCTCCACTTCTGGAATATGCGCATCGGTAAAGGTGTGCTCACCGAAATCTACATCGTAGTAAAAGCCGAACTCTACAGGAGGACCTACCCAAAACTTAATCCCATCAAACATGAGCTCTAATGCCTCCGCCAAGAGGTGCGCAGAACTGTGCCACATTGTACTTTTACCTTCCTGGTCGTTCCAAGTCAGGAGTTTCAAGGACGAAGATTCCACAATAGGTCTTTGAGGGTCCACGGTTTCACCGGCTACTACAGCAGCAAGGACATTTCTAGCCAATCCTTCGCTAATACTTGTCGCAACATCCAATGCTGTTGTACCTGCTTCAACATTTTTTACAGACCCGTCTGGTAAAGTGATTTCAATCATGACTCGCAAAGATAAACCACGACATACTTACGTTGTAAAGTAACCACAACTACTTTGATTTGATTTTTGTCCAAGACTTCACCTGCCACATTGTGGTCGTCGTTGCAACATGCTCTTTTGCAGAATCTGTAAGTTTTGACACTAACGAAAAGGCGACAACACCTTCATTGTTGAGCTCCGTTTTAATGGACTCTAACGTGCCTTCAGACCAAGAACTCTCAGCAATACAACCTCCCTCAGGCCTGCGGTGATATTCAACTTCAAGGCGACTCATAATCAAACGGTATTCGCTCAGTTCAAATGCTTCTATCACATTGAGGCCAGAGACATACTCTCCCGCGGTAGCCAATGCGCACGCATGCATCGTCCCCAAGTGATTTAAATTTCGTCGTCTGTGCGGCAAATCGACTGTGCATCCAGAAGGAGAGATTTCCAACACGGAAATTCGATGGGGTCTGTTAAACGGGATCAATTCCTGCATAATGCGGCTAAATCTCCATGGCTTCCCAGCTTTCGCTCGATGAAGCGCTTTTGTCATTATTCTACCCATAGACGCCCTCATGATTGTTCTGATTCCAATTGTTGACTCTGTTGACCTAAAGCGGCGTCCGATTTCGCAAGGATGCTCGAAATGTCTGGTCTGAAATAATGAGGGCCTTTCATCACTTTTCCATCTTCACGAAGAATAGGCAAGCCATTTTCACCAAGTTTGGACATGTTACTGGCCTGGATTTCAAGAAAGACATCTTCAATGACATCCTGCATCCCATGGCTTAAAATTGTGCCACACAGAATGTATAGCTGATCGCCCAATGCATCCGCAACTTCAACCAAATCTCCTGCCTCAGCTGCTTCCAGGTACTCATTATTCTCCTCCTCCATCAGACGATGTCGCAACGCCACTCCTTCCGAGGAAAGTGCTGTAGTGGGAGAAGTAGAAAAAGGTATTTTAAAAGCCTCGCTGAAGGTTCGTACAGCAGCGATCACAGATTGAAAGGTCATGGTGTTTTGCATAAGCACGAATTTGAATATTATTCCACTTCAGACCAAATCCCAAGCTCAATTGTTACTCACTTTTATTCAACAATAGATGCGTATTAACAAGTTTTTAAAGTTAAAAGCGAAGAATTAAGAACTCTAATTCATAGTTTAGCATTCCTTATAACCACCTACAGATTACAAGATGATAGAAGAGACGAATGACAAGGTCGAAATCTTAGATTTAGCTCCTGAAAACAACACGCAAGCTCCTGATATACAGAAGCTTAATGAGGAGATTGCGAAAGCGAGTCAGGTCACTGACATGATTCGGCTCGAGATGAGTCAGACCATCATCGGTCAAACGCAAATGGTGGACAAGCTTCTTATAGGTCTTCTTGCAAATGGGCACGTCCTGCTCGAAGGCGTTCCCGGACTTGCAAAAACGCTTGCTATAAATAGCCTGAGCAAAACGATCGACGCACAGTTTTCAAGAATTCAGTTTACCCCTGACTTACTTCCTGCGGACGTTGTGGGCACGATGATTTACAACCCAAGAGAGGAGAGTTTCAAAGTAAAGAAGGGACCCATTTTTGCGAATTTCGTGTTGGCAGATGAGATCAATCGTGCCCCCGCAAAAGTTCAAAGCGCACTGCTAGAGGCAATGCAAGAAAGGCAGGTGACGATAGGCAATGAGACGTTTGAAGTACCCAATCCATTTTTGGTTCTTGCAACGCAGAACCCGATTGACCAAGAAGGGACTTACCCATTGCCAGAAGCTCAAATTGACAGATTCCTTCTTAAAGTCGTGATCGGATATCCAAATAAGGAAGAAGAACAACACATACTCAGAGCGAATTTATCTGTCGATGGATTGCCGACGCCCAAACCGGTGGTGACGACAAAACAAATCATCGAAGCGCGCAGGCTTGTAAGACGTATTTATTTGGACGAAAAAGTCGAGAAGTACATCATCGACCTTGTCTTTGCGACACGCTCTCCCGAAAACGTAGGACTGGGACATTTAACAGAACTTATTTCGTTTGGTGCTTCTCCCCGTGCAAGCATAGGTCTAGGCATCGCCGCAAAAGCACATGCATTTATGGATCACCGTGGATATGTCACACCTGAAGATGTAAGAGCGGTTGCGATGGATGTCCTGAGACACAGAGTAGGTCTCACATTTGAGGCAGAAGCGGAAAACATTACTCAGGAACAAATTGTGACTGAGATCATGGATAGCGTAATTGTACCCTAGGCATAAATCCTGAAAAGGAATTGAGGAAATGGATACCGTAGAACTACTTAAACGCGTAAGACGTGTAGAGATCAAATCTCGTGGCTTGAGCGACAAGATTTTCTCTGGCGAGTATGCCAGTGCGTTTAAGGGTCGCGGCATGGCATTCAGTGAGAACAGAGAATACCAGCACGGAGATGAAGTGCGTTCGATAGATTGGAATGTCACCGCGCGAATGGGCGCGCCATACGTGAAGGTTTTCGAAGAGGAAAGGGAGCTAACGGTATTCATTCTCGCTGACATAAGTGGCTCCTCAGATTTAGGTACGAAAGGCGTGAGTAAAAGAGACCGTATTACAGAGTTGGCCGCAGTCCTCGCGTTTAGTGCGATGGGAAATAACGACAAAGTTGGAGCGATACTCTTCTCTGACCGAATTGAAAGATTCATTCCACCAAAAAAAGGGCGTTCGCACGTATTGAGAATTATTCGCGAAATTTTAGAGATCAAACCCGAAGGCAAAGGCACAGATTTATCAGAAGCACTTGACCATTTCTTATCTGCCATGAAAAAAAGGACGGTTTCTTTTCTACTCAGTGATTTTCGAGATGAGGGCTATGATGATTTATTGAGACGCGCTGGTAAAAAACATGACTTAGTCGCGCTCAAAATTGAAGACCCCATCGATCTTGAACTCCCATCTGTAGGGTGGTTACCTATGAAAGATCCCGAAACTGGTGAGATGAAATGGATGATGACTGGATCAAAAAAACAACGAAATAAATTTAAAGCAGTGGAGTTGGAACGGTCAGAAAAACTCAACAAACTGTTTGCGAGAGCAGGAGTTGACGCGGCGACAATCCGAACTGACATGCCGTACGTCAAGCCTTTAATGCAATTGTTTGACCGTCGTGGGTAAGTCTCATCTATATATCTCTGGGCTGGTAATCGTACTCGCGGGCATTTCTAACCTCAGTGAGGTTGTAAGCCAAGGAATTCTCCAATCGACCCCCAGCAACCTGTCACTGACATCGGACACCGGCAGAATAGCCTGGGGCGAAAGAGCCGAGATTACATTAAGGTTGGGCAAAGGAATCAATGAGACGATTGATGGATGGCCACAATGGCAAGACACAATTCCAGGCGGACTAGAAATACTTCAAACCAGCTTGCTCGACACATTGGCTCCCGAAAATTCTGATCCTGATGAGTGGGACATGATCATGGCGCAATCATGGGTGGTCACGGGATGGGATTCTGGATATGTACTGATCCCGAGCATCAAATTAGGCGGGGATTCCACTTATCCTATTTTATTACAAATCGTGCCCTCAAGGACCGAAGGAGAAGTCGAAATCATGCCCGCAGCAGACATTGTTCAAATTGAATGGAGCCTGTATGAACGATTTATAAAAGCAGCCCCCTGGATAGGTGGTTTAATAGGGCTTATCATCCTGTTTTTTATGGTCAAATATGTTTATCTCTGGTGGCGAAATAGAGCCGTGGGAGGAAAACCCATCGAGGAAATCAAGCCCTATATACCACCGCATATTACGGCTTTGAAAGAATTGAAAATCCTGGAACAAAGGCAATCCTGGAACAAAGGCGAAGCAAAGACTTTTCATGTGCAGTTGAGTCAGATTATTCGCACGTATATAGATGGACGGTTTCATATATCATCTTTAGAGAAAACGACCCGAGAAGTCTCTGAGCTGATAAACACACTTGACATTCACACTTCCGACAAATCAAAGCTTTTAGTTGCGCTGCGACTTGGAGACCAAATCAAGTTTGCAAAACGCCAAGCATTGTCAGAGGAACACACGAGGTCCATTTCGGTGTGTATCGAATTCGTTCAAAACACGATGGAACGTCCTGAAGAAGACGCATTATCTAAAGACGCAAAAGAATGAAATGGGCTCAGATTTTACCCGTGCATTTACTTGCGGTGGTCTCAGCGATATTAATCGCTGTTTGGGTTGACGGCGTATATCTCTGGGAAAGACCTTGGGCACTCCTATTAATGATCGCTGCCGTTCTTTACGCAACGGTGAGGGTCTTTCGTTTGGGAAAATTTACCACGATTTTTGCGAACATCTCCCATTCTAAGGACAACAAAACGTCCACAAAGCCTTCTATTCAAGATTTATCAATGGGCTGGATGGCAGAGTCGCCATATGCACTTAGAACGTTTGCAATTGCGGTACTAGCCATAGCAATTGCCAGGCCCCAGTCTTCAAACAGCATCGAAGACATGACAAGTGAAGGAATAGATTTGGTGTTCGCAATTGACGTTTCAGCCTCCATGCTAAGTATGGACTTTAAACCAAACCGTCTCGAACAAGCAAAATCTGTGGCCATTGAATTTATTGATGACAGACCCCATGACCGGATTGGCCTTGTCGTATATGAGGGAGAAGCATTTACACAAGTACCTGTGACGACAGATCATGTGGTCGTGAAAAACGGTGTTAAGGAACTACAAACGGGGCTTCTGGAAGGTGGAACTGCAATCGGCATGGGGCTCGCTACAGCTGTAAATAGATTGAGGAAGTCGGATGCAAAAAGCAAGGTCATCATCTTACTGACTGACGGTGTCAACAACTCTGGAGCCATTGACCCTTCTGATGCCGCTCAACTCGCTGAACTTAATGGCATAAGGTGCTATACGATCGGTGTGGGTTCGGTCGGAAAAGCAAAAAGCCCCGTTGCCAAAGTCGGTGACAAGTATAGATATGACTGGGTGGATGTCCGGATCGACGAAGAGGTGTTAATGGAAATCGCTGAGCGTACGGGGGGCAAATATTTCAGAGCAACAACTGCAGAAAAGCTGAAATCAATTTATAAAGAAATCAACCTTCTAGAGAAAACGCGATTTAATGTCATGCGTTATCAACGTAAAACAGAGGCTTATATGCCTTTTGCCATCATGGCATTGCTGTCTCTTTTACTTGAGAGAACATTGAGGTTTACAATAATCCGCTCGGTCTCATGAGTAAGGGTACGGAAAGAAATAGAAAGCTTTTTCGATCTGCTCTATTGGGAGTCACGGTCGCAGAAATCTTGTTCTGGACTGTCGTCATCTTAGGTCTGTGGATTAAAAGTGAATTTGCGCCTCATGTCGACCTTCACAGACCAAATTGGATTATCTGGACCGCCATACTACCCGTGACATCTGTCGCCTTTTTAATACATTTAAAATGGAAGTCAAGGGCTGTAGAAAAGTTAACCGAGTCACATCTACAGGACATTACATTGCCAGGATTTTCTCAAGCGCGGGAGGCATGGAGGTTTGTGGTTTGGCGATTGGCAGTTGCTGCAATCCTCCTGGGATTGATCGGCCCAAAAGTAGGCAGCCGTCTTCAAGAGGTCGAAACAAAAGGCGCAGACTTTGTCATTGCATTAGACGTCAGCAACAGTATGCTCGCAGAAGACCTGGGACTTGATCGCTTGACACTTGCGCGACAAACCGTTGAACGGATCTTAAATAAGTTATCCGGAGACAGGGTCGGTTTGGTCGTTTTTGCTGGTGAAGCATACGTTCAATGTCCGCTTACCTCAGATTACAGTGCCATCAAACTGTATCTGAATTCAATTACACCAGGGATTATTGCGAATCAAGGAACAGCTTTGGGACAAGCAATAGAAGTAAGTGTCAAGGCCTTTGAAAATGCCCCCGCATCCAGTAGGGCAATTTTACTCATTACAGACGGCGAAAATCACGAGGACGACCCCGTTGCAGCTGCTGCAGTAGCCTTTGAAGCTGGAATTACCGTACATATTTTAGGCGTCGCGACTCCCGAAGGTGCGCCCATTCCAAACATTGACAGCAGAGGCAGACAAGTTGGCTTTATTCAAGGACCAAATGGACAACCGGTTGTTTCACGCCTGGACGAAACTGTATTGGTGACAACGGTCCAAGCAGGTGGAGGTAGCTTTTCAAGAGCCAACCGCAACTACATCGATATCTCATCTGTTCTAGAAGCGCTCAACAAAGAAGAAAAAACAAGAATATCACAAGTGAAATTCACAGACTACGATCACAAATTTCAATTTTTCCTCTTGGTTGCATTGTGCCTCATACTTATTGAATCCTTCATCCCTCATCCCACAACTCGCAAATGAAAAATGCGCGCACCATCATTTGGAATGCAATTATTCTCATCAGCATCCTTTTCTCTTCTTCGAAGATATGGGGCCAAACTGATTTGGAACTTAAACAGCATTTAATTAATGGGATGTCCTCGTTTGAACAAAACATGAACGAAGATGCTGCCAGTTCGTTCAGCAACGGCAGTACGCTTAAAAATTATGAAGACATTGCTGCATACAATTTGGGGAGAAGCTTAATGGAAACTGAGGATTTGGAGGGTGCCGCGTCAGCATTTAAACAAGCCATTGCCTCCTCTGAAAACAATGATTTAATATCTAATGCGTGGTACAATTCCGGAAACATTGCGCTTAACTCCGACGATCCTTCTACAGCGGTTGAAGCGTATAAATCATCCCTTCGTTTGAATCCCGATTTTGCAAACGCGAGACACAATCTCGCAATCGCAAATAAAATGCTACAGCAACAAGAAGAGCAAAAGGAACAAGAACAGGACGGAGACGAAGATCAGGACGGCGACGAAGAGAAGGAAGGCGATGACGAGAAGGAAGGCGAAGGCGAAGAGAAGGAAGGCGACGAAGACGAGAAGGAAGGTGAAGAAGACGAGAAGGAAGGTGAAGAAGACGAGAAAGAAAAGGAAGAAGAAAAGGAAGGCGAGCAGGAGAATAAAGGTGAGGAGGGAAAGGAAGATGAGCAGGAAAAACAAGTGGCAGGTCAAATCTCAAAAGAAGAAATGGCACGGATTCTAGAAAGCTTAGATCAGGAAGAAGAGAGAATCCTGTCTAAGTTGCGCATGCAAAAGGGGGACGGAAAGAAAAAGACGATCGAAAAACCTTGGTGATGACTCTAATTATGAATCAAACGATACAACTTAAATCCCTCAATCGCATCGCGATTGCTGTACTCATGTTGTGCAGTAGTTTTTCTATGTGTTTGGCCCAAACACCCAGTGTAACTGCTTCTGTAAATGCAAACCCGACTCGGATGGGTAGCCGCATTCAAATCGCAGTTTCTTTGATGAATTGCACATCCAATTCCGGCAACATACCTATGCAACAAATCGCAGGTCTGACCTTCGTAGGTGGACCCTCAACATCACATAGTACGAATTGGGTGAACGGTAAAAAAAGCAGCAAGCATGTTTATACATATTCCTTTTCAGTAGCAACTGACAAAGACATCACCGTTCCAGCAATTAAATTGGCGACATCCGGAGGCATTTTGTCGTCTAAGCCATTTATAATTAAGGTGCTACCTCAGGGGGCCAAAATCTCAAATACAAATAAAAGAAACGAATTAGATCAACTTTCTACTGTCATTAAGGTGTCAAAAAACAAAGTCTATCTGGGCGAGCCCGTGATCATTGAATATAACATCTACAATCAATACAATGGATTAGAAGTCCGAGAATACAATGTGCCAGAGCTCAAAGGTTTCTGGCAAGAAGAAGTGAAGGCAGAAGAACAAGTTTGGAAAACTCAAATTATAAACGGCAAACGATACAACACGGTCACCGTGAAACGTATTGTAGCATTTCCTCAACAAACAGGCGTGTTTACGATAGAAGGTTTTGATTTAAAAGGATATGTCCGTGTCAATTTCTTCAGTGGACGAAATGTTGAGGCATCTTCAAAACCAATAAAAATAGAAGTCATGCCTTTGCCAGAGGCCAAACCGGCAAAATTCATAGGCACTTTCAGTAATTTATCTGTCGAATCAAAAATCGACATTGACACCATTAAAGTCAATGAAGCGTTTAATATGACAGTCGCATATTCTGGAAATGGAAACCTGAAATTACTGAGAAAACCAGAAATCCTTTGGCCTTCGGAATTTGAAGTCTTCGATCCAGAAGTCAAGGACAGGATCAACATTAATAAAAATGGAGAATCCGGAGAAAGAGTCTATAAGTACGTTATTATCCCTAGGGCACCGGGTGACTACAAGCTTCCCGAATTAACGACAAGTTATTTCGACCCAAGGGGGAAGCGTTACATCAGCACGCGCACTTCAGAACAAAACATCGTCGTTGTGAGGTCTGACGGGGATGAAAAAGGTGGGACGACGTTTGGCACGAAAACAGATGTCGCTATTCTTAATCACGACATCAGGCATATTAACACCGAACACTCACATTGGGGTTCTAAACATCATGGCAACAAGAAAAAATACCTGTTTCTATTCCTTTTCCTACTGGGTCCTATTGCCGCTGGCGCTGCTTTTCTATTTCGCGTAAACCTGAATAATGAATTACGTGACCCCACAGGGTTTAAGAGTAAAAAAGCAAAAAAGATTTTGACAAAGTCACTCGCAAAATGTGCGGGTGCGGAAAACAAGGAAATACAATTCACGAATCTGGGAGAAGCACTTGAAATATATCTCTGTGCAAAACTACAAATGGGAAGAAGTTCATTTAGCCGAACGTCTGCGGTTGAGATTTTACAAAATCTCTTGGGTGAAGAAGAAGCCTCGAAATGGGATCAACTGCTTAAGACTTGCGAAATGGCAAGATTTGCACCCGGAGCCTTGCCAGATGTAAACACGTCAATTTCTGAAGCAAAA
>Ga0308020_1000509_pt1 | contig 10886 bp, 9 predicted proteins | sample Neamet349_FD_201302 | JGI IMG/M metagenome (GOLD analysis project Ga0308020, IMG submission 201302) | Marine microbial communities from water near the shore, Antarctic Ocean - #349 | ecosystem: Environmental > Aquatic > Marine > Unclassified | place: Southern Ocean | collected 2014-10-02
TAATAATCAGAAACTAAACCACCATAATCTGCTAATTCTTCTTCAGAAAAAGTAGCTTTAATGTCTGCTTTTATTTCTTTAAATGCAGCAGTTCTTTCATGTTTAGCTGATCCAGCTTCTGCGATAGCATATACTTTATCGTATGCCATATCATGAACCCTTTTCTCTAAATCTTTATCTTCTCTATCCCCTTCGTATTCACGAACTTCTTTTTTTCCGAATGCTTCTGCTAATCTTAATTGAGCAGCACATTGAACCTTAATAGCTTCGTGTGCAAACTTAATAGCGTCAGCCATTTCTTCTTCAGAAATTTCATCCATTTCACCTTCAACCATCATTACCGAATCAGCTGAAGCTCCAATCATCATGTCGATGTCAGATTCTGCTAATTGAGCTCTTGTTGGGTTGATAATGAATTCTCCGTTTATACGACCAACTCTTGCTTCAGAGATTGCACATTCAAATGGGAAATCTGATAATTGTATCGCTGCTGATGCTGCTAAACCTGCCATTGCATCTGGCATAACGTCTTCGTCATGAGACATTAACTGAATCATCACTTGAGTTTCTGCAGTGTAATCTTTTGGGAATAACGGACGTAAAACACGGTCTACTAAACGCATTGTTAATACTTCACCGTCACTTGGTCTCGCTTCTCTTTTAAAGAAACCACCTGGGTAACGTCCTGCAGCAGCAAATTTTTCTCTATAGTCTACCGTTAAGGGTAAAAAACCAAGATCTTTTTGTTCGTAATTGGAAACTACTGTACACAACATCATACATTTTCCTGATTGCACAACAACACTACCATGAGCTTGTTTTGCTAATTTTCCGGTTTCGATAGAAATCTCTCTACCATCACCAAGGTCTATAACCTCTCTAAATACTTTTGGAATCATAAAATTTTAATTCTAAGTTTATACTTTGTTTTTTGTTGTGTTGTTTGTTGTTTTGTTGTTGCTTTACTTCCAATGGAAAATCAAAATTGCTGTTACTAATCTTGAATTTTTATATCTAGATTCTATTTGTTAAGTAGAATTGAATACTTTTTTTAAAATAAAAAAGAGGCACGTTTATAGAGCCTCTTTTTTGTTAGGTTTTATTTTCTAATTCCTAATTCTACGATAATCGCACGGTATCTGTTAATTTCAGATTGCTTTAAGTAAGCTAGTAAGCTTCTACGCTTACCTACCAATTTAACTAATGAACGCTCAGTGTTGTAATCTTTACGATTCTTCTTTAAGTGCTCAGTTAAGTGGTTAATTCTAAAAGTGAACAATGCAATTTGTCCTTCTGATGTTCCAGTGTCAGTAACTGACTTACCGTGTTTTGAAAAGATATTCTCTTTTACTTCTTTCGTTAAATACATGCCAATATTGATTTAAATGATTTTTATGTACATCAATGATTTTTTCATTGAAGCTGCAAATATACATTAATTTTTATTTCTGTAGCGAATTTAAAAGGCATTTTCGAAATCAAATAGATAGAATAAACGATTGGTTTAAAAGGATTTAAACAGAAAAGAGCCCGAAGGCTCTTTTTTTATTTTCTAATGGGTAGATTTTGAATTAAATCTATATATAAGTTGATTTGTTCTTTTAAGTTTTTACGTTCGTAAATCCCGTCTAAGAACCCGTGTTCTAGTAAGAATTCTGATCGTTGAAACCCTTCAGGTAAATCTTTACCCGTTGTGTCTTTTACAACTCTCGGTCCAGCAAACCCAATTAAAGCATTTGGTTCTGCAATGTTAATGTCTCCTAACATCGCATAAGAAGCAGTTGTCCCTCCTGTTGTTGGGTCTGTACATAAAGAAATATACGGAATTTTAATTTCTGCTAATTGCGCTAATTTAGAAGATGTCTTTACTAATTGCATTAGTGACAAAGATGCTTCTTGCATACGTGCACCACCAGATTTAGAGATCATTAAAAAAGGAATCTTATGTTCAATTTAATGATTAATTGCTCTGGCAATTTTTTCTCCAACTACAGATCCCATAGATCCTCCAATAAATGTAAAATCCATTGCAGCAATTACTAAGTCTTTACCTAAAGATTTTCCAACAGCTGTTCTTACAGCATCATTTAAGTTAGTTTTCTCTTTGGCAGCTTTTAATCTGTCCGGATATTTTTTAGTATCCTCGAATTTTAAAGGATCAACCGAAGTTAATTTCTTGTTTAATTCTGTGAATTTATTGTTGTCAAAAAATAACTCGAAATATTCTTTACTTCCAATCCTTACATGGTACCCATCTTCTGGACTAACATATAAGTTCTTTTTTAGTTCTTCTGTATCTATAATTTTACCACTAGGAGTTTTGTACCACAATCCTCTAGGTGTATCCTTTTTTTCTTCAGTAGGAGTGTGAATTCCTTTCTCTTTTCTTTTAAACCAAGCCATATTATGCAGTTGTTTTAAATTTTAAAATTAACGGCTAAAATAAACTATCTTATTGATTAATCAAGGGTATTCACATTGTTTAAATCTTCGAATGAAGCTTTTAAACGGTTTTTAAAGGTGAGCTCTCCTGCTCTCAACCATTTTCTTGGGTCGTAATATTTCTTATTTGGAATTTCTTTCCCTTCTGGATTTCCAATCTGAGTTTTTAAATAATCGTTCTTATCGTTTACGTAATCTCTTACTCCTTCTGCAAAAGCAAATTGTAAATCAGTATCAATATTCATTTTGATAACTCCGTAATCGATACCTTCTCTGATTTCTTCTACAGTAGAACCAGAACCTCCATGAAATACAAAATCAATTGTATTATGAGGAACATTGTATTTTTCTGTAATATATTCTTGTGAGTTTTTTAAAATCTTAGGAGTTAATTTTACATTTCCTGGTTTGTAAACTCCGTGTACATTACCAAATGCAGCTGCAATAGTGAATTTCGGGCTAATTTTTAGTAGCTCTTCATAAGCATAAGCAACTTCTTCTGGTTGTGTGTATAATTTAGAAACATCTACATCTGTATTGTCAACACCGTCTTCTTCTCCTCCTGTAATACCTAATTCAATTTCTAAAGTCATACCTATTTTGCTCATTCTAGCTAAGTATTTTTTACAAATCTCAATATTCTCTTCAATTGGCTCTTCAGATAAATCAATCATATGAGAACTATATAAAGATTTCCCTGTCTCTGCAAAATGCTTTTCACTAGCATCTAATAAGCCATCAATCCAAGGTAATAATTTTTTTGCTGCATGATCTGTATGTAATATAACAGGAACACCATAAGCTTCTGCCATTAAGTGCACATGCTTTGCTCCTGCGATAGCTCCTGCAATAGCAGCTTTTTCATTTTCATTTGATAAACCCTTACCAGCATTAAAAGAAGCTCCTCCGTTAGAAAATTGAATTATTACGGGAGCGTTTAATTCTTTTGCAGTTTCTAATACAGCATTTACTGTGTTAGATCCAGTTACGTTAACAGCTGGAAGTGCGAATTTTTTTTCTTTTGCTAATTTGAAAATTTCTTGAACTGCATCTCCTGTTGCAACTCCTGGTTTTATTAAATGATTCATGTAGTGTTGTTTGAATTTTACAAAAAATTGTTGTCACAAAATTAGGCAATTTTTAAATAAATGGATTGAGTTTTTTTCTATAAATATGAGAAAATAACGAAAACGTTATCGTCTAGGTATTAAATTAAAAAGGATAATTGATTCCTATATTGTAAACAGCATCGTTAAAGTTGAAGTTTTTAAACCATTTACTTCCTGATAAATAGGGTTCATGAGTTTTAAACCCAACATCTAAACGTACAATTAAAAAGTTGAAATCGTATCTTGCTCCAAATCCAGAGCCAACGGCAATTTGTTTTAAGGAAGAGAAACTATTAAATTTTGCTCTTTCGTCTACAAAACTAGAGTTCGAAATATCCCAAATATTCCCAGCATCAATAAATAAAGCACCCTTTAAGCTGCTAATTAAATCGAATCGATATTCTAAACTTGTTAGAAATTTGAAATTACCAACATTATATTCTAATCCCGGAGGAGAAGACCCTAAACCTAATTCATATGTTTTCCAAGCTCTAATGTCATTTGATCCACCAGCAAAGTAGCTTTTGGTAAATGGAATTCCAGATTCCCCATACGCTAAAATGACCCCCAAAAATGATCTAAACCCTAACACAGAGTTCCTAGAAACATTCCAGAATTTTTTATATTCAATATCCGTTTTAAAATATTGTGCAACCGGGGTGTCTGCAATAGTTTTTACCCCATTTGCATTTGTTTGGTTGCTTAATAAAGAAACTAAATTACCTGCATTTGCAATTTTAACTTTAAAAAATGAAAAGTTATTGTCTTTATATGTTGCTTGATTGTTATATGTATATGTGTATGCGATTGTTGGGATAATAAAGTTAGATGTAATAATGTTATACCTGTTGTTGATATTTAAATTATCATTGTATTCAGTAGGGTTACTAGTTTTAAAACCACTATTTGCCTTCACTAAATTCATAAACTGTGGCGCATTTGATGCTGTTAAGGAGTAGTTGTTGAATTTTTGTGCTATTGGAATTAGTTTGTTGTATTCAGAACTATAAATGTTAAAATAGTCAGCGTTATTTAAATTACGAATGTATTGTGCATTAAAGAGTTCAAGGTTTATAGATTTCCTCTTGTTAAATTTCCAACTATAATTAATGTTCGCATTTATGGTTTGCCTATCTAAACCAATGTTTTTTTGAATACCTGTACCTATAGAGAGCAATGTTTTAGGAGACATTGCTTTTGGAACAAATCTGTTTAAACCAAAAGGGGCAAAAATTCGTGGAATCTCTAAAGAAAGATCAACCCCTAATTCCCAAGCATTAAAAAAGTCGCTTGTGCTTTCTTGCTGAATGGATGTGTTAAAAAAGGACCCTGTAAAAGAAAACTTAAACAATTCTGCGCCTTTAAATAAATTTCTGTTTGTGGCAGAAAACTTACCTGAAACACCAAGTTCTCTGATGTTAGAATGTGTTAGTTCTGTTTCTGCTCCAAGGGTGTATTCTTCTTGTGGTGTCAACCGAATGTTTGCCACCAATAAGGAGTCTTTAGTAGTTTCGTAATTAATGCTAATTACTTTAAAGTTGTTTAAAGATTTTAAATGGTTTCTGGTTAAATTACGTAAAGTGTCTGAGTATATTTGATTAGATCTAATAAATATTGATTGCGCTAAATATTTTGGATTGTATTTGATTTTTTCGTGTGCAAAGAACTTAATTCCGTTATAAGAAATGGAATCTAAATAAGGTTGGCTCTCTTTATTAAATGTGTAATCGGTATACACATTTACGTTGGCAATTTTTTGTATCTGAAAAGGGATCGCTCTTTCTACTCCATCAATACTTTCAATTGAGTTTTTTGCAATTGTTGTTATTACAGATGTCTTTAGCGCTAGAGTGTCAATTTCCTCAAAGTATATGTAGCTATCTGAGAAACTATAAACACCAGAGTTTCTAAATAGTTTAACAACTCTATTCACCTCATTAATGAAATTACCTTCGTTATATTGGTCACCTTTTTTTAAAAAAGTATTTATGGTGTCTCTTTGGTAAATAGCTTTTAAAGTTGATGAAGGAATATTTGTTGATAAAGAGTCAAGAAATAAAGGGTTGTTTTTTTTAATATGGTAGGTGATTGCTCCTTTTTTTTCTTTTAAAGAGTCTTTTATGGCTACAACAGTATTATTCCAAAAGCCAATAGTTTTATAATAAATATTTAAGCTTTTAACTGTTTTTTTAGTTTTAAAATCATCAATAATTACTGGGGATTCTCCATTTTTTAAAAACCAGTTATTAAATTTTAGATATGAATTAGCGACGCCAATACTTTGTTTTTCTGAGAATAAGCTTTTAAGAAAGTTGTATTTTTTAGGATTTTGTGTTCCCCATTTTTTAGGTGTTTTAGGAGCATTTGGGTTTCCTATATTATAAAAATATACCGAGACGGGCACTCCTAATAGTTTAGAATTTGGTTTTTGAATTACATAATCGTTTAACTGAAGATTTCTATTTTTTTTGCCATCTACAATGATTGTCGATGTTTTTAATAACTGCTCTTTTTCTGCAACTCTTTTAACAGAATTACACGAAGATATTATTAAGATGATAAAAAAATAAAAGGAAACTTTTTTCATTAGCTTTGTCCGGACTATTACTTGTTCCAAAAGTACTATTTTTAGACGGGTTTTCTAATTTAAAATTAATTAATGAGTTTATCAAAAAATCATATAAAACTTATAACAAGTTTGCAGCAAAAAAAGTATAGACAAAAACATAAATTATTTGTTGCTGAAGGCGTTAAAGTTGTCGAAGAATTGTTGCTTTCCGAATTTAAAATTGAGAAGCTATTTGTAACTCAAGATTATAAACCGAATCTAAGCGAAGAACAACTAGTCGTTGTTTCAGAGATTGAACTAAAGAAAATTAGTCAATTGAAGTCGCCAAACAAGGTATTGGGCTTGTTTCGGATTCCTGAAACCAATTCAGAATTAAATAAAGGATTGATTGTCGCTTTAGATGATGTTAATGACCCTGGAAATTTAGGTGCTATTATTAGATTGTGTGATTGGTTCGGTGTTTCTAAATTGGTTTGTTCAAAAAGTACCGTAGATTGCTTTAATCAAAAAGTTGTCCAAGCGTCTATGGGGTCTTTAACTAGAATAGATATTGTGTATGAAGATTTAATTCCGTTTTTAGAAGGAGCAGAATTTCCAAGTTTTATTGCAGATATGGATGGAAAAAATGTCTATGAAAGTAATTTACCAAAAGACGCAATCTTAATTATGGGAAATGAAGCAAACGGTATTTCTGATAAAATTAGAGCTGTCGTAGATTCTAAAATTTCGATTCCAAGGTTTGGCGATACTCAACAAACAGAAAGCTTAAATGTTGCTACAGCAACAGCAATTTTATTGAGTGAGTTTAAAAGAAATTGTTAGTAGGCAGTATTTAGTTGCAGTTTTCAGTGAGCAAGTTTGTGTACTATTTTACCACAATAGAAAACATTTTTTTTCTTCGTGTATCCCTGTGAAAAAGCTATGTGTAACTCTGTAAATTAATAAAAGATAACTTTGCAACTTTTTTACTTTGAACCTTTGTAACTATTTTTTACTCAAAAGAGAAATTCAAAAAGATTCCGCGAGTTCCTAAGAAATTAATAGGAGAAGTCCATTGGCTATTAGAATCAGCGTCGTACTTCAATTCATTATTTAGGGCAAAAACCCCTCTAATTGATGGAGATAACTTAAAGTAGCTAAGGTAAATGTCTATTCCAATCCCAACCTCGTACATGTAATTAACTGCCTTCATTCTAAATTCGCCGCCAGAATTGTCATTTGCATTTTTCTGATTGCTCGAGAAATTATAATCTAAAGAAACCCCAGCTAAAACATAAGGTCTTATGTTGTCCATTCTGTCTGTACTAAACTTTAACACTAAGGGTACATGTAAGTAGGTAGAGCCAATTTCTCTTATGCTATCACTTTTTGTGTTGATGTGGGTAAAAGCGAGAACTTTAGAGTTACTAACCAATCCTGGTTCAAAACGAAGATTGATGTTTTTATGCAAACGGAAATCAGCAATTAATCCAACATTAAAACCGCTTGTCGGTGTTACGCTAACATTTGCATCTGGGAAGGTGCTATTTTTGTAGTCGACCTTAAAATCATTTTGATTTAATCCTAAATAAAAGCCAAAATGAATGAAGCGTTTATCAAAATCAGGGATGTTAATTACTCTATCAGCTTGTGCTAATACAGTGCTTGAAGTGAGAATTAAGATACCTAAAAATAGGAGTTGTAGTTTTTTCATTTTACTTAGTAGCTGTATAAATAGAAGCTACTCCAAAAGTTACAGGTTTGTCTATTGCTGTAGTAAACCCATTTTTCAGTAAAATATTGTTGAACTTTTCTCCAAAAGGAAAAGAATTCGCAGATTCAGATAAATAGGAATAGGCAACTTTGTCTTTAGAAAATAATTTACCAATAATTGGTAAAATTACTGAGGTATGAAAACGATATCCTTGTTTGTAAGGGAATTTGGTTGGTACAGAGGTTTCTAATACGACAAGAGTTCCGTTAGGTTTTAAAACGCGCTTAATTTCTTTTAATCCTTTATCAAGGTTTGCGAAATTTCGAACACCAAAAGAAACTGTAATAGCATCAAATGTATTGTCATTAAAAGGCATGTTCTCAGAATCGCCAACAATCATTTCTATCTTGTCAGATAAATTTGCTTTAGCAATTTTTTGTTTTCCAACTTCTAACATGCCTGCAGAAATATCTAAACCAATAATTTTATCAGGCTTTAAACTAGCCATCATTATTGCTAAATCTCCAGTTCCAGTAGCAATATCTAAAATTTGTTTTGGATTGTTTTTTCCAATGATTGCAACTACTTTTTTACGCCATTTAACATCAATTCCAAAAGAGATAACTCGATTTAGGCCATCGTAATTTTCAGAAATAGCATCAAACATTTGAGCAACTTGCTCTTTCTTTCCCTTGTCTGAATCTTTGTAAGGTTTAATGTGTTCTGCTGACATAGTTTTATCCGTTTATCGCTACAACTTCATTAATTTGACCAGGAATCATGTCTTTTAACATTGTCTCAATTCCGTTTTTCAACGTCATAGTAGATGATGGACAACCGCTACAGGCACCTTGTAAGACAACACTTACAATTTTAGTTTCTGCATCATAAGATCGAAAAGCAATATTACCACCGTCAGAAGCAACTGCGGGTTTGATGTACTCATCTAAGATGCTTACAATTTTTGCAGAGGTTTCATCTAAGTTTTCTATAGCTATTTGTGTAGTTTCTTTAGTGGCGTTTTCTCCTTTTGGAAGTTGTTTTATGATTGTTTTATTCTCTTGTAAATACTCGCGAATAAAATTTCTTATTTCTGGGTGAATTTCATTCCATTCAGCCATTTCAAATTTTGTAATTGAAATATAGTTTTCAGAAATAAAAACTTCTTTTACAAAAGGGAAATGAAATAACGCTTGTGCTAATGGAGATGTTTCATTTGCTTCATCAATATTTTTACACTCAACATCTGTTGTTGTTAAAGACTTAGTAGTTCCAAATTTCATTACAGAAGGATTCGGAGTTACTTCAGCATATACCTCTAATGCTTTCTTTTTAGTAGTTTCTTCTATTACAGCTAAATTACCATCTTGTAAATAAGCTTCAATTTGCTCACGAACTTCTTCTTGGACATCTTCCCAATCAACAATATCATACTTTTGAATAGCGATGAAATTAGCAGTTATAAAAACCTTTTTTACAAATGGTAAATAAAATAATTGTTGCGCTAATGGTGCATTTTTAGCATCATCTATATTGTTGTATTCGTGACTTCCACCGTTAATTAAGATAGTGTTACTTACAAACTTTAGAATAGTATCGTTGTTTGTACTCTGAATTGAAATTGAAATTTCGCTCATAATGTAGTTTAAGTTGTTCTGCTGCATTTAGGGAACAAATGTTCGGCAAAATTAAGGTAAAAATATGAATGAATTGCAAAGACCTCAAAGGTTTATTTCCTTTGAGGTCTTGCCTGTTTTTAAGGGTAAATATTTTTATAAATTGATTGTTAGAGTTGCGGTAATAATTCTGTTATCAATATTTAATTCAGCAGCATTTACTTGATTGTACTGTGGGTAAAAATCATACTGTTGGGTGTTTGATTTGTTTTGGTAAGCAAATCCTAGTTTAGTGTTGCCAAAAGAATATCCTGCGCCAAAAGAATATCCTTTTGTATTATCAGATTTAATAGCGCTTGCATCCGGACTTTGTTCATAGTGATAACCACCACGTAAGCTAAGTGCTTTAAAACGCCATTCTGATCCAATATTTAAGGTATAAGAATTTCTTAATTCAGTATTAAAAAATTGATTTTCTGTACTGAAATCACTACTAGATAGCTTTGTTTTTTTATAACCGCTAATTGTGTAATCAGCACTAATTAATCCGTTACTTCCAAAAATGTATGCAATACTTGCAGTAGTTTTGGCAGGTGTTTTTAATTTGTATGAGAATCCTTGGATAGGGAAGTTGTTGCCTACTGTGTTATCGTAAATAGTATTGCTTCCGCTTATTTCAATTTCTGTATCTCCAAAAAAACCATCATTATTTGAAATATTATGTTCTTCATTTACTTCTGTAAGCCAAGTAGGTGATCGATACGAAAACCCTAGGCGTAAACTTTTAGTGGCTTTATATATTGCTCCTGCACTTAAAGAAAATCCTGTACCTATTGTTCTGTTCTCTTGATATAACTGAGCATTTAATATGTTTCCGTCATCATCATTGTTTTGCTCTCTTAAGGTTGAGCGTTGCGAAAATTTTAAATCATACGTATTCACTGCGACTCCTAAATGCAAGTTATTTTGATACACTCCAGAGAAGGCAAAGTTGTACTCTACCAATTCTCCACTAGTTGTATTTAAAAATTTTTGAGAAGTTGCATTTGTATATTCAGTTTTTGGGTCCTCACTATCAAGAGGGAATTCGGTAAAAGTAGAGAAGCCGCTATTTCCACTACTTAAAAAATTGTTGTTGTAATTATTTCTAACTGAGTAGCTGAAACTAAGAGCAAATTTAGACCAATCACTATTGGAGTAGGCTTTGTAAACAAATACAGCTCCAGCTTGCGAGAAATCAAAATACTCTTCTTGTGTAGTGCTATTGTTTCCGTAATAGCTAGAGGTTGTTTCTGTGTTTCTTGAATTTAGCGACGCAGAGAATAAACTGTTTTTAAAAACAGACGCACCCGCTGGGTTTATTTTAATTGCCGAGACATCTCCTCCCAAAGCACCAAATGCTCCGCTCATTGCATTAAATCTGGCTGTACCAGTATTATTGTCTTTAGAAAATAGCA
>Ga0308020_1000512_pt1 | contig 10862 bp, 9 predicted proteins | sample Neamet349_FD_201302 | JGI IMG/M metagenome (GOLD analysis project Ga0308020, IMG submission 201302) | Marine microbial communities from water near the shore, Antarctic Ocean - #349 | ecosystem: Environmental > Aquatic > Marine > Unclassified | place: Southern Ocean | collected 2014-10-02
TTTAGGTTTTCCTTCTGCTCTAATTGTTGGATTACCCATCATTGCAAAAGCTAAAAACGGTACACCATAAATAATAACACCAAAATACTCTGAAGCAATTGGTAAAATATCTCCTTTTGCACCAAATAAATTCAGAATTGGTACACTATAAACGTTTCCAAGGGTTACAAAAAGAATTGCTAAGATTACGGTTAAAGAAATTTGATTTCCAAAAGTGAGAAAAGCTTTTTCAGTGTTTTTAGCACCTAATGCTCTTGATATGATTGAGCTTCCACCAATTCCAATTCCCATTCCAATAGAAGAAATTAGAAAAGCAATTGGTAATACAACTGTAATTGCAGCAATGGCTAAAACACCAATCCATTGCCCCACAAAAATGGTGTCAACAATCATGTTTAAAGACATTACAAGAATTCCGATTGTAGCAGGAGCAGCTTGTTTTATCAGTAATTTACTAATCTTTTGAGTACCTAAATCATTTACTAATTCTGTCATAAGATTTGACAAATATGAACATAAAAATGAAGTTTTTTATAAATCTATCATCAATAATTGTTATAGGTCTGTTTAAATTTTTATGTTTGCTTAAATTCATCAAAATGGAAAACGTTTTTACACTAACAATTACAGTTTCTGCTGAAGATATAGACAACTTACAACATGTAAATAACTTGGTCTATGTAAAATGGATGGATAAAATTGCAACGACACATTGGACTTATCTAACAAAAAACAGCCCTTTACCTCAATATGTTTGGGTTGTAATGAGGCATGAAATCGATTATTTAAAGCAAGCGAGTTTGGGCGATGAAATTATTGTAAAAACTTGGGTAGGAGAGACCAAAGGGATTACTTCAGTTCGTTTTATGGAGTTTTATAAAAAGGATGTTTTATTGGTAAAAGCAAAAACAACTTGGGCGATGTTAGACTCAAAAACCTTTAAGCCTACAAGAATTAGAGAAAATGTTTTAAAAGTATTACAACCTCCTAAATAAAAGTATCTTTGCACAAAATTTAGATACAAAATGTCAACTTTTTCTTCCTTAGGAATTCATAAAGATTATATACAAGCGATTAACGAATTAGGAATTTCTACACCTTCAGAAATTCAAGAGAAGGCGATACCAATTTTATTGGAATCTCCAACTGATTTTATTGGATTAGCTCAAACTGGTACAGGTAAAACTGCAGCTTTTGGCTTACCTGTTTTACATCATATTGATGCTAGTTCAGATAATATACAAGCGTTAATTTTATCGCCTACAAGAGAGTTAGTGCAACAAATTAAGAAGCAATTATTTAAATTCACGAAATATAGTGAAGATAAAATTTTTATAGAAGCTGTTTTTGGAGGAGAAAAGATTGATCGTCAAATGAACAACCTTAAAAGAACGACTCATATCGTTGTGGCAACTCCTGGTCGATTAATTGATTTAATTGAAAGAGGAAATGTAGATATTAGTCATGTGAAAACAGTGATTTTAGATGAAGCTGATGAAATGTTGAGCATGGGTTTTAAACAAGATTTAAATAGAATCTTAAAGTTTACAACTGAATCTGACAGAAAAACGTGGTTATTTTCAGCGACCATGCCAGATGAAATAAAAAGGATTGTAAAGACGTACATGGCTGCTAATGCTCCAAGAGTTGAAATTAATAGAAGTTCTTTAGTAAATTCAAATATTCGTCATCATTTTGCAAAGACGACCTTAAAAGAAAAGACAAATGATATTGTTTCTTTTTTAGAGAAAAGACAAGATCAAAGAGGAATTATTTTCTGTAGAACAAAAGCAGGTGCTCAAAATTTAGCGGCACACTTAATTGAAGAAGGTTTTTCTACCGCTGCCTTAGAAGGAGATATGCAACAAAAAGAACGCGATAAAGTAATGCGTGCTTTTAAGAAAGAAAATCTACAGTATTTAGTGTCTACAGATGTTTCTGCACGTGGAATTGATGTAAGTGGATTAGAGTTTGTAATTCATCATCAATTACCAGAACAATTAGAATACTACACACACAGAAGTGGAAGAACTGCTAGAGCTGGAAAAACAGGTGTTTCAATTGCTTTTATCTTAGCTTCAGAAATCGTGAGAATTCATGAAATTCAGAAAGAGTTAAATATTAAATTTTCAGAAGTTACTGTGTAGATGGAACTTATTTATGTTTTAGATATATTAGGAACCTTTGCTTTTGCAGTTAGTGGCGCTTTAGTTGCTTCTGATAAAAAGTTTGATTTATTTGGAGTCATCATAATCGCATTCGTAACTGCTGTTGGTGGTGGAATGTTACGTGATGTTTTGATTAACGCACACCCCATAAATTGGATAGGAGACTTAAATTATTTATACATAATTTTTGCTGCTGTTGTTTTTACATTTCTTTTTAAAAGCAAAATTGCACACTTAAGTAAAACCATGTTTTTGTTTGACACGATTGGTATTAGTGTTTTTACATTATTAGGTTTAGAAAAAGGGTTGTCATTTGATTTGCATCCAATGATTGCTTTGATTATGGGGATGATTTCTGCCGTTTTTGGTGGTGTTCTACGAGATGTTTTAACGAATAAGGTTCCATTAATATTTGAAAAAGAAATATACGCTTCTGCTTGTTTAGCAGGTGGAATTACGTATTTGTTATTGAATTATTATAATGTATCTGAGAATATCATTTTTATAATTTCTTCATTAGTAATTGTTCTTATTAGAGTGATTGCCGTAAAATTTCAGTTACAATTGCCTAAGATTAAAGACGATTTATTTACGAAAAAGAAGAAGTAATACCATTAGAATTTACATATTCCTCTTTTTAATAGATAAATTTAAAGCGTTCATTTTTATAAGACTGGTTTATAAATTCATTTACCGACATAGAGTCCTAAGTTAATCCTACGACATCAATAATTCAAAAGAAGCTGTTTTGTTGAAGTTATTGCCATCAAATAAAGTTTAGTTAATTGATTCTTAAGTGAATTGAAAAACAGACTACAGATTAAAAGCGGTTTAATATTCTTCTCTTTTAGAATGATTTCTACCTAATTATGCGATCATATTCTTCTTATTGCATTTTTTTTAACATCTACGTTATCAGAATGAAGAATAATTAATGAATAAATAGTATCTTTGCATTATAAGACAGAATACACCTCCAGTCATTACACTAGTTAGCGTTAGTTTGGTTTTGAATTTTCAGTTAGGTATTTTATCTTATCAGAAACAATAATGTAAAACTCTTATATTTTTAATGGCAAAATCGCAACAGACATTTAGTAAAAGTGAAAAAGAAAAAAAACGTTTAAAGAAACGTTTAGACAAGCAAAAGAAGATGGACGCTAGAAAAGCGGACAAAGATGAACATGGATCAACAGGAATTCAGTTTGCTTATGTCGATCATAATGGGAATTTAACTGACACTCCACCAGATCCAGATTTAAAAGTGGAATACGAATTGGAAGATATTCAGATTTCAGTAACGAAAAAAGAAGATTTACCAGAAGAAGATCCTGTTAGAAAAGGAAAAGTTAACTTTTTTGATTCTTCAAAAGGATTTGGTTTCATTATTGACCATGAAAATGGTGAAAAATATTTTACACACGTTAGTGGTTTAATTGATGAAATTGCTGAAAACGACAAAGTTTCTTTTGAATTAGAGAAAGGAATGCGTGGAATGAATGCAGTAAAAGTGAAAAAAATATAGAGAATATAAATTCTCTTCTTAATATAAAAAAATCCTATTACTTTAAAAGTAATAGGATTTTTTTTATGGATATAATTTTGTTTTAAGAATTGTAAAACTCCATACTTTCAATAATTAAGGCTTCAGAGACTTTACAGTCTAATTTAAAGTCTTCATAATCGTTTAAAAGTACAAAATTCACGTGTCCGTTTATGTTTTTCTTATCGTGTTTTAGCAACTCCATAATAGAAGAAAAGTCTTCTATTAAGAGGTTCGTTCTATTATAAATGGACAAAATAACATCTTTTACTTCGGTTACTTTTTCTGTAGGAAATTCTAATAATTTAGAAGATATATAACTTTCACAAACCATTCCAATAGCAATAGCTTCTCCATGTGTAAGGTTTTCTTTCTCTTTAGATTCTAAGTAAAAAGACTCAATTGCGTGTCCTAAAGTATGTCCGAAATTTAAGATTTTACGAATGTTTTTTTCTTTCGGATCTTGTAGAACAACTTCGTTTTTTATCTCCACAGATCTAAAGATTAAATCACTGATATTTAAATCTTTATTATCTTTTATCTCATTAAATAGTTTAACATCGTAAGTGATGCCGTATTTTATGATTTCTGCTGTTCCAGACTTTATTTCTCTATCAGTAACCGTTGTTAAATAAGCAGTATCTACCACAATCATTTCGGGGTTTGAAAACAACCCAATCTGATTTTTTAGAACGCCTAAATCAACCCCTGTTTTTCCACCAATCGAAGCATCAACCATCGACAATAAAGTCGTTGGTATGTTTACAAAATCAATTCCACGTTTAAAGCACGAAGCCACAAAACCACCTAAATCGGTAATTACACCACCACCTAAAGTAATTAGTAAACTTTTTCTGTCACCACCTAATTCCGTAATTGCATTCCAAACACCAATACACGTTTCCATGTTTTTATTGATTTCTCCAGATTCAATTTCAATCACTTCAATACGTTTATCCGTAGATAAATTCGGAATAAATTTCGGATAACAATGCTCAAATGTATGCTCATCTACTAAAATAAAGAGTGTAGAGTAGTTGTTTGCATCAATTAAATTAGAAAGCTCTTGGTAACTATCTTCATGAAAATGAACAGGATATGTTACTGCTTGTATGGTTTTCATTTGTAATCTATTAAGAGTGCAAATTAAAAATAAAATATTCAATTATTACCATTCAATAGCTATATTTGTTTTAATTAAAATAACCTTTGATGAAACTTTTTGACAATACAGAAATTGCTTTTTCTTTAAAATCTAGTTCTCAATTAGAACGTGCCTATTTTTTGTTTAGTATGATTCAAAATCAACCAATGGTAAGAATTGGTAGCGCCGTTACTAATTTTGCATTAAAAGCACATTTACCTATAGAAGGCTTAATTCGTTCAACAGTTTTCGACCATTTTTGTGGTGGTGTAACAGAAGATGATTGTTTACCAATTATCGATAATATGCATAGCAATGCTAAGGTACATAGTGTTTTAGATTACTCTGTAGAAGGTAAAGATGAAGAAGTGAGTTTCGATGGTGCTTTAGAAAAGATTTTAAAAATCATTAAATTTTGTGAAGAAAAAAAATCGATTCCGTTTGCGGTTTTTAAACCATCCGGTTTTGGACGTTTTGGATTGTATCAAAAATTATCTGAAGGAGTGCAGTTAACATCCGAAGAAAATGAAGAATGGAGTAGAGTCGTAGCGCGTTTTCATAAAGTGTGTAAAGTCGCGGTAGAAAAAGATGTACCTTTATTAATTGATGCAGAAGAAAGTTGGATGCAAAAAGCTGCAGACGAACTAATTGAAGAATTAATGGAGCTTTACAACAAAGAAAAAGCCATTGTTTTTAATACGTTGCAAATGTATAGACATGATAGAATGGACTATCTAAAAGCACTAGACAAAAACGCAAAAGAGAAAGGTTTTTATATTGGTATAAAAGTAGTGAGAGGTGCTTATATGGAAAAAGAGCGAGAAAGAGCTGAAGAGAAAGGATATCCATCTCCAATTTGCACAGATAAAAATGCCACAGATATTAATTATGATGCTGCCATAAAATACATGATGGAACAGCCAAAAATGGCACTTTTTGCAGGTACTCATAATGAGGATAGTTCTTATTTATTGATGGATTTGGCAAAAACACACAATATTAAAAACAATGACAACCGTCTTTGGTTTGGACAATTATTCGGTATGAGCGATCATATTAGTTACAATTTAGCCAACCAAGGCTATAATGTAGCAAAATACCTACCTTTCGGACCTGTTAGGGATGTGATGCCTTATTTAATACGAAGAGCTGAAGAAAACACCTCTGTTGCAGGACAAACAAGTAGAGAATTAAATCTTTTAAAGACGGAAAGAAAGCGTAGAAAATTATAATGAATAGTATCGACGAAATAAAAACGTTACTTCATAGAAACAAGCTAAGACTTGCCCTAGAATTAAAGCAAAGTAAAGAAGCTGTTTTTTTTATAAAAAAAGCGACTCATTCTCAATTATCTGAAGAAGAAAAAGAGAAAGTTAAAATACAATTGTTAGATATTTGTAAAGCAATACCTGCATTAGCTGTTTTCTTATTGCCAGGAGGCGCTTTGCTATTACCACTTTTAATCAAACTAATTCCAGATATTTTACCCTCCGCATTTCAAGAGGATTTTAAAGAATAATTTGGGCGTTTCTTTCTCCTGAAAACATTCAGAATAAAGGTCGCACTTTCCACTATATCTTTTTCGTTCCTCAAAAAAGGTGAAGAATATCAACAGTTATTCGAATGGTTTCAATTGCTAACGCACCTTTTTTGCAAACTTTCTTTTAATCCTAAAAACGTAAATAACGATTTATCATCGGTGGATGACGAAAATAAACGCTTAGAATTCGTTGAAATTGTATAGAATCAACTACTTTTGCACGAAATTTAAGAAATCACGAATGCATCAAATTAGAAATATCGCTATTATAGCCCATGTCGATCACGGAAAAACGACTTTAGTAGACAAGATTATAGATCAAGCAAAAATCTTAGACGATCGTAAAGAACGTACAGATTTATTGTTAGATAATAATGATTTAGAACGTGAAAGAGGAATTACCATTCTTTCTAAGAACGTTTCTGTAATGTACAAAGGCACAAAAATCAATGTTATTGATACTCCTGGTCACGCCGATTTCGGTGGTGAAGTAGAACGTGTATTAAAAATGGCTGATGGTGTTTTATTATTGGTAGATGCATTTGAAGGACCGATGCCACAAACTCGTTTTGTACTAGGAAAGGCCTTAGATTTAGGATTAACTCCTATTGTAGTTGTAAATAAAGTAGACAAAGAAAACTGTACTCCTGATATCGTTCATGAAAAAGTTTTTGATTTAATGTTTGCATTAGAAGCTACAGAAGAGCAATTAGACTTTGCAACTATTTATGGTTCTGCAAAGAACAATTGGATGAGTACTGATTGGAAAAACGAAACAGACAATATTATCCCATTATTAGATGCGGTATTAGAATCTATTCCAGCAACTAAATACAATGAAGGAACGCCACAAATGCAAATTACTTCTTTAGACTTTTCTGCTTTTACAGGTAGAATTGCTATTGGACGTGTATTCCGTGGAGATTTAGAAGTAGGAAAAGATTACATGTTATGTAAAGCTGACGGTTCTACGAAAAAAGTAAAAATTAAAGAATTGCACGTATTCGAAGGAATGGGTAAAGTTCAAGTAGATAAAGTACCTTGTGGAGATATTTGTGCTATTACAGGTATTGATGGATTTGAAATTGGTGATACAATTGCAGATTTAGAAAATCCAGAAGCATTGCCAAGAACAGAAATTGATCAACCTACAATGAGTATGTTGTTTACAATTAACAATTCTCCTTTCTTCGGTAAAGAAGGTAAATTTGTTACTTCGCGTCACATTCGTGACCGTCTGTTCAAGGAATTAGAAAAAAATCTTGCATTAAAAGTTGAAACTACTGATAGTGAAGACAAATTCAACGTTTTTGGACGTGGAGTTTTACACTTATCTGTATTGATCGAAACAATGCGTAGAGAAGGGTATGAATTACAAGTGGGTAGACCACAAGTAATTATTAAAATGATTGATGGTAAGAAACATGAGCCAATGGAAACATTGTCTATTGATGTACCTGAAGATATGGCTTCTAAAGCTATTAATTTAGTATCTCTTAGAAAAGGAGATATGTTAATTATGGAACCTAAAGGAGATTTACAGCATTTAGAATTTTCAATTCCTTCTAGAGGTTTAATTGGTTTAAGAAATAGAATTTTAACAGCAACAGCTGGTACTGCTATTATTAATCACAGATTTAGTGAATACGGACTTTATAAAGGTGATTTTACTGAAGAAGTAAAAGGAGCAATCGTTTCTTCTGCAGCTGGTAAAGCAACTGCGTATGCATTAAACCGTTTACAAGATAGAGGTCGTTTCTTTATTGATGTGAATCAAGAAATTTACATCGGTCAAGTAATTGGAGAAAACAGCAAATCAGATGAGATGGCTGTAAACTTAATTAAAGGAAAGCAATTAACAAACATGCGTAAATCTGGTACAGATGAAGCTATGAAGATTGCACCTAAAGTTGATTTCTCTTTAGAAGAAAATATGGAATACATTAAAGCAGATGAGTATTTAGAAGTTACTCCAGAAAGCTTACGTATGCGTAAGATCGTTTTTAAAGGATAATTATTCTTTTCATCGCCGAAAGTACAGGAAAGGAAACTTAATGTAAATTCAACGATAAAAGAACTCTTATATAAAATAAAAAAGCTCAAGTTTTAACTTGAGCTTTTTTTTATGGATTATTGTGAAATGATATATCTTAAGTTGTTGCATCAATTTCTTCAATCATTTTGACAGCTTCTGCTCGTGGAGGATATTTTTTTGAAACGATAAAACCAACAAACATTGCAACTGCAAAGGAAGGAGCAAGTACATCTAGTGCTACAAAGTATTCACCAACACTCGCCATTTCTTTGAATCCAAAATTGAATACGATAACAGATACAAATCCAGATAGCATGGAAGCAATCGCTCCTTTTTCTGAATATCCTTTCCAAAAAAGTGATAAAATAATTACAGGACAAAAAGTTGCCGCAATGCCAGACCAACCAAATATGATCACCCAAAATATTTGTCGATCAGGAGATGCATAGTTCATAATCATGGCAATTATTAAAGCTGTAAAAGCCATGATAACTGTTGAAATTCTAGAAATTTTTGTTAAGCTTTCATCTTTTATATCGGGTCTAAATATTTTCTGATAAAAATCTCTTGTAATCGCACTTGAAGCTAATATTAAAAGAGAATCTATGGTAGACATTATTGCTGACAAAACGATGGCAACAAAGATTGCAACTAAGATTGTAGGTAAAAATTCTTCCGTAATCATACTCAAAACATTTTCACCACTATTCCCTAAAACAACTTCAGGATCTTGTCCTTCTTTTGTGAAATAGATACGCGCAAAAATTCCGATAGTTACAGCTGCAGCATCTGTTAATAAAGTAAAAGCAGTTGCCACCCATTTCCCTTTGTCTATTTCTTTTTCATTCTTTATAGACATAAATCGAACATATACTTGTGGTGAACCTAAAAAACCAAGCCCTATCATAGAGAATCCTAAGATTGTAAAAAGATTCATCCATCCGTCTGTACTTCTTCCCATTACTTGAGTTAACGTTGGATCTATAGCATTTAATCCTGCTGTAATTCCTGCGCCATGATCCATAGAGAACCAAACAACGATTGGCAATAAAACCAACCCTAAAAACATCAGTAATCCTTGAAACAAATCAGACCAAACAGCCGCAACAAAACCACCAATAAAGATATATGCGAGCACAATAAAAAAGCCTATTAACGCTCCTATTTTATAGTCAATTCCAAGCATTGATTTAAAGGCAACACCAGTTACGTCTATTTGAGAAGCTACATAAATAACAATAAAAATAACGAGAACAGAAGCTGCTACAATTCGAAGCGTATGTGTTGTTGATTTAAAATGACTATTTAAGTAATCGGGAATTGTAATTGCACCATAAGCGTCAGATCTTTTTTTGAAGCGTTTCGCCATAAATTGCCAAGAAACAAAGACGCCAAGTAATTCTCCAGCAACAACCCAATAACCAGAATATCCTGCCATTGCACCCATTCCTGTAAGTCCGATAAGTAACCAACCCGATTCTCCTGTTGCTCTTGCAGAAAAAGCAACAGCCCAAAAGCCCATTTTTTTTCCACCAACATAATAGTCACTCATACTTTTGATACGTCGTGAAGCTAAAATTCCGATTAGGAATAAAATTCCAACATAAACCGCCAATACAGCAATTTTGATTATAAAATTTGTGTCTTGCATAGAGTTTGTTATTTGTGGTTCTTTTTAAGGGGTTTATAAGTGGAAAAAACAGTTAAAAAATGAATTTCCAAGATTTCGAAATTAGTCAAAATAATAGAAAATATCATGATTTTTGGTGTAAATCGTGTAAAAAGCTGAATAAAACATCGCTAAAAAACTTAAATTTTACTACCTTTGGACTATTGAAATGATTTTATATATCAGCTCAATTTATTTAATTGGATTTAGGGAATGACCTTGGATTTGTACACTAATTGAACAAAAAAAGAGAGACCTTATTTTGAATAACTCTAACGAAGATCGTACTACACCACCTCAAAATTTAAACGAATTAATAACCGCTCTTTCAGAAGGAGAGAGGACGACTTACAATCACATAATACATTCCGTAAAATTTTCATCAAACGCTTTTGACAAGTATGCTTCATGGTCTAATGAATGCTACACCAGAAATTGTATTGTAGATAATGAAAAATTTGAGCTAATTCTAATCTGTTGGAGCGAAGGCCAAGGCACGCCAATTCATGATCACGATGGAGAAGAGTGTTGGGTAAAATTTATCAAAGGTGAATTCAAAGAAACTATTTACAAAGAAAACGAAGCAGGCGAACTGAATAGTGTAAAAACAACTGTTTCTAAAGAGGGTAAGGTTACTTATATGAAAGATTTTATGGGATTCCATACCTTAGAAAATCTATCGAATAAAAAAAGCATGTCACTTCATTTGTATGCAAAACCAATTCGTAAATGCAGAGTATTCGATGAAAAATTAAATACTTTT